>Ga0222716_10004283_pt1 | contig 11205 bp, 7 predicted proteins | sample C33_13DmetaG_FD_165044 | JGI IMG/M metagenome (GOLD analysis project Ga0222716, IMG submission 165044) | Estuarine water microbial communities from San Francisco Bay, California, United States - C33_13D | ecosystem: Environmental > Aquatic > Marine > Unclassified | place: USA: California... | reverse complement strand
TCACCCCATCACCCCCTCACCCCCTCACCACCCACCCACCGCCGTCAGGTTTTTGGTCGGATTCAAATCCCGCGCATGGCTGGAGGACGCGTGGCAGATGCGCGAGGCGTACTTCATGCGACCCGAAGAGACGAGCTCGGCGGACGTCTTGAAGCGCTGCAAGGCGCTGCACGACGTGATGGTCGAACGCGACGTCTTGGCCCTCTGTGGATTCATACGGTCCGATCAAACCGAGCCGCGTCTGGCAGCCTTCATCCCGTCTCTGTCGAAGGAGACCGGCGAGGCCCTGGGATTTTCCCTGCTGGAGCTCCCGTTCGCAGACGACATCCGGCACCCGGAATGTGCGGCAGACGCGATGGGCAAGCCCCAACACGCGTCCGCCATTGGCACACTGTGCGCGGAGAAGCTCGTCTCCTTGCATCGCGTTCGCAAGAGCGACCTCCCTGGGGTCGCGATGAACCCGGCGGTCGAGCGCCACTTTGCCGTGCTCGAGTCGATGCTGTTGGACAGGCCGACGCTCGCCGACGGAGACGGCAGCAGCTCTCCCGGGATGAGTCGGGACTCCAAGCTGGGCTGGGCCGACTTCAAGCGGCTGCACAACCTGTAGTCCCCCTCACCTCTCACACACCGTATTCTCCCTCAGCCCGTGTCTTCGTGCTTTCATGTCACTCACTCGTGGTTGCTGGAAGCTTCGTAGTGGTAGTACAAGAAGCGCCGTTGCAAGATTCCCGACTCGATTTGAACGAGTAACGAGCAAATTTCTCGGCGCTGGTCCCTCCATGGCGACCAAAAGCAAGCCTGCTATTTCAGAAGCTGTTGCGAAGCTCGATAACATGGTGGTGTCCGCGTCCGCCACCTCGAATGGCGGCACGGCCGCCGCGGCCGGGCCGCTCACCATGCGAGAGGAGCTCCAGTCGCTCTTCTCGACGGCCATCCAGACGGCGTTCCCCTCGCTGGGCACGGACTTTGACGTGCTCGTGGCCGCATGCAACAATCCCGCCAACGGAGACTACCAGTGCAACAACGCCATGCCCCTGTTCGGGCGTGTCAAGGGCATCGAGGGCGGCCCGAAGAACCCGCGGGCCGTGGCCGAGGCCATCCTGTCCAACATCCCCGAGAACACGATGATCTCGGAGACAAGCCTCGCTGGACCGGGATTTATCAACATCAGGCTCGACAAGCAGTGGCTGTCGGATCGCATGAACGCCATGCTCAGCTCCCCCGAGGGCCTCCAGACTTGGGCGCCGTCCAAGTTCCGGGGCAAGAAGATTGTCGTCGACTTTTCGTCGCCCAACGTCGCCAAAGAAATGCACGTCGGCCACTTGCGCTCGACCATCATCGGCGACACCATCGCCAAGTCGCTCGAGTTTTGCGGCGCCGACGTGCTGAGGCTGAACCACATCGGGGACTGGGGTACCCAGTTCGGCATGCTAATCCAGTTCATCTCGGAGAAGCGCCCAGAGGGTCTGAACGCGGCCAGCGACGAGGATGTCGCCGACCTGCAGGTCCTCTACCGGGCCGCCAAGCAGCGGTTCGATGAGGAGGAGGACTTCAAGACGAGGTCCAGGGAGGCCGTCCGGGAGCTCCAGAGCGGCAAGGAGGAGTACGTGCAGGCTTGGCAGCGCATCTGTGACGCTTCCAGGAGGGAATTCGAGAAGCTTTACGACCGTCTGGGCGTCACCATCCAGGAGCGGGGCGAGTCGTTCTACAACCCGTTCCTCGGGCAGGTCGTCGACGACCTGCTCGACAGGAACATCGCCGAGATCAGTGAGGGCGCCGCATGCGTGTTCGTCGAGTGCCAGAAGATTCCGCTGATTGTGAGGAAGACGGACGGCGGGTACGGGTACGCCTCCACCGATATGGCCGCCATCAAGCACCGCATCGAGGAGGAGCACGCCGACTGGATCATCTACGTCACCGACTCCGGACAGAGCGTCCACTTTGAGATGGTGTTCGAGGCCGCCCGCAAGGCCGGCTACCTGCCCGAAGACAGGGAGGTCAAGATCGACCACGTGCCGTTCGGCCTGGTTCTCGGCGAGGACGGCAAGAAGTTCAGGAGCAGGAGCGGCGACGTCGTCAGGCTCGTCGAGCTCTTGGACGAGGCCAAGATTCGGTGCCAGTCGACCATCAAGGAGAGGCGCCCGGATATCAGCGACGAGGAGCTCGATGAGGCCTCGTCGGCCATGGGCTACGGCGCCGTCAAGTACGCCGACCTCAAGGGCCACCGGACCACCAACTACAGGTTCTCGTTCGACGAAATGCTCTCGCTTCAGGGCAACACGGCCGTCTACCTGCTCTACGCCCACGCCAGGATCAACTCGATCTTCACCAAGTCGGGCAAGGACCCTCTGGAGCTCCTCGCCCAGGGCAAGCGGGTGGACATCCAGCACGAGGCCGAGGCCAATTTGGCCAAGCACATCAACAAGTTCCCGGAGGCCGTCGAGGCGGCGCTGAACGAGCTGGCCCCGAACAGGATCACCGACTACCTGTACGACCTTTCCGGCGTCTTCAACCAGTTCTACACCGAGTGCAAGGTCGTCGGGTCCCCGGAGGAGGACAGCCGCCTGCTGCTCGCGTTCTCTGCGGCCCTCGTGATGAGGCAGTGCTTTGCTCTGCTGGGCATCACGCCCCTGTTCAGGATCTAGGTCTCAGGATCCAGTACCTGGTCCCCCCGTACATTCCTGTTGTCTATTATTTTTTCAAGAGCCGAGTGGGTGACTGACGAGTGGACGCGCGCGTGTCCTGAGGCTGAGAAATCGAGCGCAACGACCAATGGCAGTCTTCGGGAAAAAGGAAGACGCGCAGACGACGACCAAGGCGGCCGTCGCCGTCGAGGACACAGGCATGATCCTGCCAACCATCAAGTCTTCCGAGAGCTGGTCGGACGACCCGAAGGTACGTGTGGACGACGCCTCGAGGCGACCGACATGTGAGGCAGGGAGGGCACCAGCCCTCCCTCGCGGTGCACCATCACGATCGCCACCCTCGCCACCCTCACCACCACGATCACCACACTCACAACAACAACAATAACAACAATAACAACAACGATAGGTATGGGACCTGATTGTCGTCGGCGCGGGCGTGGCGGGCGCGTCGTTCGCGTACGAGCAGGGCCAACAGGGGCGGCGCGTGCTTCTCCTCGAGCGCGACCTCTCCCAGCCCGACAGGATTGTCGGTGAGCTGCTCCAGCCCGGTGGATACATGGCACTCAAGTCGCTCGGGCTCGAGCACTGCGTGGATGACATTGACTCGCAAAAAGTCTACGGATACTGCATGTTCAAGAACGGCGAGGAGGCCAAGGTCGGATACCCGCTCCAGGGCATGGGAGACGACGTCGCCGGGCGCTCCTTCCATCACGGCAGGTTCGTGCAGCGGCTCAGACAAGCGGCAGCCTGCTGTTCGTCTCTGACGGTCCGTCAGGGAATCGTGAAGCGCCTCGTCAACGACAGGGGCGAGGACTGGGAGGAGGGACAGGTCGTGACGGGCGTCAAGTACAAGTCTGCGAGCGACGGCAAGGACCGGACCGCCCTCGCACATCTCACGATCGTGTGCGACGGTATGTACTCGTCGTTCAGGTCCAAGCTCGGCAAGGGAGACATCAAGCACCCGTCGTACTTTGTCGGCCTGCTGCTCAAGGACGTCAAGTTGCCGCATCCCAACTACGGCCACGTCGTCCTGGCTTCTCCCTCTCCCGTGCTGTTCTATCCCATCTCCTCCAACGAGGTCCGGTGCCTCGTCGACTACCCTGGGGAAAAGCTGCCCCCGATGACGTCGGGGGCCCTGCACGAGTACCTCGTCGAGAAGATTGCACCGCAAGTGCCCGACATCCTTCGGGACGCCTTCTGCAAGGCCGTCAACGAGGGACGCATCCGGACCATGCAGAACAAGCAGCTGACGTCGACGCCCTTGCACCAGCCGGGCGCCCTGCTCCTGGGCGACTCGTTCAACATGCGGCACCCGCTCACGGGCGGGGGCATGACGGTAGCCCTGTCGGACACGCTGCTCCTCTGCAAGATGCTGCAGCCGTTGTCCAATTTCAACAGCTCGGTGGAGACGTGCGACGCGACATCGGCGTTCTACGTCAAGCGGAAGCCGCTGTCGGCCACGGTCAACACGTTGGCCAACGCCCTCTACATGGTGTTCTGCTCGACCGGAAGCACCGCCCAGGAAGAGATGAGACAGGCGTGCTTCGACTACCTGAAGCTCGGAGGCGTCTACTCGGCCGGCCCGGTGAGCCTGCTGAGCGGTGGGTATTGAACTCGTCCCAGCTGCCGACGTGCGCTCGCACGCCCTCTCGCGACTCGAGACTCGCGATTCGCGACTCGCTCTCACGCTGTCTTTCACGCTCTCGATCGCCAGGCCTCAATCCGAAACCATCGGTGCTGGTGATGCACTTTGCCATGGTGGCGCTCTACGGGGTGGGCAGGCTGTTGTTCCCTCGGCCGAGCGTGAACGGCGTGTTCTCGAGCGTCGCGCTCATCTACACGGCAGCATGCATCATCGTTCCGATCATCAAGGCGGAAGGCATCCGGGCGGTGTTCTTCCCGATGCTCGCAGGGAAGCCGTCGCCGTCGGCCGACATGCGGCGGGCCGCGGAGAGCAGCGGGCGCAACCTCGTCGGCTTGAAATAGGCTAGCACGCATCAGAGAAACGTGTGACATGTAACGTGTAACGTGTAACGTGTAACGTGTAACGTGTAACGTGTAACGTGTAACGTGTTCTTCCGGCTGTGGGATCTCGGTGGGAGCGTGTGGCAAGCGTGTGTCCGAGAGGAGGTGGGTCCCTTTCGTCATGAGGAGGCCCCTCGCCGGGACCAGAGTGAACTTTTACTTGACAGACGCAGATCCGCCCCCGCCGGCGGTCTCAGAAGACGCCAGAACGACACACGGAGGGATCTTCATCTCGTCGCGGATTGAATCGGAACGGCGTCTTGTCGCGCCGGCCTCGGACACAGACACACGCCACAGACGCACGTCACAGATACACGGGGATACACGTGACGGCCGGACGGAGAACCGCGCGATATGGTGCGTACACCTCGCCTTTGTCCGTTGGCTCCTCGCGTCACCTCGCTGCATCGTCGCTCACTCGGCTGCTGGAAAAAACCCTCGCCTCCAGGTCGCCCAAGGGAACGTGGGGCTTGCCTTCGGGCTCACGATCGCCGCGGGTCTCTGCACGACGGTCGGAGCCGCGATCGTGTTCTGCGCCAGGCTGGCCAACGCCAAGTTCCTCGCCGCGAGCCTTGGATTCTCGGCGGGCGTCATGCTCTACGTGTCGTTCGCGGAGATTTTCCTCCGGAAATCGGTGGACGAGTTCGAAGCAGCCTCTTATAGCGAGGTCGAGGCCTACAGGTGGAGCACCCTCGCATTTTTCGGCGGCTTCCTGGTCATCTTTCTGCTCGACCAGTTGGTCCACCTCATCATCCACCTGGTCTCCAAGAGAAAGAATAGGAAAAAGAACAAAGCCGACGGCGCGTGCGCGTCGGCGCACGTGGATAGGATGGCCAGCAGCACGAGCAGGGTCGTGTTGCTCGAGCAGGAGGACGTGGGCAACTCGCCGTCGACGTCGTTGTCGGCTGCCGCGTCGCGGTCGAGGACGACGGCCAAGAGGGACGAGATGATGGAGGCCGGTACGATCAGGGCGCCGAGGGCGGTGGTCATGAGCGACGAGGACCCGGACGCGGTGGCATCGGAGGGCTCTGAGAGCCTCGATAGCACGGAGGTGACCGAGAGCAGCGACATCGGCCGGCCAGACGGTTTGGACGACGTTGACGGCGTGGAAGGCGTGGAAGGCGGCGATGGTGCCGACTATCTCTGCGACAACGACAACGACAATGATGACGACGACGACGACGACGAAGATGCGGGAGACAAGCGGAAACGGAAACGGAAACGGAAGAAGAAGGATGAGGACCGCTCGTCGCGGCAGTCGCCAGACGTCATGGCGCTCATCACGAGCGACCCGCACTCCACCGCGTTGCATAAGATGGGGCTGCTGACGGCGCTGGCGATTTTCATTCACAACTTCCCGGAGGGGCTCGCGACGTTCGTCGCCACCCTCTCCGACACGGGCGTCGGCATTGGCATTGCCGTGGCGATTGCCGTCCACAACATACCCGAGGGCATCTGCGTCGCACTTCCCATCTACTACAGCACGGGCTCGAAGACCAAGGCGTTTGTGTGGGCGACGCTGTCGGGCATGTCGGAGCCGCTCGGGGCCCTCGTCGGCTACTTCGCACTGTACGGCGACACCAGCATCGCGTTCGCCATCGTGTTTGCGTTGGTGGCGGGCATGATGGTATACATCGCCATCAAGGAGCTGCTGCCCATGGCCCTGCGCTACGATCCCACGGACGCCGTGACGACCAACTGCTGCATCCTCGGCATGGTCGTCATGGCCGCCTCCCTGCTCTTATTCACGCTATGAATGCCTCGAGGTTTTGCTCGCTGCTGCTACTTTTCTGCTTCTCTGCTCTCCATTCTTACAATCTTCGTTGTCATCATTGCCATACATACATGCTACATCATTGATTTCAAGTTCATCAGTTTGAACAGGATCGGCGAGTTTGCGTACTCGGGCTGGGTCTCCAGGAAGGCCACGATGTCTCCGATCTCGATGACAACGCCCCCCTGGAGTTGACTGCGCAGCGCCGCCCCGGCGCCAGCGGCGTCCTTGCCCGGCTCGGCCGCCCCCAGCACGTCGCCCGCCTTGGGCGTCGTCTTGAGCGTCGACCCCCCGATGCCCCACTTGTCCCACTTGCCCCCTCCGAGAGTCGCCGCCAGAGCTTTGTTCGCCGCCTCCTGGGCCTGCTCGCCGGCCCGCTGCTCTTTAAGGTTCTTGGCCTTCTCCCTGAGCTCGTCGTCTGCGCTCTTGTGGGCGGCCTGCTTCAGCGTCAGCTCGTTCTCCATGTCTCTGATCCGCGCTGCCTCGTCCTCGTCACGCTTTCGGATGTCTCCGAGGCCGATTCGCACGTCTTCCACGATCGTGAACCCCGCCTGTTTCTGAGAGCCGTGGCGCCGCTGCTTGGCCATCCGCGACGCGCCCACCAGGATGTCGCGGAGGTGCGACGTCGCGCCCAGCTGGAGGACGTCCAGGAGCTCCGGGTCGAACCCGAGCAGCTTCTTCGACCCATCTGCGGCGTCGCCGCGGATCGACGACAGGGACACGCGCGCGCCGGCGTCGGGCCGCTGCTGTCGGGCAATCTCCTGGAACAGCCGCCACTCCGACAGCAGCTGGAGCTGCGGGTACGGCGAGCTGCTTTGCGAGTCCTGCGAGTCCTTTCTCAGGAGGCGCCGGGCAGCCACGTCGGCCATGAGCGCCTCGGTCTGCTTCTCGTCGACGGCCAGCTGGTACGTGAGGACGTCGAATGCGTCGTTTCCCTTGGCCCCTCTCGCGTCCCCGCCGTCCTTTGCCACGTTCTTCCGCTTCGTATACTTGCGCTTCTTCACCGGCGGTGCGTCGTTTTGGTCGGCCATGACTGACGAGTGACTATTAGAATACAAAACTTTAGGGCCTCGCCGCCGAGCCCTTGGCGCCTCTCTCTCCCTCTCATGAAGTGTTCGAACAAGCTCGCCGCTCACCGCCACAGGGAGAGGCACCACTCGATCATCGGGCAGCCGGCTCGACGCCTCGGCCTCCAGACCTCAGCTCACTCGGCCCATCCCCGCTTCCACGTCGGTCGCTGGCACCCGCTTGGACAGGGCAACAGCGATCGACAGCAGCCCCTCGTCCGTCCCCTTGGAGCCGATCAGCGATATGCCCAAGGGCCCCTTCCCCTCTGCATCGTCGCTCGGAAAGAGCGGAATCGTCACCTGGGGGAGCCCCCCGAGTCCCGCGATGGAGGTGAGGGCCAGGGTCCGGGTGCGGAGCTGCTGCAACTCGGTACCAGACAGGCCCTTGCGCGGGGCCTCGTCGCTGACCGTCGGAATCATCAGCACGCTCCCCTCCAACAGCTTGTCGAGACGCGCGGCGATCGCCGCGCGTCTCGACGACATCGACGCATACTCTTCGTCGGTGATGCCCGAGGCCATCTCGAAGCGTTCCTTGATGCCGGGGCCCAGGTCGGGCTGAACGGTGCGAATCCACTCCCCGTGCGTGCGCCAAATCTCGTGGCCCTGACACACCCTAAACACGTCGACCCAGTCGACCAGCGAGCTTCCGTCGTCGCAGACGGTCGTCTCGACGGGCGCAGAGAGGACCTCGCCGAGCTCGCCCATCGCCGCCGACAGGGGCCCGTACAGCCGTGTGGCCACGTCTTTCGAGCACATATCGAACGCGTCCGTGCCGACCAGCCACCGCACGGGCGTCGGCAGCGGCGTCGAGGGCCCCTCGAGCAAGACCTTTGCGGCCGTTTCGAGCAAGGCGGCGTCCCGCGTCATCAGCCCCACGGTATCAAACGCAGACGACAGGGGCACGGATCCGCGAACGTCTATCCGTCCATGCGTTGGACGGATCCCAAACAAGCCACAGAACGCCGCGGGGACCCGCACAGAGCCGCCCGTGTCGCCCCCGAGCCCGATGTCGGCGAGGCCCTGTGCGACCGCCGATGCCGTGCCGGACGACGAACCGCCGGGTATCCGGTCGTCGTTGTATGCCGGATTCAACGGCGTGCCGTAGTGATGGTTCTGGCCCTCGATGCTGTACGCCATCTCGTCCATCACGCAGCGAGCGACGATTCGACACCCGCCGGCCAGGAGCTTGTCGACGGCCGACGCGTTGGCGGTCGCCGCCGGGTGCGAGTCCCGCCACGCAGGAGAACCGTTCCCCGTCCTGTGGCCCGCGATGTCGTACGAGTCCTTGACGGCGACGGTCAGGCCGGACAGTGGGACCGGCCTGACCTGGGCGCTGCTGTTGGACTCGAGGTCGAGCTCCTCGAGGACTGCACCGTTGCCGCGCACGCTCGCCGTCGTCACCATTCGAGATCGATCCGATACGGTACGGAGCAGCAGGCTGGAGATCCTGAGCGGGGTCGTCGTGAACGCGAGGGCCATGACGACGCCGAGATGCCCGGCAACGCAATTCAATTTTTTCAGCACGACACAATGGACCTCTTTGGTGCGTATGGCAATTCGGATACCGACAGTGGATCGTCTCTGCCTCCGTCTCCGTCTCTGCGAGCCAAAGACGCGCGAGACGCGCCCACCGCCACCGCCGCACGGCGCCATGCAGCGATTGCGTTGGCACCCCCAGTGGACGACCTCGACGAGGAGCGGGTCGGGCTGCTGATCGCGACCAACAACGACTCGTCCTACAACGCGCCGCGGAGCATCATGCACAACGCACCGCTCGCGGGCCCCTCCCATCCCAACCAGAGCCGGGCGCCCACCAACGTGTGGTCAGGCCAGGCGACCGACGTGGCCGTCGCCAGCTACCACTTTGACGATATGTACAACCAACAGCGGGGCACCGCGGCAAACGGTGGGGGTGATGTCGGCGGGCCGCCCAAGAAGAAGAGCAAGAGCAAGAGCAAGAAGGGCAAGCGGCCGCCCGAGTCGGTGAGGCCGACCTCTGGCATCGCGCTCGACAGGCCGTTCTACCTGAAGTCGTCGCAACCGTGGGCGGACGAGCCCGTGGAGGCGACAGATCCTGTCGAGGGCGGGGAAGGGGAAGGGAAGGGGGAGGGGGAAGGTGGCGTGGGCGCGGGCGCGGGCGCGGGCGTCGCCGAGGCGGCCGCACCCGAGGACCCCGCCCGGGCCTCGGTCAAGACGTCCGTCTTTCACGGCTCGGCGGACGACCTCGAGGACTATCAGGGACGCAGTTGGATCGACGTGCCGAAAGGATACAAGCAAACGGCCGTCGACAAGTGCAGGGTGCCCAAAAAGACCGTACACACCTGGTCGTCGCACTCCAAGGGCGTGTCGGCCGTCCGGTTCCACCCGTCCGGCCACCTGCTGCTGTCGGCGGGTCTGGATGGCACGGCGAAGATTTCGCGCGTCTACGACAACCGGAAGTGCATGCGCACGTACCTTGGCCACACCAAGGGCATCCGCACGGTGGAGTTTGCCGGGACAAACGGCGAGCACTTTGTGACCACGTCGTTCGACAAGACGGTCAAACTGTGGGACACGGAGACGGGAGCTGTCGTCACGTCGTTCGACACCAAGAATGCCATGTCGTTCGCCCTGGGCACGCACCCCGCCCACCCGTCCATCCTCTTGGCGGGATTCCACAAGAAGGTCGTGCAGTTCGACACGCGGACCGGCGACAACCTCCAGGAGTACGACTACCACCTGGACGCCATCAACTCGATCACGTTTGTCGACGAAGGAAGAAAGTTCATCACGTCGTCCGACGACAAGACGATCCGGGTCTGGGAGTTTGGCGTGCCGGTCCAGGTGCAGGTCATCAAGGACACGACCATGCACGCCGTCTCGGCCGCTTCCCTCTCGCCCGACGGCTCGACGTGGATCGGCCAGAACGCGGACAACACCATCGTGTCGTACTCCGTGACGGACTCCAAGGTGCGTCAGATGAAGAAGAAGACGTTCCAGGGCCACTCGTCCGCCGGCTATGCGATCGACGTGGGCATTTCGCCCGACGGACAGTACGTGTTCTCCGGCGACGGCGAAGGGCGCGTGTTCTTCTGGAACTGGAAGTCCAAGAGGGTCAGCACGATCTCGTCCCACCAAAAGGTCTGCGTGGGGTGCCGCTGGCACCCCTACGAGCCGTCCACCCTGGCGACCTGCTCCTGGGACGGGACCGTCAAGCTCCACACGTAGTCGTCTTTTTTATGTCTGTTGTTGTTTTAGTTGTAGCACTTTAGCAGTAGCACTAGCACTAGCAGTCCATTGGCTGGAATATCATCATCGTAGCAATGGTGTAAAAACCGGCGGCGGCGCCGCCCTCGTCATCAACATCAATCGTCATCAACATCAATCGTCAACCGCCGAGGTCGATGGACAGGACGTCGCCCACGCCGGCCAAGCGCCGCGCCAGGAGCGACACAGACTTGCCCACGCCCGCGCCTCCGTCTCGTCTGGGCTTGTTACTCTTCTCCGAGGCGATGTTCACCGCCTCTGCCGCCTGTCCCTGGTCGAAATCGCCCGACGACCTGCCGCCGCCAAAGGTCGATCGCACCCTGGACATGAGGCTGCCCTTGCCGCTGTTCCTCGACCTGGCGCCGCCCGTCGCGCCGCTGCTGTTGGAGCTACTCGTTCGTCCCCCGGACCCCGCACGGGCCCCGCTGTCGACCCCGGCCGTGGT
>Ga0222716_10004281_pt1 | contig 11207 bp, 10 predicted proteins | sample C33_13DmetaG_FD_165044 | JGI IMG/M metagenome (GOLD analysis project Ga0222716, IMG submission 165044) | Estuarine water microbial communities from San Francisco Bay, California, United States - C33_13D | ecosystem: Environmental > Aquatic > Marine > Unclassified | place: USA: California... | reverse complement strand
ATGGCTTACCAGAAATGGGAGTTCTAAGAGATAGTGATAATAGATGGTACATGAGAGAAGAAGCAGGTGGATTAATTTTAGGTCCATACGAAGATGGTGCACCAGCTTGTTATGTTAATGGTCCCTCAAAAGATTCAGAATATGAATTGTTTCAAGAAGATTTAGATAGATTAGCACCACACATCGAAGGAGCAATTCACCGTGTTCCTGCGTTTGGCGAAGTTGGCGTTAAAAAAGTTTATAACGGTGCAATTTGTTATACACCAGACGGTAATCCAATTGTCGGACCTGCATGGGGATTAAAAAACTTTTGGATTAACGAAGGACACAGCTTTGGAATTACTGCAGCAGGTGGAGCAGGATGGCAATTAGCTGAATGGATTGTTGATGGTGAACCAACTATTGATATGCTTGGAGTTGAGCCTAGACGTTATGGAGATTACGCAACTAAGTCTTATTTAAAAGCTAAAAATGAAGAAGCGTATAGTCATGTGTTTATTACACATTACCCTGATGAAGAAAGACCAGCTGCAAGACCTTTACGAACTTCACCTTGTTATGAGAGAATGAGAGATTTAGGTGCAGTTTTTGGACAAAAATTTGGTTGGGAAAGACCTAATTTTTTTGCAACAGACGGCATGGAACAAAAAGACGATTGGTCTTTTAGAAGATCTAAGTGGTTTGATGCTATTAAGAAAGAGTGTCAAAATGTAAAAGATAATGTCGGCCTTTTAGATATGACAGCGTTTGCAAAATGCAGAATTAAAGGTCCTAAGGCTGAAGAATTTTTAGATCATCTAGTTGCAAATAAACTTCCAAAAAAAATTGGAAGAATTGGTTTGTGTCATGCGCTTAATACTAAAGGTGGGGTTCATTCAGAATTTACAATTATGAGGGAGTCTGAAAATAGTTTCTATTTAGTTTCTGCTGGAGCAAACTTACGATTAGATCATGACTGGATTAAAAAATGGATGCCAAATGAAGGTGTTACTTTTGAAGATCTAACTAACAGCACAGGTGTACTAGTTGTTGCGGGTCCTAAATCAAGAGAGTTGTTACAAAAGGTATCTACTGATGATTTTTCAAATGAAAATTTTAAATGGTTAACTGCACAAAATGTTGATGTTGGATATGCTCCTGTTAATGCCATGAGAGTAAACTTTGTTGGAGAATTAGGTTGGGAACTTCACCATCCAATTGAATATCAAAATCATATTTTTGACAAGTTAATGGAAGCTGGAAAAGGCTTAGGTATTAAACCTTTTGGTATAAGAGCGATGAATAGCTTAAGACTAGAAAAATCGTATAAACTAGTTGGTACTGAACTTTCAATTGAATATTCGCCGTACGAATCTGGGTTAGATAGATTTGTTCATCCTAATAAAGGTAGTTTTATTGGATTAGAGGCCCTTAATAAGTGGAGAGAAAAAGGTTTTGATAACAAGCTTATTACTCTTGAAATTCATAACACTAAAGATGCTGATGTTTTAGGAAATAACCCAATTTATAAAGATAAAAAGGTTGTTGGAAGAGCAACAGGAGGTGAATTTGGTTTTAGATTAGATAAATCAATTGCCCTTGCTATGGTTAAACCAGAGCATGCTAATGTAGGCGACAAATTACAAGTTGATATTTTAGGTGAAATGTATGAGGCTACTGTATTAGAAGAGAGTCCATACGATTCTGAAAATAATTTATTGAGAGCTTAATGAAAATCTTAGTCGCCGTTAAAAGAGTTATTGATTACAACGTTCAAATAAGAGTTAAAGAAGATGGCACAGGTGTTGTTACTGACAATGTTAAAATGTCAACAAATCCACCAGATGATAATGCAATCGAAGAGGCAGTAAAGATTAAAGAAAGTGGAAAAGCAACAGAAGTAATTGCTGTAACTGTTGGTGAAGAAAAAGCTCAGGAAACTGTAAGAAAAGCTTTAGCTGTTGGAGCTGATAGAGGAATTCATGTTAAAGCGGAAGGTGTAATAGAACCCATTGCTGTATCAAAAATTTTACAAAAAATTGTTGAGAAAGAAAAACCAGATTTAGTCTTCATGGGTAAACAAGCGATTGATGATGATTGCAATCAAACAGGACAAATGTTAAGTGCATTATTAAATTGGCCTCAAGCAACTTTTGCCTCAAAAATTGAAATGAAAGATGGAAAACTTGAAGTAGTTAGAGAAATTGATGAAGGTTTAGAAACTATCGAAATCAATACTCCAGCAATAGTAACTTGTGACCTAAGATTAAATGAGCCAAGATATGCTTCACTACCAAATATAATGAAAGCGAAGAAAAAACCTATTGAGCAAATGAATGCATCAGATCTAGGAGTTGATACAGCACCTAAAATACAACAGATAAAAGTTGAAGAACCACCTAAGCGTAAAGCTGGAATTAAAGTTTCAAGTGTTGCTGAATTAGTTCAAAAATTAAAAAATGAAGCAAAGGTAATCTAATGTCAGTATTATTAATAGCAGAGCATAACAATAAAGAGCTAAAATCGTTTACTTTAAATGCCGTAACGGCAGCTTCTCAAATAGATAGCGACGTTCATGCATTAGTTATTGGAAATAATTGTGGGGATGCTGCAAAAGCTGCCTCAGAACTACCCTTGGTTAAAAAAGTAATCACAGTTGAAGCTGCTTATTATGAAAATTTTTTAGCAGAAAATTTTGCTCCAGCTGTTACAAAACTTGCAGATAATTATTCACATATAGTTTGTTCAGCAAATACATTTGGTAAAAATTTAATGCCAAGAATAGCTGCTAAATTAGATACATCACAAGTTAGTGATATTATTAAAGTAGAATCTCAAGACACTTTTGTTAGACCTATTTATGCAGGAAATGCTTTTGCAACCGTTAAAAGTTCTGATGCAAAAAAATGTATTACTATTAGACCAACTTCTTTTGATCCATGTGAAAGCTCTGGGGGATCAGCACCAATTGAAACTGCTGAAGCAGGAGAAGAGTTTTCGTTAACAAAATTTGTTAAACGAGAAGAAGTCAAATCAGATAGACCCGAGCTTGGCACAGCAAGAATAGTAGTATCAGGTGGAAGAGGGATGCAAAGTGGAGATAACTTTAAATTAATTACTTCTATTGCAGATAAATTAAATGCAGCAATAGGAGCTTCAAGAGCAGCGGTTGATGCAGGATATATTAGTAATGACCACCAAGTTGGCCAAACAGGTAAAGTTGTTGTGCCAGATTTATATATTGCGGTTGGAATTTCAGGAGCTATTCAGCATTTAGCAGGTATGAAAGAAAGTAAAGTAATTGTTGCAATTAATAAAGATGGTGAAGCACCAATTTTCAGTGTTGCAGATTATGGTTTAGAAGCAGATCTGTTTGAAGCTTTGCCACAGTTCTTAGAAGAGCTGAACAAATTAAACACTATACAAAAATAATTCTTAAAGATAAAAATATCATATGGCTAGAGAGTCGATGGAATATGATGTTGTAATAATTGGAGGTGGTCCTTCTGGATTATCTACAGCTATTAAACTTAAACAACTTGATCCAAACTTAAATGTTTGTCTATTAGAAAAAGCCTCAGAAATTGGTGCTCATATTTTAAGTGGGAATGTTTTTGAAACACGAGCATTAGATGAACTTTTACCCAATTGGAAAGAGCTTAATTCACCGATTAAAACCAAAGTTTCAAAAGAAAAATTTTTATTTTTAGGAAAAACTAAATCATTAAGTTGGCCAACCTGGCTACTTCCTAAGGTTCAGCAAAATCATAACAATTATATAATTAGTTTAGCAAATTTATGTAGATGGCTAGCAGAACAAGCTGAAGCCTTGGGTGTTGAAATTTTTCCAGGATTTCCTGCAAGTGAAATTTTATATAACGAAGATGGATCGGTAAAAGGTGTTGCAACGCAAGATATGGGTATTGATAAAGATGGAAATCAAAAAGATAGTTTTGAGCCTGGGATAGAATTATTAGGAAAAGTAACTGTATTTGCAGAAGGTTGTAGAGGTCACTTAGGAAAACAATTAATTGAAAAATTTAATCTCTCAAAGAATAAAGACCCTCAACAGTATGGAATTGGTTTTAAAGAAATTTGGGAGATAGAAGAAAAAAATCATGAAGAAGGAATGGTAATGCATACTGCTGGATGGCCATTAGATAACAATACTTATGGAGGCAGCTTTATGTATCATGCTGAAAATAAGCAAGTGTTTTTAGGATATGTTATTGGCTTAGATTACAAAAACCCACATCTTTCTCCATACGATGAGTTTCAACGATTTAAAACCCATCCAGCAATTAAAAAAATTATTGAAGGTGGAAAAAGGATTTCTTATGGAGCGCGTGCATTAATTGAGGGAGGTCTTCAAAGTTTGCCTCAAATGTTTATGCCAGGAGCATTACTGGTTGGTTGTGATGCGGGAACGTTAAATATGCCAAAAATTAAAGGTTCTCATACGGCAATGAAAAGTGGAATGATTGCTGCTGAAGTAATAATTAAAAATATTAAAGAAAAAAAAAGTTTATCAATTTATGAAGAGGAATTTAAAAAGAGCTGGGTTTATGAAGAACTTCATGTGGCTCGTAATGTAAAACCTAGTTTTAGCTGGGGTTTATTACTTGGAATAATATTTACTGGAATTGATCAAATTTTATTTAAAGGAAAGCTGCCTTTTACTTTAAAACACAAACATGCTGATCACGAAACATTAAAACCAGCAAATGAAATGCCTAAAATAGAATACCCAAAATATGATAATGTTATAACTTTTGATAAAACAAGCTCTGTTTATCTTACCGGTACAAACCATGCTGAAAATCAACCAGTTCATTTAAAGCTTAAAGATCCTAATTTACCAATTAGTTACACTTTAGAGAAATTTGATGAACCTGCTCAAAGATATTGTCCAGCAGGAGTTTATGAGGTTCAAAAAGAAAATGATCAAAATAAATTTGTAATTAATTCTCAAAATTGTATTCACTGTAAAACTTGCGATATCAAAGAGCCTTCGCAAAATATTACTTGGGTTACACCAGAAGGTAGTGGTGGACCCAAATATGGAAATATGTAAATTAAGATAAATCTATTGCAAACTTTTTTAAAGTTTCAATAGGCACGTGTTTTAAAGTATTTTTATGAGTCCTCTTTAAAAATATTGGACAACCTTTTCCAGCATCAACTGCTTTTGCATACCAGCTTGCACAAACACACCATCCGTCTCCATCTTTTAAACCAGGAAACCCAAATTCTGGATGCGGTGTAATTAAATCATTACCTGCAACTTTTAACCATTCTAAAAATTCAGTTGTTACTTTTGCACAAACTGTATGAATACCATGATCATTTTCATCTGTATTACAACAACCATCACGGTACCAACCTGTTAAAGGATTGTTTGAGCACTCTTCTAGATCTTCACCTAGAACATTTTTTTGTTTTTCACTCATTTAGATTTTTGTTGGGTTAGGTTGACCTTTATAAACTTCTTCTGGATCAAACTTTTTTTCTTTTTCTAAAAATTTCATTTCTATTTCTCGACCATTATCAATTGGTCCCATTGGGATTGATCTATAAAAACAAGATCTATATCCAACATGGCAACTTGCACCATCACCTATATCAACAGTCATCCAAATTGAATCTTGATCATCATCAATTCTTAGTTCAGTTACTTTCTGAGTAAAACCACTAGTTTTACCTTTGTGCCAGATTGCTTTTCTAGATCTACTAAAATAATGAGCTTCTTTGGTTTCAATGGTTTTTTTAAAAGCTTCAACGTTCATATACCCATGCATTAATACGTCTTTTGTTTTAGAACACATGGTAATTACAGGAATTAGTCCATCATTATCAAACTTAGGCGATAGAAGATTTCCTTCTTCTATTTCTAGGACATTTTCTCTCTTTTTGAACATATGGATTGATTATTTAGCATAAATCTAGATATATTAAATATTTTAAAAATGAGTATTTACTGTATAAAAAGGCGCTATGAAATTAGTTAAAGACAATGAAGGTAAAATATTAGATGCAAACAATGTTTCTGATAAAGAAGCTGAAGAAGCATTCAAGACTATTTTAACTTGGTTGGGCGAAGACCCGACCAGAGAAGGTTTATTGGAAACTCCAAAAAGAGTAATGAAGGCCTATAAAGAATATTTTGCTGGCTACAAAGTTGATCCAAGTAAGATTTTAGATAAAACTTTTGGAGATGTAGATGGTTATGACGACATGGTAATTCAAAAAAATATTTCTATTCAAAGTCATTGTGAACACCATATGGCTCCAATTATTGGTAAAGCTCATGTAGCATATATACCAAAAGAAAGAGTTGTTGGATTAAGTAAACTTGCTAGAGTTGTGGAAGTATTTTCAAAAAGGTTACAAACACAAGAAAGACTAACAATGCAAGTTGCTAAGACATTAATGGAATCATTAGATGCAAAAGGTGTAGCGGTAACAATCGACTCAACTCACCAATGTATGACAATGAGAGGAATTAAAAAAGAACAAGCATCGACTGTTACAAACTACTATTTGGGACAATTTAAAGAAGATCTAAGTTTTCAAAATAGATATTTAAGATTCATAAGTATCACAAAAGATTAAAGTGTCAGATCAATTCAAAGCATTAATTATCAATCAAGAAGGTGATAATTTTACCAGAGAAGTAAAATCAATTGATAAAAGCTTTTTAAAACATGGCGATGTAACTATTAAAGTAGATTATTCAGATCTTAATTTTAAAGATGGAATGATTCTAAAGAATGGTGGAAGATTAGTTAAAGAGTTTCCTCATATTCCAGGAATAGATTTTTCAGGTACTGTTTTAGAAAGTGAAAACTCAAAATTCAAAGAAGGTGATGAAGTAATTTTAACAGGCTTTAGAGTTGGCGAAGTTTTCTTTGGTGGATATTCACAAATAGCAAAAGTTAATGCAGATTTTTTAGTTAAGAAACCTAAAGATCTAACGAGTAAACAAACAATGATATTAGGTACAGCTGGATTTACTTCTTTAATGAGTGCTTTTGCAATTCAAGCAAGAGAAAGTATTTTATTGGGTGAAAAAGTTAACGATGTGTTGGTAACAGGTGCTACAGGTGGTGTAGGTAGTGTAGCGGTTATGGCCTTATCAAAACTAGGTTACAATGTTACTGCTGTTACAGGAAAAGATTCTAAATCAGATTACTTAAAGTCACTAGGTGCTAAAAATGTTGTAAATAGGTCTGAATTTGACAAGGACCCAAGATTAATTGATAAAGGTTTATGGGATGGTGTAGTCGATACTGTCGGTGGAAAAATTTTAGCAAACGCAATAGTTCAAACAAAACCGAGTGGTATTATTGCAGTTTGTGGGAATGCAAATAATAATGAACTTAATACAAGCGTAATCCCTTTTATGTTAAGAGGAATTAAACTTTGGGGAATGGACTCTGCAAATTGCAGTATTAAAAGAAGAGAATTTATATGGTCAGAAGCTTCTAAATTAATTGATTTTGATTTACTTGAAAAATCAATTTTAACAGTTAGCTTAGAAGAATTGATTGAAACTTATCCAAAAATTTTAAAAGGTGAAATTTCTGGTAGAGTTATAGTTGATTTAAACAAATAATGGATTGGGATAAATTAAAAATTTTTCATGCAGTAGCTGAAGCAGGTAGTTTTACTAATGCAACAGTCAATCTAAATCTAAGTCAATCTGCAATTAGTCGACAAATTCAATCACTAGAGCAAGATCTAAAAGTTCAATTATTTGAAAGACATGCTAGAGGATTAACTCTTACTGAAAATGGTGAATATGTCTTTAAAACAGCACATGAGGTAATCAGCAAACTAAAAGAAGTTGAAACATCATTGGGAGACCAAAAAAATAAACCAACAGGAAAATTAACTATTACAACTGTTAGAAGTTTTGGCACACACTGGTTAACACCTAGAATTCAAGAGTTTATGAGATTAAACCCGGAAATAGAAATTGAATTAGTATTTGATGACAAAGAATTAGATTTAAGTACACGACAAGCTGATATTGGTATTTTTATGAGAAGACCAAAACAATTAAATTATATTCAAAAAAAATTAGTTGATATTAAATATTATGTTTATGGATCTAATAAATATTTGGAAAAATTTGGAATGCCAAAAACAATTGCTGATTTAAACAAACATAATTTTATTTCTTTTGGAAAAGGTGCGCCGTCTCCAGTTTATAATCCAGATTGGGCACTAAAACTTGGAATGCATGATGGTAAAAAAAGAAAAACTGTTATGAAAGTAAATAGTGTTATGGGTTTACTTTTAGCGGTAGAGTCTGGGGTAGGGTTAGCTGCTTTACCAGAGTATTTGGTGTCAAATTCAGCAAATGTAATTAAAGTATTACCTAAATCTGAAGGACCGATTACAGAGGCACATTTTGTGTATCCTCAATCACTTAAAAATACAGCTAGAGTTCAAGCTTTTAGAAATTTCTTGTTTAGTAAAATTGGTGACTGGAAATAAAAAGTTTCCTAACTAATTTTTATCTTTCATATAAAAAAACCTTTACAACTGCGACAATATATGCGATTGATAATCATTCGCATTGAGAATAATTCTCATTCGCAAATTAACAATATAAAACAAGGTAAAAATGAAAAAAATAGCAATAATTTCAATTATATTAACCTTTTTTGCAAACATAGCTTTTGCAGCAGAGGTAAATGTATTTAGTGCAAGACACTATGATTCAGATATTCAACTTTATGAAAAATTCACTGCAAAAACAGGAATTAAAGTTAATGTTGTTTCTGGAAAAGACAAAGCTCTTCAAAAAAGAATAACTGAAGAGGGAGCTGATTCTAAAGCAGACATTTATATTACTGCAGATGCTGGAAGACTAGGAGCATTCGATGCAAAAGGGATGTTTCAAAATTCAATGACACCAGCAATTAAAGCTGCCGTTCCAAAAAACTTTAGATCTACAAATTGGACTGGAATAGCTAAGAGAGCAAGAATTATGTATTACTCTCCAGAAAGAGTTAATGCAAACGAGTTAAATGGAATGACTTATGAAGGTCTTGCTGATCCTAAATGGAAAGGTAGAGTTGTTATAAGAAAGTCAAATAATATTTACAATCAATCACTTGTTGCATCATTAGTAAAAAATGTAGGAAAAAAAGAAACATGTTCTTGGGCTAAAGGTGTAGTTGCTAATATGGCTAGAGACTCTAAAGGAAATGATAGAGCTCAAATATTAGCTGTGGCAGCTGGTGAAGCAGATTTAGCTGTAGCTAATACTTATTACTATGCTTTAATGTTATCTGGTAAAAAAGGCGCCGAACAACAAGCAGCAGCTAAAAAGGTATTACCATTTTTTCCTAACCAAGGAGATAGAGGAACTCACATGAACATTAGTGGAGGTGGTATACTTAAAACTGCACCTAATCCTGATAATGCAAAAAAACTACTTGAGTTTTTATTAACTAAAGAAGCACAGAGTCATATAGTTAATAATACATTTGAATACCCAATGATTGATGGTGTTGAGCCTCATGATTTGGTTAAACAAATGGGTCTTGGATACAATCAAGATTTAAATACTAAGGTTGTTAATTATGGAAAAAACCAAGCTACGGCATTAGAGTGTATGTTAGCAGCTAATTGGAAGTAATTAATAGTGAAAAAGAATTTATTTAATTTTGATTTAAGTAATTCTTCTGATGCGAGAGGCTCACTTGGGGGTCAGATAACATGTGAGCCATGCTCGTCAGAATGTGAAAAGATCAAAAGTAAAATAAATAATAGAAAATTGTCAGATATTAAAGATGAGGATGTTGCTGATCTCATCTCTCCCTTTAAATATTGATATATTTTTCTTTTTAATGATTGTGCTCAAGGTCTTTCTCCTAGGATCTTTACCCTTTCCTAAATAATGGTTTTGGGCACAAAAAAAATATTTTATTATGATTAAAGGATTTAAAATTCCAAATGTTGTTTTTAAAGTAAGAGAAGGTGACACTTCACTAAATGAAGAATTTTGTGCTATTGGTGGAAAATGGGTAGATAAAACTACTGATGACTATTTTAAAAATAAAAGAGTTGTTATTTTTAGTTTACCAGGCGCATTCACTCCAACTTGTTCTTCTCAACAATTGCCTGGATTTGAAAAAAGTCATTCTAAATTAAAAGATTTAGGAATTGATAAAGTTTATTGCTGTTCTGTTAACGATTCATATGTAATGAATGCTTGGGCAAAAAAAATGAGTATACAAAATATTGAATTAATACCTGATGGGTCAGGACTTTTTACAAAATATATGGGCATGCTAATTGCTAAAGATAACAATGGTTTTGGGCAAAGAAGCTGGAGATATATGGCGGTAATCAAAGATGGTATAGTTGAAAAATGGTGGCAAGAACCTGGAATAAATAATACCGGATCTGATGACGACCCATACATTGAGACAAAGCCTGAAAATTGTATTGATTATTTATCTAAATAATTTTTTAGAGCAGAATAATTTTCTAAAATTGATAAAAGAACACTTATGTTTTCAAAAAAAATAAACATTTGGTATATAAGCTCACTATTAATATCGGTAGTGGTAGCAATACCAATAGTTACAGTTTTTAGTAGTTTTTTTGAAAGTACTGGAAATTATTCTTCAATTATAAGAGATACATTTTTATATAATTATATATTTAATTCACTGATACTCTTGATAGGTGTTTTAATCTTAACTTTCGTAATTGGTGTTGGTTGTGCTTATTTAGTCTCATTTTATCAATTTCCAGGAGCAAACTTTTTTAAATGGGCATTAATTTTATCTTTTGCAGTACCAGCATATATCTATGCTTATTCTTTAACTGCTTTTTTTGAAAACTATGGAACAGCATTCACTATACTAAAAACTTTATTTGGAGAAGGGGAGTATAATTCTCAAATACCAAAATTTGATGGAATGATAGGAGCAATAATTGCAATTTCATTTTCTTTATTTGGTTATGTATATGTTCTAACGAGAGCTTCATTTCATTATCAATCACAAAATTTAATTGAACTTGGAAAAAATCTTGGATTTTCAAAGCAAAAATCTTTTTTCAAAATTATTCTTCCATCTGCAAGACCAGCAATTGTTGCTGGACTTTCATTGGTTGCAATGGAAACTTTATCTGATTTTGGCTCAGTATCTTTTTTTGGAATTTCAACACTAACTACAGGAATATATAATGCATGGATTTCATTT
>Ga0222716_10004275_pt1 | contig 11218 bp, 9 predicted proteins | sample C33_13DmetaG_FD_165044 | JGI IMG/M metagenome (GOLD analysis project Ga0222716, IMG submission 165044) | Estuarine water microbial communities from San Francisco Bay, California, United States - C33_13D | ecosystem: Environmental > Aquatic > Marine > Unclassified | place: USA: California... | reverse complement strand
CTCCAAAAATTGAAGCTTATGTCAAAAAGAAACAATATGAAAAAGAATCCTACAGCATTCAATTGTTTCCAAAATCCGAGGAATTATCTATCGAAAGGGGAGAGTTGATTGGATATTCAGGAAATACAGGGGGGTCTTTTGGTCCACATTTACATTTTGAGGTTCGGAATTCCAGTACACAAAACCCAATCAACGCGATGCAATATCCTGTAGAGATTGTAGATACCCAACGTCCTCAAATTCAAAACCTGTATCTCTATGACGGAATTCATCCAGACAGTAATAAGAAAGAATTTGTATTGGTAAGGAAAAATGACAGTACCTATACTACCGCAGGAGTGATAACGGAGGGATCCGTAAATGTTGGATTACGGCTTTTTGATCGACAAGATTTATCGTACAATAAAAATGGGATCTATAAAGCTAAAATTCGACTCAATGGCGTTCTTCAATACGAAATCGAAATGGATGAAATTTCCTTTAACGACTCCAAATACATCAACCTACTAATAGATTACAAAGAATGGGCACAAAACAAGAATAGAATTCAACGCTTTATCAAACACCCCATGCAAAAAATGACTTTTTTGGAACAAGCTATGCCTGACGGGCAAATGCAAATCGAAAGCGGAAAGTCTTATCAAATTCTTATTGAAGTCAGTGATTATCATAACAATACCAGTTATATAGAAGCCTATTTTACGGGGACAAATTCAACTTCAAAACCCCCAGTTAAAAGCTACAACATCTCCCCTGACCAAGATTACTTATATGATTTTGGAGATAAATCGGTCTATTTCCCCAAGAGGAGCTTTTTTGATTCCGTATCTATTTCTGTGATCAACGAATCCAAAATATTATCGGTAGGTGAAAATATCTATCCGTTACAAAAGGCCTATGAAGTTCGGTTTAAAGTTTTAGAAGAAGATAGCCTAATCCAAAAACAGTCCTTTATTGCAACTGTAAACTCTAAAAATCAAACCTCCTTTTTTAGTGCCGCACAAAAGGACGGAAATTGGACAGGAAAATCAAATGTTTTAGCTGCCTATACCCTCAGTAGAGACAGTGTCCCTCCAGAAATAAAGCCATTAAATTTCAAAAACAAACAATGGCTTTCCGATTACAGCTACTTAAGACTCAAACTTTCTGACGATTACACGGGTATTCAGAAATATTGTGGAGAAATCAATGGAAGGTGGATCCTTCTAGAGCATGAACCAAAGGATAATACCCTCATTTATGATTTCAATGATCTTGATATTGAAGAAGCTTTACATCAATTAAAAATTACAGCTGAAGATCAAGTAGGAAACACTTCCGAATTAATAATGGATTTTTATAGAAAACCAAAAAACAAATAATTGTTTATTCGGATACAAATTCCTTAAATACCTGAATCAAATGGTCCACCTCCTGGGTTGTGTTTAATGCGGAGAATGAAAACCGCAGAGACGGCCACTCTTTATGTGTTTCGGATTGTAACGCATTCAACACATGAGATCCTCCCTGACTTCCCGACTGACATGCACTTCCCTTAGAACAGGCTATGCCATTTAAATCGAGATGAAAATCTAGTAGTAATGCTTTTTCTTTAGGAATGGGTAATGCTACATTGACCACCGTATAGGTACTTTTCTCCATATCACTACAAAGACCATTAAATTTCACTTCTGGAAATAGTTTTTTGATTTGGGAAATAAAATAAGTTTTTACTTCCAATATTTTTTTCTGTTCGGTTTCTAGATTTTTGTAGGCAATTTCCAAAGCCGTACTCATCCCAACAATATTGTGCACCGATTCTGTTCCAGCTCGAAGTCCTCGCTCTTGAGAACCACCGTGGATAAACGGTTGAAGCCCACTGTTTTTTCTAATAAACGAAAAACCTACTCCCTTGGGTCCGTGAAATTTATGTGCTGCTGCAGACAAAAAGTCAACAGGAAGTTCTTTCAGATCAAAGGGGAAATGACCTATTCCCTGAACTGCATCCGAATGAAATAGAGCCTTGTATTGATGACAAAGGGTACCCACTAGATTTAAATCCAACATATTCCCAATTTCATTATTGACATGCATCAAGGTCACCAGGGTTTTGGTAGAATCTTCTTTTAAAAGATATTCTAAATGGACTAAATCTACCCTTCCGTCAGAATCTGTATCTGCGTATTCAACTTTAATTTTAAAAAGCTGTTGCAAGGCCTCCAAAGCGTGTAAAACTGCATGATGCTCGATACGCGAGGAAATGATGCGTTGAACCCCCAAATCTTTGACCGCACAATGAAGAATCATATTGTCAGATTCCGTCCCTCCAGAAGTAAAAATAATTTCTTGAGGCATTGCATTGATCAATTGGGCAATGGTTTTTCGAGCAGTCTCAATATGTGTTTTGGCTGTTCTTCCAAAAGAATGAGTCGATGAGGGATTCCCGAAACACTCTTCCATTACATGAGCTATAGAAGCAATCACTTCTTTACGAGGTGGCGTAGTTGCAGCATTATCAAAGTATATACTCATTCTTTCTACGATGCTGCTATTTGGATTCAAATGTTTTTAGCGTTGAGGTTATGATTGAAATGCATTCGAGTAATTGGGATTCGGTCATGACCAAAGGTGGTGCAAATCGAATGATATTTCCATGCGTGGGTTTCGCAAGTAAACCGTTTTCCTTCAATTTCATACAAATGTTCCATGCAGTATCACTCTCCTCGGTATCGTTGATTACGATAGCGTTTAAAAGTCCTCTTCCCCTAACCATAAGCACCACCGAACTGGAATCGATATACGCCTGCATTTTAGCTCTAAAAATTTTTCCAAGGCGACGGGCATTTTGTGTTAAGTGCTCCTCACGAATTACTTCTAAAGCTTCCATAGCTACGGTACAAGCCATAGGATTTCCACCAAAGGTACTTCCGTGCTGACCAGGCTGTAAAACTTCCATAACCTCAGCATCACACAAAACGGCTGAAACAGGATAAGTACCTCCACTTATTGCTTTTCCAAGAATTAATACATCTGGACGGGTGTAGGTTTCTTTTTGTTGTTCGCAATGACCTGCACAACTACAGTTTCCGCAAACTGCCAACAAGGCTCCTGTTCTTCCTATCCCTGTTTGAATTTCATCCGCCATCAACAGCACTTTGTACTCTTCACACAAGGCTTTTGCTCTGCGAATAAAATCATCGTCAGGAGTGTACACGCCTGCTTCGCCTTGTATAGGTTCTACGAGAAAACCGGCAATATGAGGGTGGGTTTCTAAAATAGATTCTAAGGCTTCAATATCATTGTAGGGAATCGTGATGAATCCCTGTGCGTGTGGTCCGAAATGGTTTTTTGAACCCGGATCACTTGAAAAAGAAATGATGGTGGAGGTTCGTCCGTGGAAGTTTTGAGAACAAACGATAATTTCAGCTTTGTTTTCAGGGATTCCCTTTTTCACATAGCCCCATTTCCGGGTAATTTTTATTGCAGCTTCTACAGCTTCAGCTCCAGTGTTGGAGGGTAACAAACGATCAAAACCAAAATAGCTTGTTACGTATTCCATATAACGTCCCAACTTATTGTTGTGAAAAGCTCTGGAGGTAAGGGTAAGTTTAGAGGCCTGTTCTTTTAATGCATGGACAATTCTTGGATGACAATGTCCCTGATTGACGGCGGAATAGGCTGACAAAAAATCATAGTATTTTTTTCCTTCTACATCCCATAAATACACCCCTTCCCCACGTTCTAAAACAACGGGAAGCGGATGATAATCATGTGCACCGTGTTCATGTTCTAGATCGATAAAATAAGATGTTGGAATTAAAGTCTCCATAATGAAAAAGGGAATTTAAAGCTTGGAAAAATAGGTTTTACTCGTTCAAAAGTAAGAAATATAGCACTCAAAAACATAACCGAAGTAGTGATTTATTTTGCCAAGCCACCTACATTTGCAGCATGTCAAGAAAAAGCATCAACAAAATCGAACTCGGACTTCAAGTTATTGATATCAATGCCAAAGGGATGGGTGTTGCCAAATCGGAAGAAGGAGCTGTTTATTTTATAAAAAACGTAGTGCCTGGAGACGTTGTTGACGTTCGGGTTTATAAAAAACAACGCGGGTATTTTGAAGCAGAACCCACAAAGTGGATTACAAGCTCGGAAGATCGAACTACCCCGCCCTGTGAACATTTTGGAGTGTGTGGAGGTTGCAAATGGCAACACTTGGCATACAAAGCCCAATTGAAGTTTAAAGAAAAAGCCGTCTTACACAATCTCAAACATATTGGGAAAAGTGAGCCGCAAGAAATACTCCCCATACTCGGATCCGAAAACCCCTATTTCTACCGAAATAAAATGGAATTTTCGTTTTCCAATAACCGCTGGTTAACTTCCGAAGAAATTGCAGAAGAAGGAACGATAGAACGAAATGGACTGGGGTTTCACAAGCCGAGAATGTGGGATAAAATTGTGGACATTAACCAATGTCATTTACAAGCTGATCCCTCCAACAAAATACGAAATGCAATTCGTGCATTTGCTTTAGAGGAAGGGCTTGAGTTTTTTGATCCAAGAGCACAACAAGGGTTTCTAAGAACCCTGATGATTCGAAATACCCTCAAGGGGGAGGTAATGGTTTTGGTACAGTTTTTTGAAAATCAAACCGAAAACATCCATAAACTCCTCAACTTTATTAAAGATCGCTTCCCTAAAATTACCTCCTTACTTTATTGCATCAACTCCAAAGGAAATGACAGTATTTACGACCAGGAGATTTTCTGTTTTTACGGATCAGATTACATCACAGAGGAATTGGAGGATCTGAAATTTCGTATTACAGCTAAATCATTTTATCAAACCAATCCAAAACAAGCAGCCTCTTTATATGGAATTGCTAAAGAATTTGCACAGTTAAAACCTGAACAAACGGTTTATGACCTTTATACGGGAACGGGAACTATTGCATTGAGTTTAGCCAAGTTATGCAAGAAAATAATTGGAATCGAATCGGTGCCTGAGGCCATAGAAGCAGCTAAAGAAAACGCAAGTTTTAATAAAATTGATAATGCATTTTTTGAAGTGGGCGACATGAAAGTTTGTTTTAACGATGCCTTTATAGAGCACTATGGAAAAGCGGATGTTGTTATTACCGATCCCCCAAGAGACGGGATGCACAAAGATGTTGTAGCGCAGCTTCTAAAACTCAACCCTGAACGAATTGTATATGTTAGCTGCAACAGTGCTACTCAAGCAAGAGATTTAGAACTTATGAAAGCCCAGTATAACATCATCAAAAGTCAGGCAGTGGATATGTTTCCTCAAACTCATCATGTAGAAAATATTGTACTTTTACAATCTAAAAGCAACAATGAAATCGCCTAATACAAAAATCATTTTACTGGCACTCTTTTTTGGACTTTTTGTTCAATGCGAACGTGATGATATTTGCATTAGCACTATAGAAGGCACCCCCGACATGGTCATCTTGATGGTAGACAGTAAAACTGGGGAGCGGCAAGCACCTTCAGGATTTTCTATTCGTGCCCTCGGTACAGAAAAACTACTTCCTCAAAGTTCCGGGGACTCCCTCGCCCTACCCTTACAGATCACGGAATCGGTTACTCAATTTGAATTTATTTTTAACCAAGGCTCTGAAAATCAAAATATTGACACACTGCAGTTTAATTACCAAAGGGTAGATCAATTTATTAATAGAGGTTGTGGCTACCGCGCCTCTTTTGTATTGGACCCATCTCCCATACTAATTCTAAATTCTGGGAACAATTGGATTAAAGGAGCTCTAATTTTAAAAGACACCATTTCGGATGAAGCAAGTGCACATTTGGGTATTTTGTATTAGTCTACTGAGCTGCGTTCAGTTTGTAAACGGTCAGGAACAAGAACTGATTGAGATTGAAGTGTCCGATAGTTTAGACACTAAAGAAAAAACTCCCCTTAGTCTGCGATTTGGTGCCGACCTTTACCGTCTGATTCGGTCCCAAACAAGTGACGAATACAATTCTTATGAAATTGTTGGTGATCTTCGAATTCGTGAAAATTTATATATCGCTATGGAATTGGGAACAATTGATTTTACTCAACAATCAGAACGCGTTAATTTTACAACTACGGGAAGCTATTACAAACTTGGATTTGATTTCAATATGTATGATAACTGGGAAGGTATGGATAATCACGTCGTATTGGGTATGCGATTTGCATCTAGCGCTCACCGACAAAAACTCAATTCTTATCAACTCCTGGATCGCAATCCTTTTTGGCAAGATCCTGAAACGATCATTGCTTCGGGTTTTGCAACTGGTGAAAGTAACAATTTAAGTGCAATGTGGTTAGAGTTTGTCGTTGGATTTAAAGTTCAATTAGTTAAAAATGTTTATGCAGGATTGAGTCTGCGGCTAAACCGATTGTTGAACGATACCCCTCCCAAAAACTTTGATAATATCTATATCCCTGGATTCAATAGTAAGACTGAAGACAATAAATTTGGTGCTGGATTTAATTATACTTTAAGTTATCGTATCCCCTTCCGTTTTAAAAAATAATTAATCCTTCTGAAGTTTATGAACGCGTTTCGTGCCTTCGTATATTGGGTAATACAACAAACGCGTTTCTAATTTTCCATTGTAAAGTTTGATTTTTCTACTTGGGCGTAAACCAACACATTTTATTGCCTCCATGTTGGAACTAATAATCCAAGCATGCGTATTCGGAAAACTTTGTTTAAACGAATCTCCAATACCTTGGTAAAGAGCATTCATGTCGCCATCAAGTCGTTCTCCATAAGGAGGGTTTGTCAATAAATGCAGTGGTCCTTGGGTTTCTTTTTCAATTTGAAAAAAGTCCTTTTTTTCAAGGGTAATGAATTCGGTGAGATTGGCATTTTCAATATTGAGGGCTGCTTTTTCTATGGCAGAAGGCGCCTTATCCGAACCTTTAATTTGTATTCCTGGATTACTCACTTTTTTTAGTTGACTTGCTTGAATTTTTTCAAATAAATCAGCATCCCAATCGGTCCATTTTTCAAAAGCAAAAGATTTACGGTTAATGTTAGCAGGAATGTTACAAGCGAACATTGCCGCTTCAATCAAGAGGGTTCCACTCCCACACATTGGATCTAAAAAATCCATATTCCCTTTCCATCCTGAAAGTTGAATAACCCCTGCTGCTAAAACTTCGTTTAGGGGAGCAATATTCGTTTGTGTTCTATACCCACGATGATGGAGGGACGCGCCAGAACTATCCAAAGAAATGGTGCACCAATCGTCCTGTATATGCAGATTGATCCGAAGATCGGGTCTATTCAAATCCACGCTGGGTCGTTCGTTGTGCTGATCCCTAAAAAAATCTACCAACCCGTCTTTGGCTTTTTGAGCAGCGTATTGAGAGTGGGTAAATATTGTTCCTGAGACAACACTATCGATCATAAATTTGGAATCGATATCCAAATAATCTTCCCAAGGAAAATCGTAAAAAAGTTGGTACAGTTCTTCATCATTTTGAACTCGAGCGCTATGGATAGGCTTTAGTATTTTTAAAGCTGTACGCAGACAAAGATTGGCTTTGTATAAAAATCCCAAATCACCAACAAAGGAAACCATGCGATTCCCAGGCTTTATGTCCTGTGCCCCAAGCTGAAGGAGTTCCTTTGCTAATATCTCTTCAAAACCGTAAAAGGTTTTGGCTACCATCTTAAAATTGTCTTCCATAGTTTGTGCTAACCTTCAAAAATACTTTAATTTTATCTACTATTGTCTATCTTGACCGCTTCTATGGTACCCATGTTATCTTTTACTTCCCTCCTGCCCTTTTTAGGAGCCCTATTGGGGATGGGAATTGCTTATAAGGTAAAACCAAAATCTCCTGCTGGATTAAAACTGATCCTGTCTTTTAGCGGTGCTTTTTTGTTGGGAATCAGTATTTTTCATCTGCTGCCAAGTGTTTTTGGTGTCCTTGATTTTAAACCCGGTATTTGGATTGTTACAGGACTTGTTTTTCAGATCGTTCTGGAATACCTTTCCCAAGGAGCTGAGCACGGACATACCCATAGTAAACCTCAAGGGAGTCTTCCCTGGGTTTTGTTTTTGAGTTTATGTCTTCATGCCTTTATCGAGGGACTACCAATGGGTAGTGAAAATGCTTTGGTTTGGGGGATCTTTATTCACAAAGTACCCATTGCTATGGTTTTGTTTTTAATGATCTGGGAATTGCGCTCCTCAGTATGGATCAAATTAGGCAGTCTCTTCTTTTTTGCTTTGATGAGTCCTTTAGGAAGTATATTGTACACTCAATTCGCTTTTATCAATAGCTTAAAAACAGCCATTACAGCATTTGTCATTGGGATGTTGCTCCATATTTCGACTACTATTCTCTTTGAAAGTAACCAAGGGCACGCCTTCAATATTCGTAAGCTAGTAATCATCCTTTTGGGATTTGGTATTTCTTATTTACTTTAATTTACCGTTTGTTACATAATTATACCGTTCATTAACTTATTCGTACCGTTTGCTACAAATCATTTTGTTAAATAAAAGAAAAAGTAGAGTTTTACATCAGAAACAAAACCCAAATGTTGTTTATGCTCCGCTCAAATCTCAAAACAAATTATTACTCCCTCCAGAGGCAAAGAAGGTTCCTTCTTTCAGTTGATACTTCTCAAACTTTTGCACCCCACTTCAACCCGTGCTTCAACACTAAAAACCATCTAACAGCCTCTTAACTTATGCTTATCCTAAACCGAACTTAACCTTGGTTTTTATTTTGATTTATGTTTATTTTTTTGCCGAAAAGACCTTTGCCCCAAAAGGTCTTTTCACTTTTTATTCCCCCTCTAAAGCTCTTCATCCAACACATAATCTGTCTAGCTGACCCTCGGAGTCGCTTTTTTATATATTTTTGAAATAAGTCTGAACCTTAGTTTCCCTTGATTGTAGATTCATTCACTTAAATAACCGACCTAAACTCGATATCAGATGATCTATTGCCTATATTCTCCAACTTGTTCTTTTTCAAAACAACAAATGCCTTTTAATTTTTTTAACTGTGCTTATTTATGAACGCAATAAAACAACCAATCCGCTGGGGCATCATAGGCTGCGGTGAGGTAACTGAGGTAAAAAGTGGTCCTGCCTATCAATTGACGGAAGGATTCGAGTTGGTTGCTGTGATGCGCCGTACAGAAGCAAAAGCTAAAGATTACGCACAACGGCACCAAGTCCCCAAGTATACTTCGCACGCAGAGGAACTGATTCACGATCCAGAAATAGACGCAGTCTATATTGCGACACCCCCCGATACCCACAAACACTTCGGCATTCAAGTTGCAGAAGCTGGAAAAATAGCCTGTATTGAAAAACCCTTAGCCCCCTCCTATGCGGATAGTCTGGCTATTGTCAATGCCTTTAAACAAAACGGGATTCCTCTGTTTGTCGCTTATTACAGACGCTCTTTACCACGATTTTTAAAAATCAAGGAATGGATTGAAAGTAAAAAAATAGGCGAAGTAAGGCATTTGGAATGGCAACTTTGTAAGCCGCCCAACGCTATTGATCTTTCTAAACGCTACCAATGGCGAACAGATGCAGTAATTGCACCTGGAGGTTATTTTGATGATCTGGCAAGTCACGGTTTGGATTTCTTTACCTATTTGTTTGGATCTGTAATTCACGCCTCAGGGATTAGCTTAAATCAGCAAAAGCTCTACTCGGCTAAAGATGCCGTTACAGGAGTTTGGCAACACCATAATGGGATTACTGGAATGGGAAACTGGAATTTTGGAAGTGCCAATGCCGTAGATAAGGTTCAGATTTTTGGAAGTAAAGGGCGAATAGAATTTTCTGTATTTGAGGAAAATTCTCTCCTTTTAGAAATTAAGGGACGAATTGAAACGGTACGGATTCCCCATCCCAAACACGTTCAACAACCTTATGTAGAACACATCCGTGATCATCTCTTTGACCCCAACAAAACACATCCTTCCCTGGGAGACTCAGCCCTCCACACCAGCTGGGTTATGGATCAAATTTTATCGATATAATTTTTGGTTTTACTACGAAAAGGTTTTGAACCAACCCTAGATGGTTTTTGCTATTGAACGACCACGAAAGCGAAATCTTTTACCCAAAATCATTTCAGAGCATGAAGTTTTAGGATTATTAAGGGCAACTCAAAATCTAAAACACAAAGCCATTACTTGTTTGCTCTACGCATCCGGATTAAGAATAAGTGAAGTGATTCATTTAAACGTATCCGATTTAGATTTTACAAATCACACTATTCTAATTAAGCAATCCAAGGGATTTAAAGACCGTTTGAGTATAATGGGTGAAGCTACCGCTCTGGTGCTGAAAAAATATCTAAAAATTTATCAGCCCAAGATTCATTTATTTGAAGGGCAATTTGGAGGAAATTATTCTCCGAGAAGCATCAATAAATTTTTAAAACAAAATGCAAAAAAAGCAGGAATATCCGTCAATATTTCAGCCCATATGTTACGTCATAGCTTTGCTACTCATCTGCTGGATAATGGTACCGATATCCGCTTTATACAGGAATTATTAGGACATAGCTCTACCAAAACTACCCAAAGATATACGCATGTTTCACAATGTATGTTAAAGCGAATTGAAAGTCCTATTGATAGGATTTTAAAAAATAAAAGTGTTGATTATCAGCATGTTAATGATAGATAAAACAAAATTCTATAGAAACGATATATCGGTACCTTTTCTGATATACAGTAGTTGGATTAAATTCAGCCTTTGGCTGACCAAAGTTGTTACGTGCTTCGCACTCCCACCCCTTTGGAAATTTAATCCAACGCCCTGCTAAACCAAATGAACAAGTTAAAGGTCAGTTATAATCCGAAAAGTTAGCACATAAAACCCGCACTACGCATAGCCACGACCGTTGTTGCTAAACAAGCAATCCAATACATTAAATCTAAATCCTCAAAAAAAATTTAGACGACTGTCACTATTTTTAATTCTCCTCATAAGATTTCAGTCACATATCAAAATTGTTTGTAAAGGGCTAAAGCGAATCCATATCCCTAAAAACCGAGCTTAATAAAGTTCTTTTCCTGGATTTAGTTCATAAAAAAACCCTTCAAGAGAACTTGAAGGGTTTCGAAGAAGGCGGCGACATACTCTCCCACCAAATGGCAGTACCATCTGCGCTAGTGGGCTTAACTTCTCTGTTCGGAATGGGAAGAGGTGAGCCCCACTGC
>Ga0222716_10004272_pt1 | contig 11220 bp, 23 predicted proteins | sample C33_13DmetaG_FD_165044 | JGI IMG/M metagenome (GOLD analysis project Ga0222716, IMG submission 165044) | Estuarine water microbial communities from San Francisco Bay, California, United States - C33_13D | ecosystem: Environmental > Aquatic > Marine > Unclassified | place: USA: California... | reverse complement strand
ATAGCCAGTTGCTCCACGGCCAGTGATTAGGGTATTTTCTAATTTTAACTTTCATAGTCTACCTCTTCAAAACTATCTGCAATATAAGCCATATTGTATTTGGAAGGATAGTGTCTTAACAATCTATGTGCTTCTTCACGCACCGCTTTAGGTACTCGCGGATACTTCTTGGGATCACGCAGGTCCATTAGGAAGCGTTCCACATTTAGAACTGCGTTTGTTCTTTCAATTGGTAGTGTCATCTGCCCACCTTATCCTTTTTCCGTAGTGTGTTTCAAACTGTTCTATAAGAGTATTATATGACAACTGTTCTTCTGTTGTCAAGTCCCAAAGATAGTCGCTGAGTGCATTCCAGTCTTCGCTGTTCATGGGTGCAACACCGTATTCGTCCCATCCGTCATACCCTTGTTTAGTGTCATCGCGAATATCAATGCGTCCTGCTGAATAGTTAATCTTTGTTGATACACCATCGTCTTCTAACAGTCCGCGCTCACGATACCAATGAAGATTGATCGGACCCATCCAGTTGGTGCTGTAAGAGATCATTCCAATCCCTCCAGTAACATATACGCTTCAACTTCATCCCAATAAAAATTCACAGCATCCTCCCAAGAAATATTGTAAAACGCCATAATAAACTCAATGGCTTTAATCATAACTCAACAATCTCCACACTATCGCCAAACTTTTCTTTAAGTTGATTGTAAATGCCAGCAATGCTCATACGCAACCCTTGATGTGGTTTAGACAAGTTATAAGTGCTACCACTTTCTGTTGTTGCTGTAATCCACTCGCTGTTTATTTTAATGTCAAGTTCTGCAATAGGACTACTCATGCGCCAACTGTCGCCGTACAAGTAACTACCACTCCATCCTGCGAGTATCTTTTGAAACTGCTCACCATTGTGATTGATTTCTAAGATGACCCAATTGTCAGGGAATATGCCCTGTTCTGGTTCTAACTTCATACTTGACAGTCCTGTCCTGGTTGATAATATTTTACTAAATCTTCTACGTCTTTGGCAATGAACTTGCCTTTAATGATACGCATTACAATAGCACCGTGGCTACATCGAATATATGCTCGCCCGCCGTCAATCATTTTTTTACCTATAACTTTGTAGTCATGATGTGACTGACTGTAATAATACTTACCGTCTACGTCAATCATACCAAACTCAAGTGATTCTACAATGTCTGCATTTATAATCATCATGTGTCCACTACGATAGTCCTGGTACAACCCAAAGTAGTGATTACCAAACTCAGGGTGCGGTGTTTCTCTGTAGTAAACATCTACAGGTACATCACTGGCTGTTAAGTCTGTGGTACACACATACTGCACAGGCACACCGTCTTTTTCAGTGTAGTGTTCAGTAACCTTTTCAATATCAAATAGATTTTCATGATTTATCGTTAGCATCTTTCTTCCTTAGACTCCACTGCTTATCGTCAAGTTCTTCCCAAATTAGATCATCACCTATGTCCCAACCTACTTGGTCAAGAGCACCTGGAGGAAACTCTAAGTATAGTTCTTTTGTTTTGCCGTCCTGCTTAACTTCTATTGTCCACGAATGTGGTCCTGTTTGTTTTGGATATGTCATCACTGTCACCTTTAACGTTTTTGGCGCACTCGAAGAGATTCGAACTCCTGGCCTTCCGCTCCGCAAGCGGACGTTCTATCCAACTGAACTACGAGTGCATATGTTAATGTACAACCTTTTAAGGGATATGTCAAGTGATATCTGGCGAAACTATAGCCAAAAAAATAGGCGACCAAAGCCGCCTATTTTGAAAGAAAATAAATGTAAAGACTATTAGTTGTCTAATAGACCTTTTGCCATTGCTTTGTAGCCAGCACCAATTACTTTTCTTGGAGCCTTAGTACCCATTACATAACGTGATACCATTTGGCCTCTGCTGTTTTTTCTTGTGTTTAAGAACACAGGGTAACCAGCGAATCTCAATGCTTGAATAACCGCTTGTGGGTTTCCTGCGTTGAATCTGTTTTTGATGTCTGCACTTGTTAGTGCTTTACCTTCAGTTAGAGCCGCTAATACTCTTTCTTGAATAGTTGTTGTTTTAGTAGTCATTGACTTTTTCTCCTATTAAATTATCAAGTCGTTGCTTGAGTTTCCTCATTCAACTTATACAGTATAACAAAAAAATGTATGAAAGTCAAGTAGTTGTTTGCCAATTATGCAGGAATGGTTAATAACTTATATAAACCTATAGCATCTATAATAAAATATAACACATAAAGAAGGGTAAGTCCTACACTTCCTCTGCTGATGCCTCCATATATCAAACACAATGCACTTACTTCCCACATAATATACGCAACAAGTAAGTTTGGATTGGGCATAGTAAAAGCCAAAATTGTTGTGGCTCCAATACCCATTATTAAACCGATGAACTCGGCAATGAATCTTTTAAAATTTGTTCGTAAGTCTTCTTTGAAAAATTTAATGATATGCTTTCGGCGGTCTATTCTCATTTACAAGGTTTTACATTAAACACTATCATATCAAGTGTTTTGTTTTCATTAACCGTAAAGTATCTGCTTAGATACGCCGGAGTCATAATCATATATCCAGTATCAATAATAAACTTTTCGTTAGGTGCTGTATAGATACTAACACTTTTTTCTACTGGTTTTTGAATTGGTGATTTAAAAGGTGGATTGATAATTAAATTGCAAGATTGAAAATCTGATTTTGGAAAGTAATATCCAATAAATGTATCATCTTGATAAGACTGTTCTTCTGTAGTCGAAGTGTGTCGTTCATACCAACAGTCTTTAATTTCGTAATAGTCTGTACCGTATTCATTTGAATAGGCTTTAATACAATCGTTTAGGTTTTGTTTAAGTAACTGTAACCCTTGTGTATCTAATAATTTTTTATCTGTTGTTAATTCTTCAATTGGTTTTGTAACAAGATTTCTTGCCTTTGGTTCTTCGGCAGGATGATATGCCAATAGATTATACACTCCAATCACTGTTGGAAAAATTTGAAAATAATCACTGTCGTGTAACGAATCAGTTTGATGATGCATATTTTAACTCCTATTTGTTGTATATATATTCAAAAAGTGGTGCTGACGGAGAGAATCGAACTCCCAATCTACTGATTACAAATCAGTTGCCTTACCATTCGGCCACGTCAGCGTTCTTTTCAAATTTCTTTACTCTATCATATCTAAAGGAACGCCAACCCTTTGCATTAATATCCCATACAGTAATAGTTCCCTGCTTTGGTTCTTTATCTGTTTTGGGTTTATGTTCTTCAGGTATGATATCAAAAGATTTTGTACACGTCATAACTCTTTCATCGCCATCTAACTTTAAAAAAGTTACTGTGTATATATCTTCTCTAAGTAATTTGTTAAGTTCCTCTTGAACAGGAATACCTTTTAGTTCTGCAATTTCTTTTTGAATGTCCATAGTTTCCTCATATTAATCTTTCAAACCAATACTCAGCAATCTTTCTATGAGTTTTGGGTCCAGGGTGTTGATGATCTCTTGCATGATCAATTTCAACTATTTTATTGTCTATATCTGCAAACGAGTTAGGTATAATTTTTTGTATAAGATTATTAGTTTCTTTACTCCAACTCCATACACTTAATATTCTTGAGTCTTTGCCAATGTCATTAATCCAATTAAGATAATTAGAAGTTCGATGCATTTCTAATTCTTCCCAATAGTTTCTTATGTATGCCATATGGTCTTTGTTAGTTTCATCTAAGCCTGAGCCTATTATCATATTAGTGTGTTGCCATTCTTTTTCGTACTGTGGCCAACAAAATCTACTATAGTCTGGTAGTAGCATTAATACATAATCAAATCCTATAATGCGTTCAGCGGCACTATAACATTTTGCAATATTATCTATACTACTGCCAACCATTCCAAAATTATAAATCGTATAGGACGGAAACATTTCTTGTAGTCTTGATACATAGATATCCTTTTCATCTACACCTACACCAAATGTACAACTGTCACCAAACACTGCCATTCTAACTTTTTTGTTTTTAGTTAAATCCCATTTACCTCTAAAGCCATATTCATTAATATGATACTGCGTACCTTGGCTTTTCAATAAATTCCATTCATCACTTCCATAAAAAGGACCACATACAAATTCTTGTTTAGGTTTGTATTCATCACTATACTTCATAAACTCGTGGAAGTCAACTAAGTCATGTAAACCTTTTTTATTTGCAGGACTTAATTGTCCAATGTTATCAAAACTTATGCTGTCCATTTTATCATACCTGTTGTTGATGATGTATCCTGTACAAATTGATCAGGTGATGGAACATAAAACTTATCGTCATACTCCTTAGGATTGTCAATAAAATCTTTGTGCGGATTACCACACAATACAAAAGGTCCTTTTTGCACATCAAGTTTAATACCCAATGTATCGTCTTTAGGAATATGAAACCCTAACTGACACCAATGGTTAAAGTTATCACTGTTACGTCCTGGATTGTTGTTTACAAATTCTTCACCTTCTGCAAATGCTTTCCAATGAAATACCATAAAATTATGATTATCAGGTTTGGGTACATCTATGATTAACCGTAAATCATCTTCTTTAGGATAGTTTTTTAAATCTAAACTAAACATTAGTGTTTCATTGTCTAAAGGTTTATCGTCAAGCCTTGTTGGTCTTAATCCAGGTAACGGATATAGCATATCGTGTTTTAGATTGACCGGAAAGTTTTCAATGTAACGCTTTTCTTTTTCAACTTCTTCTAAGAACAATGTACTGTAGTATAAATTAATCTTATCTGGAATAGCAATACACCCAGGATTACGTGCAATTAGATCACTATAGGTGCGTGTAAAGTTTCTTTCGATACCTATATCACCTAACGTTTCACTTAAACAAACATCAAAGTAATTTGACGGTGCTTGTTGTACATCATAATGTATTGTATAATTTTTAACATTATTCAGTTCACAAAGTTCGTGGATAGTTGAATGTAGATTAGTTTGGTTCTCTATAAACCAAACTTCTTTTGCACCACACATTGCCGCATAGATTCCAAGTACACCTGTGCCAGCACCAAAGTCAATTACTTTCTTGCCTTTACAATGTTTTTCAATTGCCTTGAAGAATCCCATACAACGTGCATGATCTTTTATCATACACATATGACTTGCGTGATCCGCAAATTCGTGATCAAAAAGAGCAAATGTATGGTCGCAAAATTTATCCACGTTTGGTTACAACTGTATCCGCTAAACCGTAGTCAACTGCTTCTTGGGCAGTCATAAAGTTATCACGGTCCATGTCCTTTTCAAGTTGTTCATATGTCTTACCTGTATGATTGACATAGATCTCAGTTAAAACTTTCTTCCAACGTACAAGTTCGTTTGCTTGAATTTCAACATCACTTGCTTGTCCCTGCATACCGCCAAGTGGTTGATGAATCATGTGTCTTGCATTAGGAAGAATTTTACGTTTACCCGGTTCTCCAGCCATTGCTAACAATGATCCCATAGAGGCCGCTTGTCCTAATACGATTGTATGTACTGGTGATTTGATAAACTGCATAGTATCATAGATACTCATTCCTGCTGTTACAGATCCGCCCGGTGAATTGATATAAAAATTAATTGGCTTAGAAGGGTTTTCACTTTCAAGAAATAGCAACTGTGCTACAATTAAACTTGCTGACACTTGATTAACATCTGTGTCTAACATAATAATTCTATCTTTTAATAGTCTACTAAAAATATCGTACGAACGTTCGCCACGTTGTTCTTTTTCTATTACTACTGGTACTAAATTTGGCATTAACCTCTACCCTCCTTAAATATAATTTCTTTCGGACCGTCTGTGGTAAATTCTAAACCTGTCATCGATCCTAAATAGTATTTTCTTCCTGTTACACTTTCTTTGTGTACCATAGATAGTTTAACACTTCTGTTAATAGTAACCGTTAAGGTTTTTCCTGGATTGAAACTTAATACTTCTGCTTCAACTACTTTATCGTTGTCTGTACATTTTATCTGACAGACGTCTTCGTATACTGATCTATTCACCATTTCTTATCCTTTGTTTTAATGAACTATATTCTAACACATCATACAGTAGAAAGTAAAGAAAAAATGTACTCAAACTACTGAACCAACTCCCCCAAAGCAGTAATGGCAATAATACAAAAAAGAACAACGTCTTAAGTACCCAACCTCCTACATATCTTTCCGGTATGTAGTAAAAAGGCCATTTACCAATATCTTCTTCGGGTTTTTTTCTATAATCGTTAAACTCGTAAGTCATATTCAAAATTCTGTGTTGTGTCGTTAATACTAATTTGTTTTGCGCCATTACGAATATGGAAGTGTGTTGCCATAGGTGTAAGTGGTGACAATGTAATTACTCGTTCAATGCCTTGCTTCTTTGCATATTCGAGTATTTTATTAATAATCTCTTTACCTGCTCCACGTTTACGTGACCAAACTGTGTATGCAATAGCAACATTCTTTTCATTTTTTAGATGTGCAAGTTCACTCATCATATCAAGTTCTTTTACACTATGCGGAACATCATTTGTAAATGCAATGCAGATAATACCTTCAATATCATCTTCATACTTGAGTCCAAATATTTTTCTACCATTAGACATACGCCAATCTAATGTAAGTTCAGGTCTTACAGGATCTTCAGAAACATCAACTTCAGTGAGTTCAACAAGTTCTGCACCTTTGACCCATCTAAAAAACCCATCTAATTTTCCCTTGTACTTTTGCATCATACGATATTCCTTTTGATAATTTTCAGTACTTTTTTACTCATTCTTGCATTGTCAAAGTATTCATAACACTTCCACAATGGAGTCGGCGGTCTTTGATTTTTTAATGTAATACAGTCGTTGATGGGACTATAGAATCCCATTGCGTCAAGTTCTTGTGGACTAAACTCTACAAGATTAATTTTTTCATCTGTATTAAACTTAACATACATTAGAGCATCGCCTTCTCTAATGTCTATTCTATCTGAATCTGGTTTCTTCTGGAACAATGGTCTTACACCTGGACGTAGCCATCTTCCTATATCATAAGTTCCACATAGTGCTTGTACGTTTTGTGTGTAACCGTTAACGTCATAGTATGCAGGTAAGTTAGTTGCCATTAAAGGCTGGTCAGCAAAAAATATATAACCAAAGCCAAGTTGGTGAACACCGTGTTTACCTTGAGGTTGTCCAAAGAATATTTGTCCGAACTCTGGATCTTGTCCGTGTACTTTTAAGTTTCCGTCATCTGGATAATCTAATGATATTGTTACAGGACTTTTAATAACAACAGTCTTAGTCATTTCATCAACCATGCCTGGACAGTGTAATAGATCCGGACCAAGGTAATCTTTGTAATCTATATGTTTGTTTAAAAACACAGGCTCCGGAAATCTTAATCCACTTATAAAGTGTCTTTCACCACTACCTGGAGCAATCGCTCTTGCCCAATATACGTTAATGGTCATAGTTGTTTACCCACATCTTGTAAGGTTTAACTTGTTTAGAATCTTTTCTAACAAACCCAAACTGGGCAATGTTAAAACTTAATGTAACTCTTTCTACATCGCTCTTGAAAGGATATACTGCATGATGCATTCCGCCTGGGAAGAAAATACAGTCACCTGTTTTAGGTGTATAATTAATATGACTTGCTTGCCATATATTATCAATCAATCCTCCAGTAAAAATAATATCACCTGGTACTGGTTGATTGCTATGTTGTTTTACTTCTTCTTTTTCTTTTGCAATAACTTCTGGAATATCAACATAAAGACTTGCACTAATAATACTTTCAGGGTGCGTGTGCATAGGGTTAAACTCTCCTGCTTTAGAAAAGTTTACCCAAGGATATCCCTGTAATTGAATAGCAACATCGTGTTCGTCTTCGCTGGGCATTTCATTAAGGTTACTAACCTGTAAACCACTTCGTAAAAAATTATTTACGTGCGAAGCCATGATACTCATAAAGCGACCTTGTTCTTCTGGTGTGCCAACATTTTTAAAATCATATTGGCCTTTAATATTTCCGGCGAGTGTTTGTCCCATAGCATCACCGTTATCTCTTGCTTGATAAGAGAGGTCTTGTAGGAACTTTACTTCATCTTCAGTAAATTTTCCTATATAGATACTTGGACCAAATGATTGTCGTATTTCATACAACCCATTTTGTTCAACATATGCTTCGCCATTATAATTAAAGAGTCGCTTCACGTTTTGCTTTTTCCTTTTTAAATCTTGCAATACCTCGTTTCTTCGCTTCTCTTTTCTTTTCGCTTGGCTTTTGATAGTATTGTCTTTCTTTTAACTCTTGTAGCCAGCCGTCGCTCTTTTGTTTTCTTTTTAAGACTCTTAATGCTTTCTCTACATTGTTATTTCTAACTATTATTGTCGTCATCGTTCTCCTTTTGTTAGTGAAGTGTTGTGTTTATATCATTATCTGCATTCAAATCCACTCCGAAATATTGTTCGCAGATATCTACTATACTTTCAGGTACTAAGTCTTGTTCTTTACCTTTTGGTATAAAAAGTCCTTTAAGTGCTCCATTAGAGCCGATAATTAATCCCCAATCATCTTCGTCTAATGCTTCGTCAAAATTAACGTACTCTGAGTTTTCGCTCATAGGTCTAATTCCTTCTTTCAAAATATACACATTATACTTAGACAATCTTAACATAGTTTAATTGTGTTTCTGGCAATTTTGTAATAAAGTTTTCACCGTGTCTTTTTACCTTACCTTTTATTTTGAAAGTAGTTCCTTGTTTAGGTAATTCTTTACCCGCTTCAAAGTTCTTAAAGAAAGAAACCAGATTGTTTTCAATGCTACCATTTACAACATGACAACCAAACTTCTCTACAAACTTGATTTCATTAATTTGCATTAGTCCGGACACAACTGCACCAGGTAGTCCTATATGTTTGCTTTCGCTAAATTCTGTTTTAAGTAATTTTTTTGTATCTTTCTTGTGTTTAGTTTCGTAATAGATCTTAGGTAATACAGCAACAATACCAAATTCATTTTTAGAAATTGAATCACTGTTAATACAAGTAACCAAGTTCTTCATGTACTCAGATAGTGTGCCTGCAATCTGTTGTAAAGATGTATCTCTATTAATATATGCAACTGCGTCTTTTGCATTTTTTCTATCTTCGTCTGTTGCTTTAAAAGGAACAAAGTCCTTAGGAATTAGTGAACGATCTTGTTGTGGATAGAAATTATAGATTAACATTTCTTTGTTAGCAAATGCAGTTGGTGTATCTTCAGAAAATCTACGAGTGCTTGTAATGTACTCGTTGTTATTAATTCTGTAAGACGCAAAACAATTTGCTAAAACTTCAAGTGTATTGAACATTGCCTTTACCTGCCTTTCTATTATGTTATTAATATAACAGAAACGACTCAAAAAGTCAAGAGATTTTTTGCCAATTACAGTATATGATCTGCAATATTAAGTTCAATTAACTGCTTGGCTGTGTAGTATTGATCGGAAGGATTTTTGATAAACTTATTACGAACTTCTTGTATTGTCATACCTGTGGCTTCACGTAGTATTTGGATAGTACGCATTTCACAGTTTTGATTTTCTTTCATCTGTGCTTTCATATCATGCATTTTAGATTCAATAGAATCACTATGTTGATGATTCATTGACCCTGCATTTTTACCAATATATCTTTCGCCTTGAGCACCACTTGCAAAGATCATAAACCCTGCACTCATCACAGCACCAATACCAACTGTGCTAATTGGATGGTAACTGTTCTTCATGATATCAATTAGTGCAAATGCTTCGTAGAGATCTCCACCATATGTGTTGATGTACAATTTAAGTGTACGTTTTGGTTTCTTTTGTAGATTAGCACTGAGAATCCATTTGATCGCTTCGCTGACATTATCGTCGCAGATATCACCACTTAGATAGTGTACATCATTATCCAGTAGATTACGTTCGATTGCATCGGACGCTGACCAATTTTCGTATTTGTTACTCATGTGCTTGTTTGTACTTATCTAAATCGTCCCAAGTCCAGGGTTCATCACCGTAACCCATGGTTTCTACCCATTGAATAAACAGTCCTACTTCACGACCATGTGCTTCAATTTCCCAAGGACGATCCCAATAATCTGGAACCTTTTTAAGTAGTTTACCTTCCCATTTAGTTTGTTTTGATTTATACATCTCAATCCAGCGACCAGAAGCAAATTGACTAATATGAGTCATTTCGTGTGCTACTGTTTCAAGCACCCTACGTAGTTTGACACTATTATCAACCCGCATACAGTACTGTTTAGGACGATGATTCTTATCCTCCCAAATCACATCACCGATATTGCCATCTTCCTTGAATAATTTTGGGGTGATTTCAATATCAACTTCAATTGAGTCTGCCAGTTTGTCACTCATAAGTTTATAAGCGGCAAAGACTGCAAAACTTTCAATTAATTCACGCTGTTTTTTGGTTCCACCCTCGATGCTTAGATACATATTACACCTCTAAATTGCTTGATTGTTTATACATTATAGTGCCATTTGACTCTGTTGTCAAGTGATTAAACACCAATTTAATTGTTCAAGCAATCTATCTAAATACTTGTAGTTGGAGTGTGAGGGCACTGTTCACAGTACGCTGTAACACGAATGGGAGGATCTAAAAAATCCTCCCATTTTCTATTTGTGTGTTATCTCAATTCCGTTAATTTCACGTAACCAATTTACTCGATCTTGCCAAGCCTCTGCGTTAGAAAATAACAAAAACATACCAAAAATCATTACGAAAATTACAAGTAAATTATTTTTCATCACGATTATCCCATGGCGCAGTTTCAAAACAGCCTGCTGGCATAGTATCCTTGTAACTTACACCTGCTTCAAACCCATTTGTTGTGTGTCTAATGTATGCACTTTCAAATGGATTCTCTCTTGGTTTGCCCCAACACTTGTTATTGCTCTGTCCTGGATATCTATAACGTGGATTATGCTTTAGGAAGTCACGCATTTCAGCATACTCCTTTTTCATTTCTCCAACACGCCACTGCGAATAACAAGCACTGGCTTTGGTCCAGTCAACATCATTGACTGTAGATCCTGTTCTATAGTGTTGAACACAGTCCTTGATCATTTGGTTGTTTAGGTTTTCTTCTGCTTGTGCTGTGGCTACCCATACCCACGACACCACAGCCGCGGC
>Ga0222716_10004269_pt1 | contig 11224 bp, 12 predicted proteins | sample C33_13DmetaG_FD_165044 | JGI IMG/M metagenome (GOLD analysis project Ga0222716, IMG submission 165044) | Estuarine water microbial communities from San Francisco Bay, California, United States - C33_13D | ecosystem: Environmental > Aquatic > Marine > Unclassified | place: USA: California... | reverse complement strand
TAATATTTAAAGCAATTTTGATAGGAACTCCAAGTTCGTCAATACTAATATATGGATCAGGTGTAATTACTGAACGCGCAGATTGATCAACACGTTTTCCATTTAAATTGCCACGAATACGCCCTTCTTTCTTCTTCATACGGTCTGAAACAGATTTTAGTTTTCTACCATTTCTTTGTTGTGAAGGAGCAAGACCGGGTATTTGATTGTCAATAAATGTGAAGACGTGATATTGAAGAAGTGTTGTGATATATTTAATAGTTTCTTCCGAAACACCTTTATTAATTTTATCATTAATACTATTGTTAGTTTTAATGATATCGCTTAATTTATGTGTAAGATCATCTTCGCGACGTTGACCATTTTCTTCAATAATACTAGGTCGAACAGCTGGAGGAGGGACTGGAAGAACAGTACATATCATCCATTCGGGACGATTCCATTTAGGATTAAATCCCATAATGTCCATTTCTTTTTCTGTAATTTTCTTAAAAATATTATAAATGTCTTCTGCTGTAAATTCTTGAACTACTTTTGTAGGTGCATCTAATGAAGATGCAACTTTTTTGCTTTTCCATTCAGCCATAATTTTCATAGCATTTTCTTTATTATATTTAGTTGGCTGAACAGCACCACATCCTGTTGTTCCATCATCTCCACATGCTTTAATTTTAGTTGTAGTATTACATAATCTAAAATATGCTTCCCATCTCTTTTGATTATTTTTAATAGACATAATTTTAATGATATCATTCTTAAAATCTTTATGAGTTGTATCCGGTGAAATAAGAATTTTAGAACATCTGAAACAAGTACATTTTAAAATTTTCTTAATAATATCAAAGAACATAGCATGAAATACAGGTTTTGCTAGTTTGATATGTCCAAAATGTCCAGTACAAAATATATTTTTTTGCTCACAAGTACTACAAATTCTATTATGTTCTAATACACCCATTCGTGAATCAAAAAGACCTCCGATAATTGGTTCACTACCAGCATATGTATCTGTTTTTGTAATTTCAACAACAGACCTTTTAATAATTTCTTCAGGACCTAATACAGAGAATTGAATACCTTTTACTTCTTGGATATCAACCTTTTGTTCTGTGTATGAGAGTTCGGGATATATTGACGACATATTATTATCTCTTAATATTATAATATTTTTAAATACAAATATATTTTATCATTTTTTATATTTTTTCTATTTTAATACTTTCTATTTTTGGCATACTAATAATATCTGATTTATAATCATATGAACACTCATGATCTAAATAAAATTTATGTTTATTACAAAAAGATTTTTTACATTTACATTTAGATGTCATTACTTGTAAAATTGTAATATGTTTATTACATACATGACAAGACATTTATTATATTATATTAAAATATTTTTATATGACATTAAAATATGATATTATTTCATCAATATATTTATTACAAAGGTTTTCAACATAACTTTCTATTATAGTTCCTAATGGTAAAAATGATTTAATACTTAATTTAATATCAATTGATGATTTATTATTAGTTATTTTAGTAATATATAAGTTATTTTTTATTTTTACAATCTTGTTAATAATACTATTAATAAGTTTATTTTTATTTTTAATACTATATTTCGTTTTTATTTTAAAACAAAAATCACTATTGTTCACTATAGTATTTTTTAATTTAATATTAACATTTCCATCATCGGTAAGTTTATATAATATATCAGGTATATCATGTAATTTTATATTTATATATTCCTTTTTTTTAAATAATCCATCTTTATCTTTAAACCATTCTCCTTTATAGAAATCATTTATATCAAATATTTTTTTACGAATATTATCATTATTATATAGTTCGTTAAATATATATATATTATTTTTATCAATTTTAATATTATATTTTTCAATATTTTTCATTATTAAATACTTATACTATATTAGTTTTTATATTAATTTGTTTTTGTTCTCTTCTTAGTATTTTGAAACTCTGGTTTTATTTCAAACTTTTTTATAATTTCAAAAAAGTTTTATAGAATTATTTGAACAAATAATTCCCGCCCCCACAAATTAAAATAATATGGATTGTCGTAACAATAATTAGTAATATATTGTAAGATAAGTGCACCTATCTATATATAAATTTAGTAATAAATATATGTTACTAATTAGTACACGAGCGGAATATTTAGTAAAATGTTATTGTTTTTATTATATTATCATTATGATAATATATAATAAATGTATTAAATGAACAAAGTTTTTTTCGTCAAAATCTAATTTGATTAAACATTCTCATTTATGTAAAGGTATTATAAATAAATTAGAATGTCAAAAATGTAATAAAATATTTTCATGTTCTTCAAATAGATTAAGACATCTTAAAATATGTAAAATAAAAAAAGAACAAGATAATAATCAATCAATTATTAATAACATTACTAATAACGATAATAGTATAACAAATAATACTAATAATATCAATAATACTAATAATATTATAAATAATACTTACATATTTCAAAGTGATCCTAATGTTCATCCATTAGCTTACAATAATTATAATATGAGACTATTATCAAATGATGTAATTATTCCTAATAAAAACAACTTCCCTTTAATGGTAGAAGACTTTGGTAGACTTATTTATAATGATGAACATAATAAAAATATTATAAAAAACAGTAATAAAACAAAGTATTGTTTAGTAAAAAAAGAAGATGGTAAATGGGTTAATAAATTAGAAAAGGATATTATTCCCAAAGCTACTAAAGATATTGCTTATAATTTTAGAATTGTTATTGATGATAATGAAACTGAATTATTTAATATAAATAAAAAACTTAAAAATATTATACCTGAATTAACAGAATTTTTAGGGATACTTGTAGATTATAATATAGAGTTGGAAGAATTAAATGATACTAATAAAGATGATGCAAAGATTTTTAATGATATGAAAAATAGAACAATTTGTATTATATTAGATTCTTCAAAATAGTACATAATTTTATTTTTTTAAATTTTTAAGAAAGGTTTATATATTTTACAAAATATTTAAATTATGTACTCTTTATATTTTAGGAATAACAGTTTTATAAAAATACTCTACTAATGTTTCCCATCTATAATGAGTTAGAATATGTTTTCTTCCTTTAATACCATGTTTAATTACTAGATCAGGATTGCTATAATATTTCCAAAATGCTTCTGCATAATCACTAGGATTTCCTAATTCGGCTTTACCTGAAATACCACCACTCTTTGTATCTAAATAAATAGATGTTGTTGGTTCTACTAGAATAGCTATTTGATTATTTAAAAACTCACGCATACCACCAACATTAGCAGAAACTTGTGCTTTACCTAATGCTGCTCCTTCAAAACCACATAATCCATATCCTTCTCCATCAGCACAGTTTAATCCGATATCACAAGAATTATATAAAATATTGATATCTCTATCTGATAATTGCTGAGGATTTTTAACCCCTTCAATTGTTTCTTTTGCATATTCCCAAGGTACATCTCTAAATTTTATTTCATTTTCAAAAATATCCATTAAATCCCAATATCCATCCATAGAAGCCCCTATAATAAACTTAATAGGTCTTGATGTATGTTTATTTTTATTATTATTCTTAACATTTTGTTGATATTGTTTTTCAACAAATTCTGCCCAAGCTATAATTGCTATATCTAATCTTTTACGAGGCTGATTTCTATTTAAATTAAGAACCATAAAAGTATTTTCATCATAATTATAATATGTTCTTGCTATTTTCATAGGAACTTGATAATATAATTTTTCGTCAAAACCGTGTGGAAAACAATAAATTGGTAATTCTTTTTTAATACCTAGTTTTCTTGCTACTGTTTCCCAATATGGAGTAAAAACAACAATAGCATCAAAATAAGCGTTAAGTAAATTTATATAATCCTTCTTTTGATACTGATATACCTGATCCATATAAGAAACTAATTTAAAATTATGTTTTTGTGTTCCACATTCATTAATTATATTAGCAGTTAATGCTGATGTAATAATATTATCATTAAAAATTATAATAGTATCTTGTGGATTTCTTTTGATAAAATCACCAATCTCTTTTTCTCCAAAACCATTTCTTCTAGGATTTTCTGTTGCCATAGCATCATGAATTTTAACATTACTTGGTATATTATTACGAATATTTGCACCATTAGTATTTGCAAAATTTTGAAATCCATAAACAGTTAATTCAATATCTTCGTAATTTGCTAAAAATTTAGATATATAATATACTACTTTTGAGTATCCATTACTAGTCCCTATCGGGTATGTTCCACATAACATTACTCTTTTTTTTCCATTTACAGAAGGTTTCCACCAATTAACTTCTTTTAATTTATTTTCATTATATTCTTTTATAGAATCATCTCCTACTATGATGTTATTAATTAATAATGGATTATTATTCATTTTATAATAATATTATTGGTTTTAATCTTATATATTTATTCTAAATTAAACAATTTGGATACATTTGAACAGGTTTTATTTCTGAAATTGGTAATAATGATGTAGATTGACCCATATAAGGTTCTATTACACTATTTTGTTTATTTAAATAAGGTTCTAAAATTTCAGTAGCTCTTTTCATCCCTATATTTATAGCTAGTTCAGTAATTTGATCACATAAAAGAATTATTACTATTCCTATAAATATAAATAGAGCAATATTTAAAAAATTACTATAATTATCTACTTTTTTATCAGTATTTTCTAATGGTTTATTACTTGTAAATATATTATTACTATTATCATTTCCATTTATTTTATTAGAAGTATCGAATTTTTTTAATATATTTAAAGCTCTTAAAGAATTTTTTCTATCTTCTTCTGATAAATTATATTCAGGTGCTACTAATATATCTTCTGATTTTGTATTTATATTCAAATATTTATCAGTATTATCATCTGTATAACTTTTTTCATTATAATTAGGCATGTATTTTAATGAATTATTTTTCTTATCTTCTGTTCCATATGTGCCTGTAAAAATACTAGATGATTTAAGAGTATTAATATCTAAATATTGATCCATATCTTCATCATAATATGGCATTATATCCATATTTTCTTTATTTTTATTAAAATCATTATATGATATGTGAGTATTGTCTATATTAGTATATGTATCAACAACTTTTTTAAATTGAGCTTTGTTTTCTTCTGAAATAGGATAATTATAATTAGGAGCTTGTAATGGACTACAAGATTCACCTTGTTTATTCATAGTATTACTTTTATAGCCTTTAACGTCTGCATTATTTCCTGTAAATTTTTCATTAGGAACATAATTTCCAAATTTAGATATTGAATTTCCTTCATTTTTTTCAGAATCACAAACATCTTTATTAATCTGATATTCTTTACTAAAATAACATGCATCATTTAATGAATAATCATTCATAAAACTTTCATTATTATCATTATTTTGAGATATTTGAGGAGGCGAAGGTTTATTTAATTCTCTGTTTTTAAATCCCTCTTTTCTTTTTTTTGGATTAAAGCTTTCTATATTATATGCTTCTTGTAATGTTGCATATCCAGCCATCTTCTATAATAAATATATATATATTATTAAGATAAAGTAGTATATTAAAATGCTTAATTTAATATTAAAAGGTATTATAACAGGAATTCTATCTAGTTATTTAGTAATATTAGGTCTACGCCCATCTATAAAATATCCTGATGAAATTCTAGAGATTATAGATAATTTATGGGTAATATTAATATTATTACTAATAAACTATTATGTCTTTTTATGGGATGTAACAATTGGTCTTTTATTATTAATATCAATCATTTCGCTAATGGTTGATATTATAATATTTACAGAAGGTGGATTTTTAGAAACAATATTTGATGAAGATACTAAAGTAAAAAAATTATATGATTATGCTTTAAATAAAATAGATTATTCTAATATTAAAAAACCCGTGTTTTCAAAATGTGAAAAATGTACTACATAATATATATACTAAAAATAGAATAAATATGGATATTTATTATGAACCCATATCTATAATAACTCTAATATTAGTACAAATTGGAGGTAGATTTTTAAAATTCGATTTAACGGAAATGCAAAAAAAATTAATAAATCATCCTCTTATCCAAGCAACAATATTACTAGCTATGATTTTTTTTACAACTAAAAATCTTGCTACAAGTATTATAATTGTTTTATGCGTTTTTTTATTATTAAATATAATTTTAAATGAAAATCATAAATACAATTTATTACCTCGCAAATGGCTTATGGAACAAAATAATAATATGGATAGTTCAATAAAATCTATCAAAGATATTTACAAAGAAAATTTAAAAAAATTGACAAATATTTAAAGAATAAACATCATAATATAATATTATTATGAAGAAAATGTTTAAACATATGGATGATGATTCTGAAGAAGGAGGTGTTAGTAGTATGTCTGAAAATGTGAGTGTATTGGGGAATCATATCTACTTTTATACAGAAGTTACAAAAAAAACAGCTCTAGAATTAATAAAAAATATTAAAGAACTTGCTGATAATATTAGGACAATTGAGATTCATAATGGTAAAGATAATCTATATGAAGATAATGACGATGACGATGATAAGGTTACATATAACCCTATTTATCTTCACATTAATTCAGGAGGAGGTTGTTTATTTTCATGTATGTCTATTATTGACACAATAAAAAATTGTAAAGTTCCAGTATATACAATCGGAGAAGGTCAAATTGCTTCTGCAGCCTCTATTATGCTTCTTGCGGGTAATAAAAGATTTATGACTGAAAATAGCTTTATTCTTATTCACGAACTTAGAACATATGTTTCAGGAACTTATAGTAATCTCGAAGATGACTATGAAAATTCAAAACTTCTTATGAAAAAGATGATTAAATATTATAAGAAAAATTCTAAAATCCCTGAAAAAGTTCTTCAGACTTTACTTAAAAAGGATATTTATATTGATTCTAAAAAATCTAAGAAGTATGGTCTTATTGATAAGATTGTTTAACAAATATAAAAATGTCCTAATAAAAAATATAAAAAATGATATGTGTACATATAAAGTATTATTACCTCACTAGGTAAAACACATCTTTGACAAAAAACTTCAAATCTTATAAAAACATTATACTAATAATAGAAAAAAAGCAAAAAATATTTTTTTTATTTCATATAAGCAAATGATAATGAAAATATATTAAATGACTATTGAAAGCAAAATAAAAATTCTAAAAGATATTGAAGATAAATGCATAATTTATAATATATTATGTATTAAATCTGCTAAATATTATAATATATTATCTTCGTTAATTTATTTTCCTTTAATATTATTTAGCACTTCTATGACAATAGTAAATACTAGTATAAAAGATGATAAAATACTAAAAATTTTTAATGTTATTTTTAATTTATTTACAGCTATTTTGGTAGTCATAAGTTCTAATTATAAATTTGAAAACAAAATGGAAAATTTTAAGACATATAATATGCGTTTTATAAGATTACAATATGACTGTAATAAGCTAATTGATAAAATAAAAGATAAAAAAGAACTTGAACATAATGAATTAAATGAATTATATGAGCTTAATGAAAAAATTTATAGTCTTAAAAAAATATATGATGATATTACATTAAATATGCACGATATTCCTTCTAGAATTTGTATAAATGTTTATAAAACATATAAAAATAAGTTAGATTCTGATAAAATACCTCCAATTCTTTTAGCTTATAAAGATAAGATTGATATTGAAAAGGGTTAATATATATATATATATAATAGAATGGTTTATTATAAAGAAGTAGGAGTAGGTTCATTTGGTGTTGTAGTAAAACCACCATTAGAATTTGCTAAAATACATAATATAGATGTTCAATATACTGATAAAAAGGCTAATGATGTTGGTAAAATTTTTAAATTTTATGTAATTACAGATAAAACAGATAAAACAAAAGAAAATTACGAAACAGAATTAGAAGAATTAAAAAATATAAAAAAAATAGATAAAAATCATATATTTACAGTTCCTTTTAAAGGTGCTTATTCGGGATATATTTCTGAAAAGACATGGTTATCTGATAGTTATTCAGAAATTGATTCAAAGTTAATAAAAACACGAGAAGTTTCAAGCGATCAAAATGATCCTAAAAATATTATTTATCAAATTATTTTAGAAGATGGTGGAAGCGAATTAAGTCATTTATTTAGAAATAAAAATCTTATAAATTATGAAAAATTCATAACAATATTTAATAAATTTTTAACAGGTATGCTTTTATTACAAAAAAAGAAAATTGTTCATAGAGATATTAAGCCACCTAATGTTTTATATAATGGTGAAAAATTAAATCTTATTGATTTTGGATTAGCGGTAAATGCTAAGGATATATATAAACTTAATAATGAAAATATTAGACGCATGAATTATGTATATATATTTAATCCACCAGAATATTACATAGCTGGTGTAATATATGATGCTATAATATTAAAAGTATCGGGAAATGAAAAATATATGGGTAAAAATTTAAATAAAAAATATGTAGATGCTGATATTGTTAAAAACATATTTAAATATGTAAATAAAAATATAAAAACTATGGAAGGAAATGATACAGAATTTATTATAGATGCTCTAAAAATATTTATTAAAGAATCCAGAAATATTCTTAATGATAGACACATGAGAGACTGTTATATAACACGTGATGTTAAAAATTTATGCAGTAATGGTGAATTTTTACAAGACTATGAAGAATTCTTTCACGGACAGATTGAAAAATATGTAGAAAATATAATAAAAATTTTAAAAGCACCAGGAAACAAAGAAAAACCTCTTAAATATATTTTAAATATGATATTTAATGATGATCTAAAAGAAAAATTTGACGTTTATTCATTAGCATATATAATACTACCAATATACAAAGAAATGGCTAAATTAAAAGGCGACGATGAATTAAATGATAAGCAAAAATCATTTTTATCATACTTATTTAATAGTTGTATAAATACAAATCCGAATGATAGAATTAGTTTGTTTAAATTAAAAAATATGATTGAACTAGAGAATAAAGTTAATTTTACAAGTATGTCTTCTAAACCATCCGCAAGATCAGAACCGTTACCATCTATAAACCAAAATTCTAAAACTTCTCCTAGAATATTAGCTAAATCAGTACCTATAAAAGTTAGTAAAGGTGGTAGAAATATTGATATTAAAAGAAGTAAATTAGTATCTGCTATTTTTGAAAATCCGAAAAAAATTTCACAAGCATCTCTTAAAAAAGAAGATAAGTCTGCATATTATGCTAGTAAAATAAATTTCATGGATTATATTAATATAGATTATAATAAACATAAACCACTTATTATATAATTTCTATAAGATATTGTTTTAATGTTAGTGTTTTCATGAAATTTTGATTTATTATCTTTGAAGATAAGTCATATCCTATATAGCGATTCATAATAAGTGCTGCTTCATATGCTATTTTATTTGTTATTTTTTCTTTTTCATAAATGTAATCTAACAAATATTTATTATTTCAATAAATTCTATAGAGTCTTCAAAAATAATTATGTCTTCTAATGAAAGATGGTCTATTGTTGTATATGATTGTTTTAATATAAACTTAAATACTGACTTCCAATTTAAATTTTTATATTTTTCTTCTTTTATAAAAACCGGTTTTAGAATATGTGTGAGAGAGTACATAATTTTATTTTTATAGATTTTTAGAATAGTTTAATATATTTTACAAATAATTTAAATTATGTACTTTTTATTATGTATTTCTTAATTCATATTTTTTAATCCATTTACGAATACAGTTGTCAGATACTTTATATATTCTTGCGACCGCACAATAATTATTTCCATTTTCTTGTAAATCTGTTTTAAGTTGTTCCAGAGATGGTCTATCTTTTGAAGCAATAATAAATCTATTTTTATTATCACAAGCAATACATCTATTTCCTTTTCTAGAAACTTTTACATTACAATCAATACATTTAGGTTCTTCTTTTTTTGGTTTAAGTTCTTTTGGAGTTACTGTAATTGGTACAATAGGTTTATTTTTATTATTCTCAACTGTTGTACGCATATTTTTACCTTTGTATGTATCGGTATAAGAATGACAATTAGGACATAAGAAACGCAAATTTTCAAGTCTATTATCTGAATGAATACCGTTTATATGATCTACTTCAAGATTTATTGGTACATCTGTCACCCAACTGTTAGTATATGTAGATTTATGACAACCAGAACATTCGTGTTTCCAACCTAATTCATTTATTAAACGCATTTTAATACGAGACATAGAACCATTATGAGGACTATCTTCAATAAGAATATCATTTAATTTATATTTATTTGATACTTTTAATCTTGTTGGATATGTTAAATGATTATAATCAATACCAATACTATCTAAATGTTTTTTAACATTACCTAATATTTGAATATGATTATATTTTAATGTTTCTAATACATCATCCCAACTATTATTTTTTTCAATTAATTCTTTATAATATTCATTTGTATATTTGGTAATTTTTGAATATAGCCCTCCATAAAACGTAGGCAAATGTTTAATATGTTCTTGTTTTAATTTCTTAACCCTTCTTTCAAATGTTCTTGTTCTAGTTTTTAATCCACAATTAAATAAAGCGTCGTTCCAATTTAAAGATTTTTTAATAATTTCTTCAAATTCTTCATCTGTAATATTTTGTAGATTTTTTGATGCCATTTTTTATAATATAAAAAATGTAATAATATATCAATTTTTCTTTTTTATAGTTTTTATAGAAAAAATAATAAAATTAAAATACTGCTTTTAAAAATATAATTGCATACAGCAGGGATCGAACCTGCGCTCAGATTTATAACTGAAGTTGGACTTAAGCCAACCGCCTTAACCGCTCGGCCATGTATGCTTTTATACCCAAAATAGGGCAGTATTTAATGAAAAAATAAAAAAATGTCAGTTAATAACTCTTTATTATCTATATAAATCACTTAATGTTTATATAGTTTTTTTTATAATATATTTTTTATTTTATACAAAGTAATCCTTGTATTATCTATATAAATCACTTAATCCTTATATGTTTTTATAGTATATAAAGAATAAATAATTAATATAATTTTATTTA
>Ga0222716_10004260_pt1 | contig 11233 bp, 9 predicted proteins | sample C33_13DmetaG_FD_165044 | JGI IMG/M metagenome (GOLD analysis project Ga0222716, IMG submission 165044) | Estuarine water microbial communities from San Francisco Bay, California, United States - C33_13D | ecosystem: Environmental > Aquatic > Marine > Unclassified | place: USA: California... | reverse complement strand
CAGTCAAGTCCGGGGGACAGTCAAGTCCGGGGGACAGTCAAGTCCGGGGGACAGTCAAGTCCAGCTATAGTCGCTGAAGATGGTATACATGGAACAGGGGGGTGGTGGTGGTTATTTGGGTAGTATAGGTGGTGATGGTGGAACGCCATGATAATAATATTAAACAATCATTATTAACAAATAATGAGGGCAATTTAATATGTGAAAAAAATAGAATATTAAGTTGATTGCGATAGAACAATGGCTGATTTTTCATCAACAACTTTTGTAACACTACTTTCTAAAATATATACTGATTTTATAGCATTTTCTCTTGTTTTATAGGAATATTCATAATTATTAATATTATCACGATTTACAGTTCTATCTTTAATATCACTTATTTTTTCATATGTTATAAATTTTTCAGAAGGATTTTTAAAAAGTGTATCTACAGTATCTTTTACAACACTTTCTACATCTGCATTATTTTTATATTTTATAGTATATTCACTTGGAAAATACGTATTATAATCAATTTTCAGCATTATACTACGAATTAAAACAGTATATGCATTTTGAATAGCTGTAATTTTCACATTCATTTCATTTTTCTTTCTTTCAATAATTGATTCAATATGACTTATATTTTCTTCAATACCTTTTGTATAATAATGATCATCTCTATTTAATAAATAACTACTTAAATCACTTCTTCCTTTTTCATAATCTGGTTTAGATAATTCTTTTTTATGCAAATGATATCTTGATGAATCTTTATTACCGAAAAGGCCAATTCCATTAATAGGTACTCCCTTATAAATTAATTCTTCAGAAGGATTTGAATAAAATTTTTCCTCGATTTTTTGACCCTGTTGTGCTATAGGAGTAGTTGGTTTATCTGAATTACAAAAATTACCTAAATTTTTAATTCCTGTAAATATATGTTTTCCTTGTTTAAAAAAGTTATGTATATCTTGTCCAGCAAATAAATATTGGTTCATTTTACGTTTTACTAATTCACATCTGTTACCAGATTCATCATTATTGAATCCTTCCCAATCACAATATAATTTAAAATTTGGTTTTATTGTAATTCCTCTTACATCGATATCAGTTGATATTGCGTAATTTAATGTTTCAACATGATTTTTAAATTCTTCTAAAAAATTACCACATAATGTTTCATTATAATATGTAGATATATATTCTTCTATAAGAATTTCAAATGGGGTAACTTGTGAACCATCTTTAGCTAATTCACTCTTATTAACATATTCTTTATCATTCACTTCTCCAGCATTATAAGTATCTGTAGTTTTATCTTTCTCTATTCGATATTCTCGAAATGTTGGTATTGAAATATAATTAGCATTATCTTTATTTGATAAATTTATACTATGTATTTTATTTAAAATCTCAATTAAGACAATCTTATTACTATGTTTATTTAACCAATTACCGCCAAATAGTAAAGCTATAAATTCAATTGTTTTATTAATATTGCTAATATCTTCTGACAATATATTAATAAATATATCATATGCTGTTTCCCTTTCTCCAATAGTTTTTATTTTTTCAATTGTAGTGTTTTGAATATAACAATTATATGAATATCTATAAAATCCTGAATTAAATATTTTAACATCAAATTTTTCTCCCTTTTCACTAATTGCAATATCTTTACTATCTGTAGAGTGCAATATAAATTTATTATCTTTATGAATTACTGAAGTTTCAAGATCATTTTCAACATAAAATTTATAATGTCCGGCATCCAAAAATATATATCCAGCAATTACATATCTTTTAAATTCCCAAGGACCTATTTGAAGACTATCAGGAATACTTGTTGTTATTTTAGTATCAGATATATTATAGTACTTTTCGTCTTTTATAATATCATAATGTCCAGACATCATATCTATATATTCTGGGACATCACTGGTATTATATTGGTAATGATGCATTTTATCTTTAATAGCAGTAAGGTTTTGCTTAATTTTAAATTCTAACATTTTTTCATTGCCTCTTATGTAATAATTGTAATATTTATCTTCTTCTGCAATATCTCCATTAGAAGCAAAATCAGTATTTAAATTATGCCACTCGGTAGAACTTAGAACACCATTTAAATTAGGCAGTTTTCTTTCTGTAAATAATATATTGTTTAAATCAATTTTAGCTTTTTCATAATCATGTAGTTCATCTTTTAATTTAATTCTAGCATAAAAAGAGCCATCCGCAAGACGAATCCAATTAATCGAATCATATTTTTCTGAAATACTTCCAGTAGTGTCATAACCAGTATAATAATAAGAAAAAGTTTCATCACTTGATTTTATTGTTGTTATCCAATTACTATCACCTTGTACTCTAAAACTTATATCCATTTGATCAGAACCATTATGTTCAACAAATGTTGCTTCAATTTTATATAAATTACCTCTTTGTAAATAAGGTTTATATTGACCAATTACTTCTTTTTGCCCATGAAGGCCCCCATTATTAATTATTTCTGTTCTTGTTTTTAATTTATTATCATCTTTTGGAGGTGGTATTATTTGAGTCATGTATAGATAACTACCATTATCTGATGAAGTTTTCCATTCATATCTACCAGTTTTAGGTGCAATAAAATATGTTTCATAAGCTTGTGCATATCTGTCTGCTCGATTGCGTCCAGAAGCACTTGCACTATGTAAATATGTTGTTGTATTATGTCCATCATACGTAGCGCCATCACTCATTCTATTTCCTGTTTTCGGAGATCTAATTCTATTTACTTTACCTTGCAAATACTTTTGATATAAATTTATAGGTGGTTCTTGAGTATACCACCCATGTCCCGCATAGCAAGCGTTATATCGATTCCCGTAACCGTACTCACCGGGTTTGCGTGTTTTCCATCCATTCCAATCATTATGCTTATACCCCATGTATGTACCCAAATAATCTCCTCGACCTATTCTATTATAATGCCACGAAGGAGTGTAACCCAAACAAGTTGTCGGGGGATTTTCGCGGCGGACGCTTATTTTTTCGGTTCTATCTACAGATATATCTCCTTTACTAGTCCAATTATATGGTACATTATTCCATTCTCTTATATTGATACCCTCGCCTTCGGGGGTAAAATAACCACCTACAGAAAATTTAAGAGGAGTACTATTTTCAATTGCTTTAATATCACCATATTTAGCACGTGGAGAATATACTCCTGTGAATTCTTGAGATTCTATATAATATCCTCTTAAGAAGGGAAATGGTATTGATGTATGACTTATGGGCCTACCAAATACATCTGTAAGTTCCCCTTTAGATAATTTTAAAATTTCTTGCAAACCTTTTCGCAAATCAATATATATTTTTTTCTCTTGATCATTTAATTTTTTTTCCCAATCTTGTTTAATACGTGTTAATGTATTAATACTTGTATATTGTGCATCTATTTCACTAACATATTTTTCTGGATGCATTGTTGTAAATTTTTCTACTGCGCTTATTGCATAATCTTTTAATTCTTGATTTTGAATATTATTTGTTGAGTCTAAAACCATATAACTATTTTTAATTAAGTCTATTTGTTTGTTTTTCAAACCATCTAAATAATTTATTAAATCGTGTTTTTGATCTACGGGATTAGTACCTGGTTGTGAAACAAATCCTGATATTTGTATATTATTTAATAATTTTGGTATTATAATTCTTAATTTTTTATTACTATATTTATATGTTTCAGCTAACGGTTCAATTAAATTTTTTAATTCTAAATCAACATTCATATTTGAATAACTTCTTATCTTATCATTGCATAAATAATTATACGAAAATTTATATAAAATTGCATTTTTTATTTTAGGTATTTCAAGATTTTTAAACACCTTAAAAACAAGATAATTTTGTTCCTTATTCTCAAATGTTATACCAAATGCGGCATCTTGTATAAGAGTTGGTATATCATCATATCTTTCTATAAAATCTGTTTGATCTGCATTAATTTTAACATATTTAACACTTGTAATTTGCTCATTATTATTTAATTCAAATTTTATATATTTAGTATCTTCATCAAGATTAACATTATTTTTTATTTTATTATATCTAATAGAACATATACCATTTAATACATTTTGATAATTTTGTAAACTATCTTCATTATTTTCAAATATCATATTTACATATTCTCCTTGGATACCTTTAAAATCTTTACCTTCATACTGTAATGTATTTAAATTTAGTGTATTTGCTGGATTTTTTCCACTGTAATCATATTTGAGTAAACCGTTACTATCATATTTAAATGATATTTTAGTTCCGTCTTCATTTTTTGTTTTAAAACAGGATGTCATATAATTTTGTAATTCGGGGTTTTTGTTATCATATTTTGTATAACCTTGATTATAAATTTTTTTAGGATATACCGAAATTTTATATGTTCCATCAGAGTTTTTAATGTTTGTTGATTCTATTTCACTCCATCCATCTTCAAAAATATATCCACATGCTTTTTCATAAGGTTCTTTAGTTTTATCAACCATACACTTATAAAGTATATCATCATTTTTGCTTATAAATGGCATAAAGTAATATTCTTTTCCATTTTTATTTGTTACATTAATATAATTATATATAGAAACTGGTTTTTGTTCTAAATAATTTATATGATAACCATATAATACACCTCTTGCTGCAACAAAATTAGAATTTGCACCAAATTTAACTCCATAAACTTTTAATTTGTCGCTTTTTTTCGAGGTGGTATTTTTTGTATTATCTAATTTTGATAAAGCTTCTGGACTAATAGTTTCATCATTTACTATCTCTGTAAATAAATTGTATAATTCATCATATTTATTATCTAATCTTGCAAATTTTTCTGGATATTTAATATTACCATCATTAATTACCCTTTCATTTATAACTAACCATAGTAATCCAAATGCTAATTCATCATTTGGTTCTCCTGTAAAATACACTTGACACGGTCTAAGACTTATTACATCACCACTATCTTCGGTTTCGAATGTTGTTAATTCATCACCATAATATGTATTAAAATCATTATCTTTATAATAACTATTAGTTTCATCCATTTCTGCCGACCCTATAGCATATTTTTCTACAATATCTGTATGTTTATTAAGAACATTGTTATAAAAATATATTACCACAATAATAAATATTAAACCTAATAATATTAAGCCTATTATATGAATATATTCATTTATATTATCCATGGTACATTTTCCATTCATGATATATTGTACTAATCTATTATAATTAATTATTTTTTTAAAATGAAACAAATAATTTTGCAATTATCAATAATTACATTAGAAAAAAAATTAAACAATTGAAAAATACATTAAATGAGAATACATATATATCATAATACTATTCAATAAATTATTATCATCATTAACCTTATATTTGTTCAACAAATCTTTCACAAGTCTTTCCCGAATGTTATTACTTTTATTGCTTTTAAAGATATTATAATAATTTACTACTATTTTCAAAAATTTATAATCAAACATAATTATATTATTGATTATATTTTTATATAAATAATTAATATTAATTTAAATAGAGAGTTATTATTCATCATGCCTGTTGAATTAGATGACATATCCATTAATATTATTAAAGATGATAAAACAATACCAATTGAATTTGCAAGATCCAGAGGATATAATTATGATGGCGTTGAATATGTAGCACAATGGTCATATAGTAGTGATAATCCGAATGTGCATACGTATAGTAATGTAGGTATTGGTGCAACAGCAAGTGAAACATTTAAGCTAAATGTGCGGGGTGATTTAAATGTTAGTGGCAATATATACATTGATGGTAATATAATAAGTAATTATTGGACAAAAACGGCTGATAACAACTTATATATATCAAATAAAAACGTAGGTGTTGGAAAAACTGATCCACAATATAGTTTAGATACATCTGGTACTATTTTTGCTAAATATGGAGGAATAACTGCTACTGGTAATAATACATGGGCGGTTGCAAGTGATCGCAGAATTAAAGAAAATATTGTACTCGCCGATTACAATAAATGCGCTGAAAATATTAAGGGTATCGAATTATATCGCTATAAATATAAATCCTTTATTATAAATGCAGATGATAAAAATCAATTGGGTTTTATTGCTCAAAATGTTATGAATTATTATCCCAAGGCAGTTAAATCGTATAAATATAAATTAAATAAAAGTGATACAATAGATTTATTATCAGTAGACATAACTCAAATAAATTATAGTATGTTTGGAGCCATTAAGCATATAGAAAGTGAAATAATTGCTATTAAAGAGTATTTAGGAATTACAGAAGAACAATCTCAAGAAAATGCCGTAATGTATAATAGTAATTGATTAAATACTAATATATATATATATAGAGATAAGATAAATATTTATAGTTAAATAATGCCTATATCAATAGAAGATGATAAAATACTTATCAATGATGTAGAACTTGATGTGGTTAAAACTGTTGGAACAATTGATGCTGTAATAAGTACAACTACAGAAACTGTTGAGGAAGAAATTCAAGAAGAGCAGGTTCTGGCTAAAGAATCATTAACTAATAAGATTTATGGTGTTGGTAATAATTTTCATAATCAAATAGGAGGTAATCTTAGTTCAAGTAATCTAGCAACGCCAAAATATTCTAGTTGGTTTATAGATAATAGAATAATAGTTAGTCAAATTGCTTGTGGACAAAATCATACCATGTTTTTAACAGATGATGGTAATATTTATGGTTTTGGTCAAAATTCTAATTATCAATTAGGATATAGTAATAGTACCGCTAATCAATCAACGCCAAGACATTTAAGTTGGTTTCGTGAAGGAGGAAATAATATTACAATTACTCAAATTGCATGTGGCGCATATCATACAATGTTTTTAACAGATGATGGCAATGTTTATGGTGTTGGAAGAAATTCTAATTATCAATTAGGATATAGTAATAGTACCGCTAATCAATCAACACCAAGATATTTAAGTTGGTTTCGTGAAGGAGGAAATAATATTACAATTAGTCAAATTGATTGTGGTTATTATCATACAATGTTTTTAACAGATGATGGCAATGTTTATGGTGTTGGCTATAATAGTCATTATCAATTAGGATATAGTAGTACTTCAAGTAGTCAATCAACACCAAGATATTTAAGTTGGTTTCGTGAAGGAGGAAATAATATTACAATTACTCAAATTGCTTGTGGTGGATTTTATACGATGTTTTTAACAGATGATAGCAATGTTTATGGCGTTGGCTATAATAGTCAATATCAATTAGGATATAGTAGTACTTCAAGTAGTCAATCAACACCAAGATATTTAAGTTGGTTTCGTGAAGGAGGAAATAATATTACAATTACTCAAATTGCTTGTGGTGGATCTCATACGATGTTTATGGATCAAGAATTACTATTTACATATATTGATACTGAAACAGTAACAAATACTGTGGCAACAACTACAATTAATGAAACAATAGGGAATATTTCTTATTATCCACAATGGACTTATAGTAGTAGTAATTCGCATATTTATAATTATGGCAATGTTGGTATTGGTACAATTGCAAGTGATAATGATAAGCTTACTGTTAATGGTAATATAAATATAATTGGCAATATAGCACAAAATAATTTATCAATGGGATATTGGTATTCAAATGCCAATAATACAAAGATATATATATCTGGAAGTCTTGGTATAGGCAGTTCTAATCCATTATATAGTATTGAATCGCACGGTGTTATATATTCGAGCGCTGGTGGTATAACTGGTAATGCTTCTACATATTGGACAACTGTCAGTGATAGAAGAATTAAATCTAACATAGAATTTGCATCAAATGAGATATGCTTTGAAAATGTTAAAAATATTGATTTATACAATTTTAATTATATTGGAAAAGATAATAAACAATATGGTTTTATTGCACAAGAAGTAGCTAAATACTATCCTAAAGCAATTAAAACAGAATCAAAAAAAATTAATGAAGTTGTTATTGATGATTTAATGTCTCTTGATTTATCACAAATAAATTATACTTTATTTGGTGCAGTAAAACATGTATTTAATGAAATTAACGATATTAAAAAACAGATAGGTATGATAAAAGATGATGTATTAATTATTGATGAAGAATTGCTACCCGAATAAAAGTAATTTAAATATATGTATTAACAAAAATAGAGATATAAATTAAATGCCTGTAGAATTACTTGACAAGTCTATTAATATTTTAGCGAATGGTAAAATTTTTGAAGTTGAATTACCTAAATCAAATTCAACAGATGCAAAATGGCATCATCACGCTGATAAACCACATATGCATTTTATTTATAATGTTGGCATTGGAACATTAGCAAATACTACAGATAAATTATGTATTAACGGAATTTTAAATGTTGTTGGTAATTATAAAATTAATAATACTATATTAGATTTATCAAATTTATTTTATTGGAATAGTAATAATTCTGATATATCTAATATAAAAATATATAATTTAAATAGTAATATTGGCATCGGTACTTCTAATCCACAATATGAATTACATGTAGAAGGGAATGTTTATGCTGATCAGGGTGGTAGCACAAGCAATGGATCTACATCGTGGGCTATTACAAGTGATAGTAGAATTAAAGAAAATATTTATAAAGCATCATATATAGAATGCTATGAAATTTTCAAAAAAATAGAATTATATAGATTCAATTATAAACATGGATATGTAAAATCAAATGATAAAAATCAATTAGGATTTATAGCTCAAGATATCCACGAATACTTACCGGATTCTGTGAATAAAGAAGGTTTTAAATTTAGCGATGATACATATATAGATGATTTTATGACATTAAACATTGCCCAAATAAATTATATATTATATGGTGCTTTTAAATATTTAATCAAAGAATTAGAAATCATTAAAAATCATATATAAAAATAAGATTTGAATTATAAATTAAAACTAAAACAAATGAATAATTCTGTGCTATTTTATTATAAAATTGATTAATTATATTGTAATATTATTTTCTATATTACTTGAAATAAATTTTTTATTTAATTCAATATTTTTTTCTTCAACTGTTTTGTTTATTGATGTTGTTATCTTATCAGTTTGTATTTCGCAAGATTTTTGTTGACTTAAATGTTTATCATAGTGTGATTTTTGAAAAAAGTATTTAGAGGATTTTTCGCAACTATAATTACCCATTTTAGTTATATATAGTATATATAAAGATTTAATTTTAATATTGTTTTTAAAAATAATATGCCAGATATAAATGTGTTTAAGTTTTCTATAATGGCATTAATATAACACGTGTAGGTGAAGGAATATTTGATTTTAATATAACATTAAGAAACAGCTCTAATTTAACAAATGATAGCGTATATTAATTTATTTTTATGATATATTATTTCTATTTAATATCTCTATAAGCTGATTAATTTGCTGTTGTTGCTGTTCAATTTTACGATGTAATTCCTGAACTGAAGCAACTGTTATAGCGTGAAAATGATCTTTTGATAAACTTTTAAAGTCGTCAATTAAATAACCATAAATAAAGTATTCACCATTCAATACTGTATTTTTTTCACTGTTTATTTTAAAATTTAAATTATCAGTTATTTCAATTATATTAAAATGATAAATATTTCTGGCTCCATCATGAATTTCTAATTTATGATTTAGTACCGGTGTATATTTAGAATTATCAGTTAATCTTACATTATTATCAGTAATATTATAATTGCAATATATATTCGGGGAATATTGTTGCATTGTTTTAACAGCTTCAGGTAATACTGTTTCTACCTCTTGCGTAAGTATCAATATATTTATATTTTTTTGGTTGCAATGCTAATAATTTGTTTAAACATTCTTGATCTTCTAAATCTTGAATATTTTTTTTTATTCTACTATCTGAATTTGTAATAAAATATGATTGCGTTAAAATTGCTTCATTTGTTCTCAAAGATGTTGGAAAATTAAAACTACTACTATCTACGTAAATTACTGAATTATCTCCCCAATAAGGTCTATTACTAATAGATCCAGAAAAACCACAACTTGTAGTGATATCAACAAATCCATAATCCTTTATTTTTATTCTATTACTATTTCCATTATTTGTTCTAAGTAGCAATTCATTATTTGTAGTTATTACTGTATTATCATTGGTGGTAAAATTAAATCTTTTTATATTATCAACATATTTTATCCATGTATCATTATCTAAATTATTAGAAAGTTTAATTGTACCGTCAGAAAATTCCAAACCATCTGCTGTATTTATCTTTATTTTATTTGTTTGTATGGTACCTTCTACTTGTAATTTATCTACAGGAGCATTAGTGCTATACCTACATTACCCTTACCTCTTTGTATTGTTAGACGTTAACCAGTATCTGATATATGATACTGGTTATTATTATTAGCTGTTTCCATTACCATAGTCAATTATTATAATATTGGATTTCCTGATATTGTTGTAAGTGAATAAATATGTATATTTTTTCATAAAAATTGATTAGGACATATTATAAAATAGTCATACAATGTTCTCGCGAATGTATGATGAGTTGTCTACTGATGTCTTTCTATTCCTTGGTGGAATCGATGAAGATGTTATAGAGTATGATGGTGATGATTTAGCTGATTATTATAATAGCTATTATGATGATTTAGCTGATTATTATGATAGCTATTATGATGATTATAATGATTATTAAATTACTATTTCTTTCTTGTCTTCTTGAGTTTATGTTTGAGTTTTTCCTTTTCTTTTTTTATTTTGAGTTTTTCCTTTTCTTTTTTTATTTTGAGTTTTAGTTTTTCAATTAATTCTTTTTTCTTATCTATTTTATTTAGCTTCTTATTATTTCTTAATTCTTTAATATCTTCTTTTAATTTTGTTATTTTATTATTATAATTTATTATTTTATCTGATTGTAATTTATTACCACCACCAGAAACACGAATTCCTGAAAATAGTGTATTAAGTGAATAAATATGTCTTAGTTCTTCTATAATTTTTTTATCATCATCTGAGTCACATACACCACCACCCGAGTTTATATAATTTAATAAACCTATTGCAACCGAGCATAAAAATTTAGCAATACCACTAATTGCTGCAGATGGTCTTATACGACCAAATCCATCAAATTCAATACTTTTCAACCATTTTTGTAAAGCT
>Ga0222716_10004258_pt1 | contig 11237 bp, 15 predicted proteins | sample C33_13DmetaG_FD_165044 | JGI IMG/M metagenome (GOLD analysis project Ga0222716, IMG submission 165044) | Estuarine water microbial communities from San Francisco Bay, California, United States - C33_13D | ecosystem: Environmental > Aquatic > Marine > Unclassified | place: USA: California... | reverse complement strand
AGATCCAAGTCTTGAGACTGCAACTAGGCAACCTCGAGGTGCAGATAGCGGACTACCAACAGATAGTGAAAGAACTATCTGACAAGTTGCGACTGTACGAGGAGATCAACGGATCAGTGTTCCGACCCGCTAGGAAATAAAATTAGTCAATCCAAACATCACGGCATCCTTCCGTTTACGGAACTTGATGTGCTCGTGATCTATGATAAACACGTTCATCCTGCCACCATACTTCTTGACAATGTCTTCGCCATCCAATGGACGTATTGTTATGTGTTCGTCATCGGGCAATGGACATTGGTAACCCCAGAACATGGGCCACCAGTGCAGGGGATTGATGGAATCATAAAGTTCCTTCATCACTATGAGGAATATCAAGGGTGTGATAGTGAAAGGCTCAAGCCAGAGCGGAATGGCATCGAACGTGAGCCAGTCTATGAGGTGTATCACTCCTGTCCATGCCAACAGTATCGCTCCAAACACGCCCATCATGGGCCAGAACTCTTCGTCCATGTCTAGGTCGTGGTCATGATGTGAGTACATCCGGCTCTTCTGTTGTTGACTCAGTTTCATAAAAGTATTTAATGTTGGCGGATAATTATTAGCACATAAATTGTTGTAACGCTCCCATGGAAGTTCACAACATTACCAAACCCCAAAACTAATCGATATGGAACTTGCTATATTAATGGCGGGTATCGTCTATGGCTTGATCATTGGCCTGATACCAGCCGCGGGAGCAACAACGGGTCTCATCACACTATTTGGATTCATGCCCTATTTCGTAGGCGACCCCTACCTGGGCGTGATCTTCTGTGTGGCAGTTGTGGCATCCTCGACAACCGGTGATTCATTCAGTGGTGTGCTGTTGGGCATACCCGGAGCCAACTCTGCGGCCGCCACCATGGTGGACGGATTCCCCATGGCCAAGCGTGGTGAGGCCACTCGGGCACTGAGTGCCGCGATAACATCTAGCACTGCTAATGGATTGTTCTGGGGATCACTCACATTCCTGTTCCTGCCATACTACACCAAGGTTGTCATGTACATGGGCATACCTGAACTGTGGGCGTTGGTGCTGTTGGCATTTGTAACTGTTGGGTTCCTCTCCACAAAGAAATATGTCAGGAGTGTGTTGGCCATAGTGCTTGGCATAACCCTAGGACTGGTGGGAGTGGATGCCAATAATGTGCCTCGCTTTACCATGGGCTGGAGATACCTCGAGGACGGAATACAGATACTGCCGTTCGTGGCTGGACTGTTCGCCATACCTGAACTGTGGGACGGGTGGTTCAACAGGAAGAAAACAACTACGATAGACACAGGCAAGGGCAGTTTCAGAGATCTCGTGCAAGGCATCAAGGACACCGTGAGGTGTTGGCGGGACAGCCTTCGTGGAGGAGCCATAGGCTCTTTCATAGGACTCCTACCCGGACTTGGTGGTGCCATGGCGGACTGGTTGGCATACGGTGCCACTGTTGCATCAAACCCAAAGGAGAAGTTTGGCCATGGCAATGTCAAAGGCATAGTTGGGGCGGAAGGTGCCAACAACGCACAGAAGGCCTCTTCATTCATACCAACTGTGTTGTTTGGCATACCAGGTGCGCCATTCGCCGCCATTCTGATGGGACTGTTTCTATACCTGGGCATTGACCTGGGATCACCTGACACCTTCTATGATGACCAATTATTTGACAGCATGACTTTCGCTTTTCTAGTGGGAACTGTGTTGACTGCTGTCATCTGTTATGGACTGGCATACTTCGCAGGGTGGGTCACACGTGTTCCCTACGTGTACTACTTCCCTTTCATCCTGGCCGTTATTGTGTGGGCCACCCTACAATACACGGGGGGTTGGGAAGACATCGTTGTGCTAATAGCATTCTCGGTTTTGGGAGTGCTGTGTAAGAAATTCCAAGTCAGCAGGCCAGCACTGCTGATCGGATACCTGTTGAGTGACAGGATATATAATCTCACTTATCAACTAACAACCCTCCATTCAGTGACGGATTTGATCACAAGACCGGTCTTTATTTCCATAATGGTCTGTGTTATACTGCTACTGTATTGGGGCATAACAAAAAGGAGCAGAATAGACTATGCTTAAAAAAACAATAATGGCCTTGTTGTTAATGACAACAACGACCTTGGCAGATTACAATTTAATCGTGCCACAAAAACCTTCTGGTGGAACTTCTGTGTGGGCACAGATAGTTGTGGCGGAATGGGAGAAACACCTTGGTGAGAAAATCAATCTAATCTACAAGCCGGGTGCCAGAGATCAACAGGGACCAAACGAGTTCCAAGACAAACTGAGGTTCGACGACAAGACAATACTTGTATCACATGGTGGTAACGGTATTTCATATCTCGTAGAGCCGGTGGAGTACAACTACCTAGATTGGGAATCGATTGGCCAGATGAATTTGAATATCATCGTGGGTGCCCGCAAGGACGCCAACGTGTTGGACGGACCGATAAAGTTCGCGGCAGGTTCAGGCATGACGCCAGAGATAATGGCCATAGTGATGTTGCTGACAGGACCCAAGGGCGACTACATGGAGACATGGGAGAAGGACATTGTGTGGGTCAAAGGAATGAGCGGATCTGAGAGGAGACTGGCATTCAGGAGAGGTGACTTGAACGGCACAAGGGAAAACCCGGCCGCTTACAAGAAACACGTGATGCCCGTGATAGAGGAAGGCACTGCCGTTACGTGGTTCCATCATGGATTATTGAATGTTGAAACTGGCAAACACGATAAAGATCCTAACTTTCAGGAACCAACATTTGAGGAACTGTACTTCGAGACATGGCTCACGGAACCCACAGGTGACTTCTACGACGCATACAAACTGGTCAAGAGTTGGAGAGATGCACTACAGAAGGCTTTCTGGGTGAACGCGGGCAATCCAAATCGAGACCGACTCGTGGACGCACTAAACAGGATGATCAATGATCCAGAGTCGAGGGCCGCAATTGAAAAGAAAGTTGGCAAATACGAGTGGAGGACTGGAGCAGACGGTGATGCCGCTGTGAGGACGTTGAAGAGTTTCATCACACCGACCGCACTCCGGACCCTGACTGACTTCGGAAAGAACCAACTGGGTTATAATACTGTGTACAAAGAGGAACTCACAAAATAATGTATATCCTATTCACTGGTGCTCCTGGATCGAAATGGAGCAGTGTGGCTGAGAACATATATCAGTCACCAGACATAGATCGTTCAGACAGCACTAGTGAGAGGACATACCTTAAGGACGTGGTAAAACACCAAGGTGCCTACTTCGATCCCGGCATGGAGTTCGACAATGGCCCGGAGCACTGGGACGGACCATTCTCAGGAACTGGCAGGAGGATCATCAAGTCACACACGTTCGCACACCAACTTGACCAACTCAAGGACTTGTGCCATCCCATAGTGATGGTCCGCAGGAGCAACCTAGAATGCTACGACTGGTGGATGCAGGCAGGTGGATTTGACATCACCTATCCCAATTATAAAACCTATTACAAAGACCCAGATACTATGTGGTCTCAAATTAAATTACAAAACATGGATATCACACGTTTCATACAGCAGAATCTAAACAGGATCACCTGTCCGCTGGACAACTTCGACCTGTGTGATGTGTTGGGAATAAAATCTCCTGGTCCCAGAGATAGGATACATACTCAAAACTACGCAGAAAAAGATATAAAGGTCTACGTTTACAGATGAACAAAAAGATATTCGCACAACTGTTGGCACACTCGCAGAATGATCTAGCAAAGATAACCGATCCATACATACAGGAGACGTTTGGTGTCACTGTCAAACGATGTGAAACATTGGAGGAATACACACAGGTTATAGACGATGCCTGCCTACACAAATACTTCTCCAAGTACTGGGATAATGACATGAAGAAGTGGAAGTACTCAGGACTGGCGTTAGTAGAAGAGGTCAACTGTCTGAAACCACGTGCTGTACTTGATGTTGGTTGTGGCTACAACGAGTTCAAGGGCAAGATAAACAATCTCATCGGGATTGATCCCTACAACGATCGAGCGGACCTCGAGGTCAGCACAATGGACTACAAGACAGATCAAAAATTTGATGTGATACTGTGTCTGGGCTCCGTGAACTTTGGTAGTCGCGACAAGATCATAGCGGAAGTGGGCAGGTGTGTGAACCTGTTGGGGGAGGGAGGCACCATGTTCTTCAGGGTCAACCCAGGAATACAACACGACAAGCCCGAGGCCCGGTGGATCGAATTCTTCGCCTGGAACGTGCCATTCATCATTGAACTGGCAGAAATGTTTAATCTACAGGTGTTAGACATCAGAGACGACACAAATTCACGCAAATACTTCGTTTATCGCAAGAAATTATAGTAGACTTATGCTAGAATTGTGCTACAATAAAGTGTAAATACCTATAATGCAAAAACACACCAGAAGTCTATTAGAAGAATTGAGCTCGATGCCTCTCAAACGAGACAAGGAAGAGGTCGTGGAGAGCAGGGCATCTCACATACTAGAGAGTGCGATCAGGTTGATGCACTACATTAGGGAGAACTTCGACCAGGACACTGCATTCAAACTGGAAAAGAAATTCAATTCAGCACTAAAGAACATGGATGCCAGCAAGTTCTCAAAAGGTGTGGCAAGAATAAAAGAGAACAAAGACATCAAACAGAACGTGCTGAAGATCCGAGACGGTGAATACCAAGAGGACTAGGCATGCTGATAGAAGACGTCCTTACAGAATTCAAGAGGACACACCTAGAACACATCGAAGACATCATAATCACTGACGGCCACGAAGGTGGCAGGGCAGTAGTTGAATTCTTTAGGGGACTATTACTGACGCTTAAAGGCACTAGCTCAGAAGCAGTCAAGGTTTCCGTGAAATGGGACGGGGCACCTGCCGTGGTATGTGGCATCAATCCAGACAATGGCAAGTTCTTCGTGGGCACCAAATCCGTTTTTGCCAAGGCCGCAAAGATCAACTACACCAAGCAGGACATAGCCAGGAACCATGGCACGGATGATCTGGGGCAGAAACTTTTGAAGTGCTTGGTACATCTCAAGAAACTGGACGTGACCGGAGTTTACCAGGGAGACTTGTTGTTTACGGAGGAAGACATCACACGCAAGAACATTGACGGTAAACCAAACCTAACGTTCACCCCGAATACGATAACCTATGCTGTGCCAGAACAATCGGATCTCGGCAAGCAGATAGACAGGGCCAAGGTGGGCATAATATTCCACACCACATACGTGGGGGACTCGCTGGCGGACATGAACGCACAAGCGGGAGCGGACGTTGACTCGTTCACTCGATCGCCGGATGTGTTCTTCGACAACGCCACCTACAAGGATGTGTCGGGATCGGCCAAGTTCACAGACGCGGAGACGAAACAATTTTATAATGGAATAGAAAAACTAGAGGCACTGCTCAACAATGTGCCACGTAACCTAGCCAGTGTACTGGGACAGAACCAGGACTTCGTGCCCATGTTCCAGATGTACATCAACGCCATGGTTAGAGAAGGCAAACTCCCAAATGACGCCAACCGGTTCCTACTGGGATTCAAACAGTTCTATATCAACAGGATGCAACAACAGATGTCGGGACTCAAGGCACAGAAGGCACTGCAACTTAGACAGGACAAGATCAAACAAATGCCCGTATTCCTTAACAGGGCCAAGAAACCACTACAGGCCATGCTGACGTTCTACAGGGCAGTGCAGACTATGAAGGCGTTCGTGCTGAGGAAGATGAACCAGGCGCAGGCCATCGGGTCATTCCAACAGACCGATTCGGGACTGGAGGTCACGGAACCAGAAGGATTTGTGGCAGTTGATAAATCAGGCAGTGCTGTAAAACTTGTGGATAGGTTGGGATTCTCAAGAAGAAACCTGACCGCGATCAGCAAATTCAAGAAATAGATTCAACGTCTTGTTGATTTCTAAACTCAGTTTTTCTTTATTAAAAAAAATATTATAATTGTGTTGCCTTAATGATTGGCTCTGCAGATAAATGTCTTGCCAGGGTGCATCACGAAGACGATCACACAGGTCGACTATGGTGTTTATACGCATGTCGGGATCTCTTTCCAGATCGTAAACCTCCTCGAAATAATTATTGAAAGTTCGAAAGCCCATATTCCTCAACTTCTGTAGGTATAGATAATTGCCATGTACGACAAAAAGTTGTTGTGCTATGATCGGTTTCCATATTTTCTCTGTCATGAATATTTCATAGTCGTTGTCGTTGGTCTCTGACACAATGCTACAGGCAGTATCGTTGTAAGGCTTCTCGTATATGTCTTGGTCCATGCCGTAACGTGGATAATCCTGTGCCCAAGGAAGTTCATATTCCGCAGGCAGTTTCCTGGTGGGCCAATTGGTGTGTAAACTGTTTTCTAATATGCCATTGTCAAGTAAATTGCCATACAATTTTTTTCTGTGTGCTCTTACTTGTTTATTAAGATACAGGAAATCATACTTTTTGTTAGAGTGATCAAAGTTGAAAGTTTTATCTTGGTGTTTGGTGTACATGTAATACCAAAACCAACTCACTCCACCTGTCCACTTTACATGTTCTAATTCAATTTCTGGATATTGTGGTGTACTTTGTATATTCTCCAGTGATTCCCATGGTGTGGCCTTAATGAATACAAAACCCTGACTACTCAGTAGGTCGCACCTACGAGTTAGTTCTTCGCAGAATTCCTTGTTATTTGCTATCCTACAATTCTCACTTCTAACATCAATGATTGCGAACCTACGATCGTAGGAATCGAGGTCGTGGTTGTGTAGGGTGTAGTACTCCCCGGTTACATCGAACTGTTGATTTTCAAGGCTATGCATGGATATGAATCCTTCGAGATCCTGATGATTGCCGGTCTTCATCACGTCCATCAGTATGAAATTACGTTGCATAGTCCTTTATAAATACCTTTATGTTGACACCATTTCTTAAGTATGTATCTGAGGGTAAGGTGATCAGGCGGCATAGTGACCTGGAGAGATACACATTCCCAGAGGTAACGGAGAGGATATACCTCAGTTTCCTGGCACTGGCACTGATGAGCCAGCATAAGGACACGGCGGGTTTCGTGAAGTCATACGCGGACCAAACCATGGCCAAGGGCACGTTCGATCAGGTCAGGATGATCAACAATGATCTCGCCAACATGCTGGCCATAGTAGCAGGAGACCCAGAGATTACCAAGAAATTGAAGAACAAGAACCAGGCCCAGGCCATGAGGCAAAGGCAACCGGTGCCGGTGATGGCCTTGAGGAGATACATGAGATCATGGGAAGACCACTACCGGAATCTCACTCAATTGGAACGGGCGTTGAACATAACCGACGCCAATCTAAAAAACATCAGACGTGCGGTGGCCAACTACAACAGGTTGGAATCTAGGCTGAAACTACAGACACTGCACAGGCTACAACAGCAACTACAGGCCAAACTGCCCAACACAGACATACTCAAGAAGTTCAAGGAGTTATAATGCCCAGGGAGAAATGCCACAGGTGCAACTGTGATCCACACTGCGACGAGGATAAATGCTCCAACTGTGAAAACTGTGAGGTGTGTGACTGCCACGAGTGCCTGGGGAGAGAATGATCAAGTACATCTGTGAACAATGCGGCTGTGAACAACACTGTGGCAAGTCCTGTACCGAGTGCCTGGACTGTCCGGACTGTCGCTGTAAGAAATGCAAGAGGAAAAAATGACACACCCAAAGAGCAGAGACTTCTGGGTGGCCTACAACGGACAACACACCGAACCCACTTTCGTTGAGAACGCGGGTGATGGTCAATCAGAACTGAGGCGCGAGGCCTACAAGTACATAAAATCATGGCGTGGCTGTGTGGACGCGGGCGCCAATGTGGGCATGTGGACCAGGAGTCTGATGCAGGACTTCGAAAATGTACACTGCTTCGAGCCCAACCCTGTGTTCGCGGAGTGCTGGAGGAAGAACATTCCCTCAGACAAGAATGCCGTGCTACACCAGATAGGGTTGGGTGACTCAGAACACACTGCCACTTTTGATCAACCACTGCACCAGAAGTTAGATCGCAGACCCGGTGACATACAGATCAAAACACTAGACAGTTTCGAATTGACCGACATAGACTTCATAAAAATAGACGTGGACGGCTACGAGGACCTGCTGGTCAAGGGCGCACAGGAGACCATAGCACACAACAGGCCAGTGATAAACATCGAGATGAAGAGGAACAAAAGACCGGACGTGGTGCGCGTGGCAGAGAAGATTCTCAAGAATATTGGTTATAGGTTGGAAATCCGCACCAAAAGTGACGAAGTTTGGCTTAAACCTTAATATTACAGCATAATTTACCAAACAGATCCATAAATACATTTAACTTGATGCCTGAGCGGCATCATAGTCATTTAAATCAGATAAAAAGGAGGATTAAAAATGGCAATTAGTAAAAATAACTTCTCACTAAACCAAAACTATGAAGTTGGTTCAGTAGATGTAAAGTTCTTCACAGTAGACTTTATCAACACTATGGCGTCTGAGACAGGTGATGTATCATCTGGTTCAACAACTGCTGGTATCGATCTTGTGAGAAACACAATCAACCAATACGTGACTATCTTAGCAGAAGGTCCATTAACTGACACTGGAACACAGAAGACGTTCATGGTTAGAGCTGACCAGTTAGACACATTGTCAGCCACTACAACTTTAGCGGCTTTACAAACGGCTATCAGAGCGTTAGATCAGTCTTCAGCGGCTTACCCTAACATCCAGGCTGACATCACAAGTGCTACAGTGACAGAAACCAAACTTGGTATCTTGACTGCGGCGGCTGTAAGTTAATAGTCTACCGTAAGGTAACACTTTACCAAAAGGGCGGATCTTTAATTAGGTTCGCCCTTTTTTTGTGACGTAAATATCATCATGCACGAGTACAGAGTACACACCCTGGTAGACATCACGGAGAACGGAAACCTCCGACAGCCGTTCCCGTTCAAGACAGAGTCAGGAGATGTTATACATGACAAGCATTCGTTGGCCATAGCCCGCAATCAGAACTCAAACTTCACCACCATGATACAACTGTTACAGATGAGGGGCAACATCACCTGGGAACTGCCACCACAGCGTATCGAGATACAGAGCCTGAAGAACCACATATTCGGATCGTTCTACGAGGGCAAGCAGACCACCTGGCACTTCCAGTTCTTCACGGAGCAGTCGGGGGTGTATGGAGACGAGCAGGATCCCGTGGCACAACTCACAGAGGACTTCCATCAAGTACCCATACTTTCTTTCTGCAAGGAGACCGTGACCTTCCCCCTGAGCACGTTCGACACCCTGACCCCCGTGAGTAAAAACACGTACTTTTCGTACGCTGGGCCCATAGATAAATAATTGTACATTAAGGCACAAAAACAAAAACTTTTAAGGCTTACACAGGCAATGACACAGGCACAATTCCAGGCTATAGGAGCGGAGATCAGAGAGATCAAACAGGAGTTGAGAGAATATATAAGACTTATGAGTACAACAGATTTAGAAAAGACCAATTTAGAAGCACACGTGGACCTTTGCTCGGAGAGGTACAAGGGTTTACACGACAGGCTTTCAGCGATCGAACTACGACTGGCCAAGATGAACGAGGATATGTCAGTCAGTCACAAATCAACAACCAAGACAATCATAGCAACGGCGGGCACAGTGGTCGCGGGCTTACTATCAACGGTGGTGGTGATCCTGATGAAGATGCCGGGCTAGTCCCAACCCAACACATGTTCATACAGATAGCACCCCGGGTAAAGGTCTTCGTGACCGAAGAAGATATGCTGTTCATAAGGTCACACTCACACGACTCGTTCAGGAGTGACCAACTCGCACCTGAGGATCAAGACAGAGCCAAGAGGTTGGCCGACAAGGCCATATTCGTCAGGAAGAAACTTGACACCAACGTCCAATATGCTTTAAATAGGAAGATAAGGATTGTTCGGGATGGCAACAAAAAATAGATCAGAACTGGTAAAACAGATCGAGGCTTACGGTCTCAAGAACAAGTTGGCGGACCTCGCACGACGTGAGGAAGCCCGCAGACCGTTCCGACACCTACCCAAGCAGTTCTCCAAGGGCATCCTGATAGGCAACATAGCCATCGTGCCCAAGAAACTCACGGGCACCAGATACGTGTATGTCATAGCGGACATGTTGGAGGCGGTCATACTTCACGATGACATCAACCTCAAGCAGACCGCGATACTGGTGGCCCACCACCTGGCGGACGGCAAGGCAGTGCCCACAACTATCATGGAACTGGACACAAAGTTCGCGAGCCAGCTGTTCGACATACAGAACGCCAAGCGGATGATACGGGAGGCACAGCGGGAGAAGGATGAGGCCAAGGAGGACATCTACTATGACAGATTGGATGTCGCTAACCGCCTAGCGGACGAATGCAAGAGCAGGATACAGATGATTTTCAATGACACGTTCGGCGCATAGATAATAAATAAACACAGTATGAAGAGCTTAGAACTTACAAAACCCATAACAACAGAATCACTACTATCAGAATTCGAATCAAGATTCAATCAAACGCTTGATGTGAGCAGATACACCAAGGAAGAACTGGAAGATACCGCTAACCACATCAGGACAAAGATACACAACATCACACAGAACACGCACTTCGGACAGGAGTTAAAGAACGAGCAGTACCAGAAGAACCAGATGATGCTGGACATAGTAAACCAGGCCATCACAGAGTACGGTCCCGGAGAGATGAAATCAGATCCCAAGACCAAGGCATTGGTCAAGAAGATACAGGCCGCACCTGGCATACAGGACAAGGAAAAGAAAGAGATCATCGGAGACATAGTGACTGACAGTGAGAAGATCAAAGAGGGAGTTGAAGAGCAATCAGAATTAATATTGGCCGCGAAGGACATGATGGACAAGGTTACATCATTCCTGGAAGACCTAGCATCCATGAAGACAGAAGGCATGCTGGAGTTGGCGGACAGAATCAGAGACGAGATGGGCGCCGACAAGGCGGACGCATTTCTACAGAAGATCCAACCAGCGATTGAACAGGCGGAAGCCACTTTGACGACAACTAGACAAGAGCTAGACAACGGTGTAAGAATTTTGACCGGAGAAGAAGAGGTTTCAGACCCAATGGGCGCAGATGACACGATGGCAACGGACATGGACACAGACCTA
>Ga0222716_10004256_pt1 | contig 11239 bp, 17 predicted proteins | sample C33_13DmetaG_FD_165044 | JGI IMG/M metagenome (GOLD analysis project Ga0222716, IMG submission 165044) | Estuarine water microbial communities from San Francisco Bay, California, United States - C33_13D | ecosystem: Environmental > Aquatic > Marine > Unclassified | place: USA: California... | reverse complement strand
CGTTGGGAATTGCTGGAATTTGGAAACGCCAAAATCGAGAACCTTTACCTGCAGTTCTCCCGATGGGAGAGGCGTCAGCATGATGTTGCCCGGCTTGATGTCACGATGGACAAGGCTGAGCTCATCGGCCGCAATGATCGCAGCCAGGATCTGCCGTGTCACATCCAGAAAATCGGAATAACTCAGCGCCTCTTCATAGACGATTTTCTGCAGCGTCTCCCCCTCAATCAGTTCAAGAACCACAAATGGACCCTCGCGGTCCTCGCCAAATTCAAAGAGGGAGACCACATTGGGATGTCGCAGGCGCGTCAGGGCCTGAACTTCCCGCTCCAGCCCGTAGGCGTCCGCCTCGTTCAAGCGGGTCTTTTCCAGCGGTAGTAACCTCTTGATCGCCACTTCGCGATGCAACTCGGTATCATAAGCTCGCAGGATCTCGCTGACCCCGCCTTTGCCGATTTTCTCCAGGATTTCATACCGCTTACGCATGCAGGAAAAGCTTATAGATCAGCTGGTTGCGCGAAGCAATAATTTATTAAGGTTTCTTAAATAAAAATCACGTGATCCTTGTTGGCACCGATTACGAGCGAGTCGTCGTTTCCGACCGCGAAGTGAGGTCACGTGTCGACTCCAAGGCGGGTCGCAGGTTACTCTCCAGTCGTTCGTTCGGCGTTTCTTCGATGGAGGTATCGGATGAGCAGATGGTTCCCGAAGGCTAACGGGAACAGGGTCCAGTAAATCGGGATGAATAAGAGCCCCCACAGGCAAGCGGTCATGCCTTGCAGGATGACCGCTGATGGAATCCGATTCGGGATATCTCTAGTCAAATCTGCCGCGCCGAGAAACAGCCCAAACAATGCCACTGCGATGAATGTCGATATGATTGAATCCAGTGCGAGATACCAAACCGACTTCCGATAAGCCCAGCGGCCCAAATAGTAGACAGCGATCCCAATAAAAATGCCAGAGGCCGCGGCGAACCACGAATACGATCCTGCAAAATTCTGGGTCAGAAAGGATCCGAGAATGCCCCAGACGAGTCCGGAGAGTGCTGATATTGCTATCGCCATGCTTGCGACGCCGAAGGTCGTTCCGACTTCTCACTTGAGTATCTGGTCCACGCTCTCGCGGTAAGCATCCGGGGTGTTGTCATTTAGCCAGACACGATTCATTTCATACTTTCGATCCTCCGCTGCTTTGAGCGCGCGACCAAGGGCATCCATATCACCTGCTTCGTTCCGGGCGAGCAGTTCTTGAATCAACTTCGATAGGGGTGGCCAACCTTGCCATTCAGCAGGCCGCGGTATTCGTGCGCGACGAACACCTCTTTGACCCGAGCGACTAACAAAACTTCGCCAATCATAACAATGACCACCAGGAGTGCTAAAATGCAGAGAATGGATTTTTTAATGAACATGTCTGAAGAGATAAATTCGACATATGAAACGACTGCGAAGCCCTGATTAAAATAGCGTGAATTCCAGCGCCGAACGTTGTTTAGGCATTGTGTTTTGACTGCATGGCGCTCGAGTTGGTCTTACGACCACGGCAGAGGTAAAACACCCCGGCAATTGCACCGCCCCAAATCAAACTGCTGACAAATACCAGGAGATTCTGGACGATGACAGGGGCATTTGTTGGGATGAGGCTGATCATTGGTTGCGCAAGCACGGGCAGAATCTTCTGTCCAGCGTTCTGAGGGCCTTCAAGGCCAAGCCCGAAGATTAGAAAAGCGAAGACCATCGCTGCAGCATGCAATCCTGCCAGAATAAAACTCAGTCGCAAAAATTGCTTTAACTGGGAGTTACTCAACGGCAGGTCTGTGGTTTCTGTCATTTGAGACTTTATCATACGGTAGCTACCGATTGCAAAATCGAAATAACGAATGGTGGTATCATCTTGGTCGATGCCGAATGCCGGAACGCTATCAGTAATTTTTCCTGCCGAACGTCCAGCATGAGGCACGGCTGACCGGGATGGCGCGCCCGATGCTGGACGAATGTTGGACTTGTTATGAATCATTCGAACTTAAGGCGAGTCAGCCGCTGCTCTCCATGCGCTTGTTATCCATTGAATAGGTCGATGTCGTGGCCACGAAGCGATTCATAAGGAGCTAATAGCCTTCCAACAAATTCCCGTTGCCCCAAGACAACCGACTGTGAACCCAATCCATAAAGGGCGCCATGAACGAAGAGAACACCGATTGCAGAAATATACATTCGCCTCCAACACCACCGGAGCCAAAAGGATCAATAGTGCCCACCATGCATGAAGAACGATATCGAAGAACTCCAAAATAAGAAATTCGAAAAAGTAATAGATCCCGGGAATGCCCCAATAAACTATCGATACCACTGCATCCAATGCGGCGATTTTCTCAGGCACTCCGATCAGCGCCAGCGCCGCTAGAATACCAAGAATATATGAGCCAAAGTATTTCAGCGTGCCTAGTAGCAAGTTCCTTACTGGGAGCAAAACGGAAACCGACGATTGGATCCCATTGTCATCTTTTGCCCTGGCCACTCTCCAGATAGCGAAGGCATTCAGTGCAAATATGCCCCCAAGAGCCGTGCGAAGCATGATCATGTTCTTCCAGTCTCGTCTTGCTGAGTCCTCAGCCGCCTCTTGATACTCCTTGTTGGGAGTGCCCATCGAGCTTCGCCTTTCCAGGGCCCTGGTAGAAGTTGATTTAGTTGGAACGACTGCCAAGCACAGCAGGCAGAGCGCGCCCGCGAACACTAGACAGTTGACCTTGGATTGGCGACTCATATGGAGCGGCACGGTCTGAGCGTTCGCCCTTCAACCATCGGCGAGGGATATTGATAGTTTGGCATGCTGATACTTCGGACAGGCGGCCTGAGGATGCGCTCCGATTTTAGGGTTGATGTTTGAAATGTCCTAAAGCTTTCAACTCGCGGCGGGCCGCTTGTTGGTAGCCACGCCTTGTTCGGCAATCAAGAGTTCTTACGGTAACGCTTAGCGATCCGCTGAAGGTTGTCTGCGCCTTCGACATACTGCTCGGTGAAACCGCACTGCATGCAAATGTAGCGGGTCACCGGTGCCCACCCTAAGGGGCCAACAGGCACGCCGATCTTGGATTGATTCTCTCCTGGGACCTTAGTGATATCCGACGATTGACACTTCGGGCATGGTTCTGTCTTCTTCATGGGGGTCTAAGGTTGCTTCTATTTAGGCCGAACCGTCCAAGGCCTGCCACCCGCTACTGGGGGCGCTCCTCCGATTCTGGTTAAGGTTTTTCTTTACCCTCTGACTTAGACTTGGGAGCGGTAGCGGGTTGGTCAGCGCCGTCTTGGTCGGCTTTGTCGTTTTTCCGTTCGAACCTAATTAGGCGTGACAGATCGTCGAAAAAGGCGTCTGTCGGGCCCATGACCATTCCCACATGTTCTTTCCGGTAGATCATCTTCATGCTCAGCGATGCAAAGGCATTCGTTCCGAATTGCGCCATCTCTCGACGGAATTCTCCATCCGTGAAGAAGATGATCTTATTGTTCACCACGGCTGGAATCCGGCGACTGTCCATAAGGACGAATACGCGGTTCTCGTCGGTCACTTCGATCTTCAGATGCGGCCCCGGCAGATCCGGTCGGCTGGCAATACTCTCGTAGACATACGATCCGGAGTATTCTTCGATCGACTTGATCTGGACTGTACTATCTAGGCCACAAGCGTAGCGAGCTCCGTGGAACTCCCCGACTTCACTGGCGTTGTCGTGCGCCTTCTTGTATTCTGCCCAGTGGGCGCGGATGGCTGCTTCCGCAGCCGGGTGCAAATTCTCTCCCTTCAGCTGGGTCTCGATCTTAGCTTCGAGAGGATCGAATACGTCGGTTCCCTCATCCGAAAATCCTGTCCAAGGGCAGAGGAGAAGAAGGCTGGTAATGAAGACTCGTATCATTGGTGGATTGATTAGAAGTGGATGGCGAAAAAGCCCTCCTGGATTGATACACAATGTAGGCGATTTTCTTAGAATTCTTCAGCCGAACGTTAAGGCTGACCCGCGCCTGACCTGAGGCCGAGCGTTGATCCGTGATAGAGCGTTCGAACTGTCATTGTGCTTTCGAAGCGCAGCGGGTCAGGCGTTGGTGTCCAGCCGCTTGTTATCCGTCGTCTTGGGGCTGGGGTGCTTCGTGGGAGTCATTTTTCTCGATAGATTCAGAAACCCTCTCCGCAAGATGCGATTTCGACGCGCTGCGGGAAATGAAATATCCAGTAAGCCTAACCAAGCCGAAGACCATGCCGCAAAATAATGCGCCCGGTATCCAGCCCAGGACAAATGCGAATGCCGGCTCCGGGTCGGCGAAAGCTTCCGGAGGCGGATCCGGACTGGTCTGCCAAGCACGGTATGCTTTATCAAGACCGATGAATAAGCTGGCCCAAAACGCCACTATTCCTACCAGCAAGAGTGACGCGGGCACGATCCACCCGGACTTTCGCGCCGCGAGGTAAGAGAGAAAGGCAGCAACCGTTAAACCAGAACCGAATATTGGATAAAAGACTTGGTCGTGAACAGTCATCTCTCAGCGTCAGTTGTGAAGGGCTCCGTCTTTTTCTCCGGCTAACGTCAAGAGTGACCCACAGCCTACAGGCAGCGCTACTCCGCAACAGGGTTAAGTGTATGAGTAAAGAAGGTCATTTCGACTCGGAACGGTATGTTGTTGGTGTCCACTCGCTTGTTAGGCATTGTGTTTTGGGGGCATGGCACTCGAGTTGACCTTGCGACCACGGCAGAGGCAGAACACCCCGGCAATTGCCCCGCCCCAAATCAAACTGCTGACGAATACCAAGAGGTTTTCGACGATGGCAGGGGTGCCAGTGGGGATCAGGCTGATCATTGGTTGCGCAAGAACGGGCAAAATCTTTTATCCAGCGGTCTGAGGCCCCTCAAGGCCAAGCCCGAAGACTAGAAAGGTGACGACCATCGCCGCAGCATGCAAACCCGCCAGAATGAAGCTCAGTCTCATAAATTGCTTAAACTGGGAGTTACTCGACGGCATGTCTGCGGTTTCTACTCTACAAATGACAACATATTCCAGTAGTTTTGCGGCCTGGACGGGCCGCTCAATCATCCACCATGACGTAGCAGCCAGTGATCATGTCGTGCAGAGTTTGCTTCCTTTTCGTCCATCCGGCCAGCATGAATCCGATCATAGATGTCAGAGAAGAGAGAAATTTCAAGAGGTTGCGACCCAACGCACGAGGTACACTCAATCGATGTCCTTTGGCGTCTACAACCCTGAGCCTCAGGGCCATCTTGCCAAGAGACGCTTGATATCGGCTGCCGTCCATAAGGATCCAATAGATAAAGATCACCAGTAGGACGATGTCGTCTACGGTGGTGAGATTCATTTCCTGCTTTGTTGTTGAATCGAGCAATTGTCTGGACGTATACGTATCTTCCGCTTCATCACTGTATTCAATCGTCTCTCTGTAGAGATACTGCCATTTTCCAAGGCATGTCACCTCAATCAGACTTGCGTCGATTTCCGTCGTCGATCTGTCAGGATGCTTCTGTTCAGTCTGTTCTGTTCCTATTGTCCTTTCGGTGGTGAAAAGATCGAACGGTACGCTGACAAGGATATGTTGAGGCGCGACCAATCCGATCACGACCACGATGGGGAATACGAATATGTGAATCAGGACGAAGTCGATGATAAGGGCAACAAATCTTCGCCAGAAACCCGCGTAGCGTGGCTCGATGCCTTCGCCCGGTTGTCCTTCCGGTTCATCCACCCATAGGGCAATTCTGTTCCCCTCCTTATCGGTGAACCCACCACAGAGAATCACAATCAAATCAATGACCGCCCAGAGACCAACTCCACCAAGGGTTAGCAATTGCAATAAGCCAGTGCCGATTTTTCCTACATAGAATCGGTGAACGCCAACCATACCCAGAAAGAAACAAAGAAGGAACACTGGGAGATTACGCTTCTCACTGATAATCATTTTCTCCGTGGTCTGCGGTTGGGAACTTGTTACAGCGTCTTTGTTCATTATGGCAAAACGATAAATGATGGGGTGAAGATTAGCAATTACAAGGACTGGGAACTTTTGTATGCCTAACGTCAAAGCTGACCCAGACCTGACCGGAGGGCGAGCTTTGATTTCATGGTTAAAGTTTGAATTGGCGTGACGGATTCAACTCGGCGCGGGTCAGGTCTTGGTGTCCAGCGTCTTGTTCGCTGTTTGTGAGCCCGCTTGTTCGCGGGAAACCGATCGATGCTTGGTAGAGTTGCCGGCAACCGAAATCGATCACTCGCCTGTCCTGCCAAAACTGAGTTCGATGGCGTTCCCTTGTTGCGAAGTTTGGCGCAATCACTTCCTTCCCCTTTGCTTTGAGAGCTCAATCCAATTCAAGGTTGCGGCGACAGCAAACAGGCCAAAAACCAGCAAACTGATTGGTGAAGGAGCTATAATCGCTGAACCTGTTGCGAATGCCGCTGCAATTGTAGAGAGAACTGCGATAAGGAGGTACCGCTCTGGCTTTTCTTCCCCTCCTTTCTTGGGGAGTGGAGGAGCATCTTCCTCACGGATCTGTGATCCCTCTATTGCGTCTTCGGAAAGCAGGCGCTCCTTAGCCTTCTCAAACTCCGCTTGAGATAGGTCTCCCTGATCCCTGAGTGAGGCCAGTTTTTCTAGATCGGTGGTGATGCTCATCTTCTTCAGCGACCCTCAAAATGGACTCGTTTCACCCAGAAGGCCAGCGCAAACCTGAGGCCCTCGCGCAAACAAGAGACGCTACCCGGCACCGAGTCCCATGGCTTGTTGTGCCCTATTTTGGGAGGGCCAGGTCGGTCAAGGCCACCATCAGTTCACATAATTCGCCGCCGGATCAATCCTGTGACTATTCCGATAAAACACGTGGCTGTTGCGGCATAGCAAAACCATAAAATGGCCACGATGTGAATCGCATAGGGGTCATTGATCGCGTAGAGGAACGAACCCATGAACTCAGTGCCAAAAAAACCTGCCCTTCGATTGAAACTTGGCCACTGGAAGAGATCTCCGATGTAGACAAGGGCTGCAGCAACCGCACCCGCCAAGAAGCACGATCCGAGAAAGAGAACTGTCCGTCTTCGTGCTCCCAGCATTTTCTTCAGCGAACGTCCAAGGTCTGGCACCGGCTACCGGCGGCGCGCCTTCGACTGTGGGTTAAAGGTTGTAGCTACGGAAATCATTTCGACTCGGGGCGGGTAGCCGGTTGTCCAGCACCGTCTTGTTCGCTTTTGTTGTTACTCGGGCCAGCCAGCCTCTCGTTCCATCTCTTCGATCATGCGCTGACGCAATTCAGGCGATTCAGGCGTTAGGATCGACGGCTTGTTCGATCTTTTTTGGTTTCTGTTCAAATGCGCCTTTAGCGCAAAGTAACAAGTGGATGCCGATAGAGAGGATAATGCTCGCAACGAGAACGCCCCATGCGATATCCCAACGATCACGGGAATTGAGGAAGTAACTTAGTGGCCCGCTGGAACCCCATGAACTCCGTCTCGGCAAGAGGGTAACCGTAGCTACGAAAATGCCTAAATCAATAAACAGCAGGGCGCAAACAGTTGGGGCCTTCTTCATGTCTATTTTTTGATCGAACGTTTGAGGTCAGACACGGAGCGGAGCGGCGTTGCCTGCACCGTCTTGTTGGGCCTTTTTGTAGTTTCCCGCGCCGGCAACGACGTTTCTCACGCCGCCTATTGGGTCCTCGGTGTCGCCAACCCGACGGGGGATTAAATGGATGTGGCAGTGCGAAATCGTCTGCCCAGCGTCCTCACCGACGTTGATGCCAACATTGAATCCAGTAACTGAAGAGTCGCTGTGTTGGATCAAGAGCTTTTGCGCCTCCAAAAGTTGGTGACAAGCATTAACTTCAGCCTGGCCTAAATCAAAATAGTCCGCTGTGTGCCGCTTCGGGATAATCAGCCGATGTCCCTCAGTGACTGGAAATCCATCCAGATACACGTAGGCGAGTTCGTTCTCTTCAACGATCCTGTCTGCCGCAGGTTCGCAGAAAATACAGCCTTCCTCTCGCAGAGCATAGGCAGCTCGGACAGCTCGGAAGTCGGTATCGTCTCTATCCCGCTTCATCGCGTTGCAGGAGTAGCAAAGAGCTTGGAGGTTGATGAGATCGTCTGAGCCTCCATGGTTTCGAGGTAGAATGTGATCAACTTCCAGTGCTTTCTCGTCGGCTGAAATGCCGCAAAGCTCGCAGCGAAACTTTGCTCGTTTGAGAATCTCGTATCGCAACGTTCCGCTAATGTAGCCAGATGACTGTCGTCGATGCTGGTAAATCCGGTCCCCGCGGGAATCGATGTATGACTGCAATCTACTTTTACAGCGCGCCACAAGGTCCTCGATTTGAGTGGCGCTCAATCCGTCGAAATCCGCGAGGATATACTCCTTCGAAGACCTATCGCGCTCGACGATTCCTCGGTTGCGCAGAACGCGACCAACCATGTTATTCGTGATGCGGGTATAGTAGTCGATCTGGCTCTGGTCGTGAGCGAGTAGCCTACGTGCTATTGCATCGTCTTTGAGGCGCCCCCCTCCTTCAAGCAGCTCAATCAGCATCACTGGTTGGTAGATGTGGGACATTCGCATCCCACGATCGACAAATTCAGCTAGCTGCTCGTAGGTCATATTTTCTTAGCCCAACGTTAAGCATGAGGCACGGCTGACCGGGAGCGCGTGCTCGATGCAGGACAAGTGTTGGAATTGTAGTAGATCATACGACCGCGGGGCGGGTTAGCCGTTGCTCTCCATGCGCTTGTTATCCTCTGCGATTTTCAGTCTGGTGAGAATATGCTACGTGATACTTGTCCATTCTCGACAAGGAAGATGGCAGAGGTGCAACTTCTGGCCTTCTGAGACTGGAGGGAAACATGAACCCGATCAAAGCCCCCGGCGCGGTCTTCCGAAATCCTCGGCATTGCGTAGGGGCTGCCTTCATACTGCTGCTTTACGATGTCTCCAATTGCTGAAGCGGCTGTACCTGGAGGTGCCTTTAGCATCGCGGAGCGCAAGAGGCGTTCCGATGGAGGTGGCAAAAAGAAATTCGCTGCGAGAACGCCGAAGACGACCAAGGCAGTTACTAAGCCAGACTTCTTGAAACACGCGTGCCAAATTCCACCGAATGCCGCGGCTGCAAGCAAGCAAAAGACGAGATAGCCGAAGGTGAAGGCAACGACCCCAAACATTTGATCTGCCACATACGCGACGAACGTCACGAGCGCGAGTGAGAGCACTAAGGCGATTGATAGGAACTTTTTCATTCTGAAGTTGGGTTGTTTATAGGGATAACGTCCAAGGTCTGGCAGCGCCTACCGGGGGCGCACCTCCGACTGCAGGGTGAGGGTTGGAATTACGACAGTCATCTCGACTCGGAGCGGGTAGGCGCTTGTCCAGCACCGTCTTGTTCGGCATGTTCGGTCTTGATCATGAACTCAGTGCATCCGAAGAAGTCGGCAAATAGCCAACTCGGTGATGAAACACTTAGCGGGGTCACGCCATACGCTAAAACCTCGCCAACCCTTCTCATCTTTCCGTATCGCATGACACCTTCGTAGACCGCTGACGGCAAATCAACATTCATTCGCCAATCAAACCGTCCATGGAAGTGTTCCTGCTGAAAGGCATGCCAAAGGAGCGCTCGCGAAAGGCGCTCTACAAACCGATCCAGGATGGCGTTGTCGAAGTCGAAGGCTAAGGCCTTGCCAGCGCAGACACCACTGCTGGTAACGAGCTCGACCTCCTTCATGATATCGAGCAGTTCCCTGACATCTGCACCGCTTCGATCTGCTGACCGCGTCAAGGAGCGATCCCTCCGGTCAGCTAGTCCGCCCAATACTGTGGGGTGTTGCTCTGCCTCACGCGTTGAGACAAGAAGGTTCCGAACGGTCGCATCGTCCTTCATGCTGCTGGAGTGGCAGACCTCACAGGCAGGCACCGTAACCATATCGTCAGGCAAAGGCTTCGGAAACAGAGCCTTGGGTGGAACGTGGTCCTTCGTTGTGCCCTCGCGCAATCCGCAGAATATGCATGTGTCGCCTCGCATTGCCTTAGAAGTCGCACTCTACTGGACTGGCTCGATGTAGCGCATTTTGGGATCATCCATCGAGTATTGGCATCGCCACATCTTGCCCGATTCGGTGTCCGTGAGCATGAAATTCCACATGTTCGGCATCGGATCGAGCCGGAATCGCCCATTTCTCGATGATCTCACGAGATCGGTCGCATTAATGGGCAATTTGGTTGTCCCACCATCCTGCGACTTCGATACTTGCCATACCTTGCCAGTGCGCGTGTCCAATAGTAACTGGGTCCACATGTTCTGGGTTTGGTAGGATTGATAGCGCTCGACTTTCGGACCTTGCTCACAACTGGTAAGGAGGAAGAGTAGCGCGAGGAAAACCGTGAATGTCGTTTTCATTTTCTTTGCCGAACGTCCGAGTCATCCTACGCCTGACCGTGGGCGCGCTCTGACTTCAGGGTTGATGGTTGAATGGTCATGCAGCTTTCGACTTGCAGCGGGTCAGGCGTTAGGATCGACGTCTTGTTAGCGCCGTGGTTGATACATTGCGGGATCCCCGGTCATTTCCGCCGAAAGCGCCAACGCGTCATCTCCAATCAGAAATCCGGAAAATTGCATCGAATATGTGGTGCCGTCCGCCCTGCTGATTGAGATCTGCGCTGACTGGTTTTCTCTTGTAATCACAGTTGGTGCCGTGAGCATATCTGAACTCCCGTCCGGATGGAGCATCGAAGTTTCTGACTTAAAAATGAGCATAGCCTCTCCTGATTCCGCCATCATCGATTGAGGGGTGAGAAATGTATAGGCGACTCTACCATCGTCATAAGTGAGAACATCAGCCAGCACGGATTGACCCAATTGAACGACCTCAGTCATCCGTCTCTTATCTTCAACAGGCTCGAACAACTCCTCAAGTTCCCGTAGCTCGTCTGCACTGAGGTCGACATTCTCGACGACAATTAGCCCATCTTTCTTTTCTGAATGCTGGTTCCCCGGGGATGAAACGTTCCCGGCCTGAATCGATGGACCACCCTGCTCCGTTCGATAATCGCGGAAGAGTAAAACCAACATCACGGCTAATGCAGCAACTAGAATGCTAGCAGTGAGAGTCTTTCTTTTCATTCTTGACGCTAACGTCCGAGGTGTGGCAGCGGCTACTGAGAGCGCAACTCCGAAATAGGGTTAAGGGTTGGAGTAAAGAGGTTCATG
>Ga0222716_10004252_pt1 | contig 11245 bp, 11 predicted proteins | sample C33_13DmetaG_FD_165044 | JGI IMG/M metagenome (GOLD analysis project Ga0222716, IMG submission 165044) | Estuarine water microbial communities from San Francisco Bay, California, United States - C33_13D | ecosystem: Environmental > Aquatic > Marine > Unclassified | place: USA: California... | reverse complement strand
CTTCAATTTTAAAGAATAAATCTTCGTTGTTTGGTTGCGATACTACAAATATTCGTTTGTATGCTTCATAATTACCATAGGTTGGTACGCCATTTGTATAAGTTGCTCCTGGTGCTAAAAAGTCATTTAAGATATTACGAGTAAAATTAATACCCCAATAATCTAATGTATATTTACAAAGATGTGAAAAGTAAAATCTACCATCTCTTAAATAAAAAGACAATCTGTTTAAATCAACTTGATATGCTTTTAGTAAAGCATATGGGGGAACATCTTGCTGTTCGTCATATTCTAATCCTGTTCTAATTATATAAGTATTTACTCCTGCTACATTTGTTTTAAATCTATGAAAACCTAAATATTCAAATCTTTTATTTAAATCATATACTTCGCCTGATTTTTCACTTTTAAAGTAAAATGAGCCTCTTGTTACTAAACCGCCAGAGTTCCAGTTATTATCATTATAATATTTTGTGCTTTCTTGTTTAACTAATGTAATAACATCGTGATAGTTCAAGCGTCGCATATTTGGATATAATCCAAAGAAGTAATTATTAAAATCTGTTATGGTAAATGGTGTATCAACCGAAGCAGATACTTTTACTGCTCCCATTATTAAATCAAAGACAATACTATCAAACTCGTTTTTATTAAACCCTATATTTACTTGTTTTAAGTTTGTTGAACTGGTTGGTGTTTCACCATCATTTAAGATGAGTTGGTATATTTCAGTTAAATTACCTTGTGTTGGTAATGCTGATAAAGTATTATTAATGGTTGTAATATCAGTTGCGTTTGTTGTAATGTTATTTAAGTTAGTAGTGATACTATTTTGTAATGCTGGTATTTGAGTGTTTAAGATTGAGTAGATGTCGTTATAGTTGTTAGTAATGTTCGTATTTTGAAGTGCTTGGTCTCCTTGAATGGTAGATATATTACCTTGTATCGTTGATACATCACCTTGTATCGTTCCTATATCGGTTGCGTTTTGATTGATTTGAGAATAGTTTATTAATTCAAGATTTCCCCCTATGTATTGGAATTGTGATGGATTAACTGGGATTGTTCCGTAATTATTAATTTGGAGATTACCAGTAGCGTCGTAAGAAAATTGAGATGTATCTACTTTTAGACCTATTGCGATTTGTGATAAACTCTCCCCTGTTGGTTCGGTTGTTGTAGTTTGAGTTATATTAAAACCATCAGTAGAGAAGTCATCTTTGTTAGGTATATATTGCCTTCTTCTTAATCTATTTTTAACATTTTCACTTCTTAACTTAATTTCATCTTCGTTCTTTTCGTATATATATTCAATACTTCTTAAATTATTAACAACTATACGGAGTTGCCCTGTTGTTCCACCTATATCACTTTTATTTATTAATATTTCATCACCTACGCTAAAACCTTGCTTATAGTTCAAAACAGATACTATTTGTGCTTGAAGTGTTCCTGATAATATTTCAATTGCTAATTCTTCATCATTCGCTATTGTTACTTCGTATCTACCTGCTGTTGTAAAACCATTATTAGTAGTTTGGTCTATTGAAATACCATCTTTGAAAAGATATAAATTATCTGTTAAATGTGCTGTTCCTCCTAAACCATCTGTTTTCGCTTCTTGTATATCCAATCTCAATCTTGAATTAAATAACTGGTCTTGTTTAACGCTTTCTTCTTCTTCATTATCTAACATTTGATATATTCCGTATATTCCTGCTCCTATGAGTGCTATTTGTAACCCATTTTGTACTCTGTTTGTAAATGTTCTCACGGCAGAAGTACTTACAGCAGAATACGCTTCTAATCCTTGTACTGATATATCAACACCAGTTCTATAACCAGTTGTTCCTCTTGCTAATTGAGTTCCTGATTGGATTTGTACCCCTGTGCTTTTTAATTTGTCTTCTATTTGTTTGAATATCTCTTTTACTTTTGAACTATCTCTCCAATTAGCGAAACTATCTTTGATATTTCCTGTTCTTAACGCTGATAGGATATATGCTATTTCAATTTCCGTTGTTTCTTTAAATGGGATAAATATTGTATTTCTAAAAGTTACTTCTTCTTGTTCTATTATTACTATTTCTGCTTGTATTGTTGCTATTAATGTTGAATTAATAAATGTTGTTGCTTCAAGACCTATTATACCATCTCTTACACCATACCAACCTGCTAATTTTGTAGGATTAAATAATGTATATGAGTGGTAGTATTGTAAATTACCATCATTATTAATCCTTGTATTGTAATTAAATCCACTATCATTATCGGCGTTTGCTACATAAAAATAGATGCGACCATCGGTATAAATATTCTTCACATAAGTATCATTATTGACAAGTTGGATTAAATCAGTAATATTGCCTGTGGGTGTATCGCTTACATCTCCTCCTCCATTTGATATATTTGTTGAACCCCCCGTAAATTGTTGAGTTCCATCTATAAACTCGGTAGAAGTATTATTATACCAAGACATACTCTCTCTCTATATGTAGCGATTTTTTTTTTCTCCCAGTACAAGTAGAACGAAAAAGATGTCTATGTATAGTGAGTTTCCTGCTTCCTATCCGTCAAAGTTTATGCTTTCTGTAAAAAAACTCGCTGGTGGTATGAACCGCCAAACTATCAAAATCCTTCCAGACCGAACTACCTGCGAACCAAACGGAATAATGACCTTCCGTATGCCTCTCGGTGCTATTGTTGATTTGGAAAGTCTTATGTGGTATTTCAAAGTAACTGATAGTGGAACTTCACCCCTAACCTGTGGTCGTAATGCCTCCAACTTCATCAAGAGATTATCGGTAAATATTAATAATGTCTCCACTATGATAATCAACGACTACAATTTAGTCCATAACATTTATAGCGATTTCCATAACAAAGATAAATCAAAATCTTTCTTATCTGCTCCCCAACTTGCCGATGTAGAATACAGCGAAGGTGCTGGTTCGTCCTCAATAGTAGCAATCTCCGCAAAATCAGGTGTAAAAGCGGACATCACAGGTTTATCCTCTACTCAATTCGTCGTTGATAATTGGATTGGAATACTAAACTCCTTATCTACGCCCATAGTTAATACTGACCTTTTTGGTGAGGTAAGTATCCAAATACAAATCGCACCTTTACAAGAATGCGTAGCTATGGTTGGTGGTGATACTTATGCTAATGAAAGTTTCCAAATCACCGATAGTTATATGACTATCCAAGCACTATCATTCACCGACGATAGTTATTACCAATCCCTATCATCAAGAGAAAACTTATATTATTCCTTCAACGATTATATCGTAACTCGCTTCGCCTCCGTTGCTAAAAATACAGGTATTAATGTAACAAATTATATTTCTGCTGGTTCAATAGACCATATATTAGGAACTGCTGTATTCAACGAAACTACCCCAACCAGAATTGTATCTTTCTATGGTGATGGTGATGGAGCAACCGCCGCCCAAATCGGTTCATTAAGTCAAGTAAAAGCGGACACTATTGGTAAAGTTGATAGTGTCGGTACTTCAAACAACGGCGATTTATTCAATAACTTAAAAGCACTCCAACGCAATCTTCAACATTTAGATAGAAGTGTCTTCTCCATTAACAATAAGCAATTAAATTATTCAAGTCTAAATATGTATGAAGTATATCAAAATAACTTAACTATGTTAAACAACCTAAATATTGATGCTTCCGCAAATGGTTTCCACGAAGGTTGCTTATCAATCTACCATTTTTTCAAATATTATGCTTTCCATTTACAATCGCTTAACTTGGACGACCCTGACACCGCTTACATCAGCGGATTAAATACAAGTGGAGCATCCGCAAGTATCAACTGGGCGTGTACTTTCACAGGAAGTTCTAACACCTTATCTGTTGTCCCAGTAATGATTACAAAACTTACAAAAGTATTGAAGGTAGGACGCGGTCGCCAAATCTCGGTTTATTAAACTTATCCAAAATACAAACTTCTTGAATATGTAGTATCTCATAATTTCCTGTACGATTATCACAAAATTATTTTTCTCGTTTATTAAATAGTACTTATAATGAAAGACCATCTTTATTACTTCCACCAGACCCCAGAGCAATTAGCGAAAGACATCATTAGTAATATTCCCTTTGATGCCGATGATATAGTTTTAGAAGCCTTCTCAGGAGAGGGGGCATTTTTTGAAAACATACCAGAAGAGATTACTAAATACCGATGCGAGATAGAAGATGAAGGTGGTGATTTTAGAGATTTTGATTATGAAGGTAAAAAACCCACTATGATATTAAGCAATCCTCCATTCCGTCTTGATGGTAAAAATGCTTTCTTTGATATACTACGCTTCTTTTCTAAAATAAGAAGTGTTAAAAAAATTATATTCCTTTGTAGCGACATTTGTTATAGTAGTTTAACTCCTATGAGAATGATGAAGATTAATGAAGAAGGTATGTTCCTACAAAAGATTACTACTTGTTGTGTTAAAAAGTGGAGGGGGCGTTACAGGGTTCTCTACTTCGGTAGAGAATATAATGATGCCTTTGATTACTATATGGCGACTTATTGATTGTCAATATATTTTTTTAGAGGATAGGGCATATTAGTCTTTTTGCCCTCCCAATAACATACTTTTTCTTTTTTGTCGTATTTTAAACCCTCAAACTTATCTAAATAAACAAATAATTTGGATTTTGGTAATTTTAATTTATATTTTCTATAACAACCGATATACTCTTTTTTTTGTTTTTTATCTGTTTCTTCTAAATCAACAGAGCAATCGCTTTCACTTTCAGTTTCAGTTTCAGTTTCAGGTTTAAACATCTGGAATGAGAATATTGCTTTTTCTTCATCATAAGTAATACTTTGTATATTATATTTTCTAATCATTTATCTCTTATTTTAAGTAAAGATTTTTTTTTTTAAAAATTACGCATATTTTTCAATTGCTTTAAATAATTGTTGAAATGGAGTTCTGTTTTCTCCTAATTCAAGTAGATATTTATTAACATATTCATCTTCATAGTAGTAATACTTGATAGGATAATTATTATTCTTTTTATTATCTCTTAAACTAAAATATATAGGCATATTTAGTCCTTCAATTACCAATACATAGTCATATCCAAAATCAAAAATAATCATATTATCATAGCAATCATTTAGTATATCTCTTATCTTACTTTGAATACTTGGATTACTACTTTTTAGTTGTAAAGTTTTAGTTCCTCTAAACTCATTAACAGAGATTTTATTGTAATCATCAAAAGTTTCATTTAGAACTACTACTCCGTATGGAATGCCTGATGATATACCTGTTTCAGGTAATTTCTTATTTTTTTTTATAGTTCTACTCTTAACACTTTGATAATCGTATTTAGTCATTAAACATATATATCATTTTATCTTTATATACTTTCATAGGGAATAGGCAAAATACAAAGTATGCTTAAAATACAATCTATGAAGGATTTTGAGTTAGATTTAAGTTGGGGAAATGTAAAATGTAAAAATGTTTTTTGTGTTGATGTTTAGCAGAACGACAGATGCTTGGGGTGGGGTTCTCCTATAACTCCCATAGACCTTGTAGTATGTATCTTTGTATAATACAATAGGGGCGTATTATACTATATTATTATTATTATTATTATTATTATATATATAATAGGGTAAATACAGATACAAGCATACATACTACAATCTATATACTAATCAGGGTCATACACCCCCTCGCTACTAATGTTGTGTCAAGGACAAGACAAAAAACATTTTTACATTTTACATTTCTCCAATTTAAATCTAATTAAAAATCCTTCATAGATTGTATTTTAGGCATAGTTTGTATTTTAAAAATTGATTATTCCCTATGAAAGTATATAAAGATAAAATAATATAACTATTTAATATGGAGAACTTAAAAGAATTAGAAACGAAGACTTATACTGAATACATCAACATAAATGATGTTTATAAGATAGTACAAAACTATCCTGATATATTTAAAACACTACCAGAAGAAAGGCAAAAGAGAATTAAGGATTATGAACTTGAAACAGGATATAGTCCATTAGCACCTTTAAAGAAACTTCTAAAAGTAAAAGGTAATGTAGTACACACTAAATATTCGTTCTCTAAAACTCTTAAAAATCACGGCAGACTATTTACTACTACTCCATCTCTCGCAAGTATGCCTCGTGAAATTAGAAATACATTAGCAAATGCTACTTATACTGATGTAGATTTTGAAAATTGTCACCCACAACTACTATCTCAATATTGTAGAAAGAATAATATAAGATGCGATGTATTAGACCATTATATCAATAACAGGGAAGTAGTCTTAAAAGAAGTGAATGAAAGCAATAATATATCACGAGATACATCTAAACATATCATACTTGGTATTATGAATGGTGGTTCAGGTGGAGGTTGGAAGATTAATAAGCAACCAGATACATTCTTGGGTAAGTTTAAAAAAGAAATCTCATCAATCCACAAACAAATCTGTATTATAAATGGTGAAGAATACAAGAAAGTAATTCGTAGAAAAGATTTTAACCCAGAAGGAACTATGATAAACATTCTACTATGTAGATTAGAACATCAACTACTTATAAATGCCGTAGCGTTTATGATAAAAAAAGGATATAATGTTGATGTACTTGTATTTGATGGGTTTATGATAAGGAAAGATAAGGAATTTACACCAGAAATATTACCAGAATTAAAAAAGTACTTAAAAGATAAAACAGATTATGATATGAATATCGTCGTGAAAGAAATGAAAGATATAATTGACTTATCAAAGTATAATGACCCAGTAGAAGAAGTAAAAGAAACAACTTACAACAAAGATAAGGAAGAGTTTGAGAAGACACATTTAAAAATTATTTACCCACCAATTTACTTAACTAATATGAAAGATGGTTCAGTTGAGTTCCAGAATGAAAGTAATTTATTATCATCGTTTCGTCATCTAAAAACTATGGTAGAAGGAGGACAACAAAGTTTTATAAATAAATGGATTAATGATGAGAATATTAGAGTTTATGATAGAATAATATTTGTACCCAGCGATGATTATGATACTAATTATTATAACACTTGGCGTGGTTTTAATCAAGAGAAAGAACCTCTACCTGAAAACTTTGATGTTAATGATAATATGTATGTAGATATGTTTAAGGAGTTTATGGGTAATCTTTTAGGAAACGAAGAAGCAAATGTAGATTACTTAACTGCTTGGTTCGCAAATATAATCCAAAATCCAAATAATCGTTGCTGTGTATGTATGGTATTGTATTCTCTTCAAGAAGGAGCAGGCAAGAATATGATTATTAAAACTATTGAAAAATGTATCGGTGAAAACTATATGAATTACATCAGCGATGTAGGTAATCAACTATTCGGCAAACACTCATCGGCGGAGATGAATAAACTATTAATCAGTTTAAATGAAGTAAAAGGCAAGGATACATACGCTAATACTGATATATTTAAATCTCGTATCACAGATGATAAGCGAGAAGTAGAACTAAAAGGCAAAGGAACGATGTTAATAGATAATTATTGTAGTTATATCATCAATACTAATAATCTTAATATGGTGAATGCTGGTGATAAAGACAGACGATTTTGCGTATTAGATTGTTATAATCCAAGAATAGCAGATAAGAAGTATTTTAAAAATTATGAAAATACTATAAATAAAAATAAAGAGGCGATTAGATGTATCTACGAATATCTAAAAACCTTTGATATTGAAGCAGTAGTCCCTGATATGATATTTGCTGACGCAAGACCTAAAACTGAACTCTACGAAGAATTAGTAGAAAGCAACAAAAGTAATGAATGGGATTTTATGAATGATTATTTATATATTGAACTAAAAGATAAAAGAAGAATTGATGAAGGAGGATATTATCATTTGAGTAATGATGAACTATGGACGAGTTATAAGAACTTTTGCGTAGATAATAATATTGATAATAAATTAGTTAAAAGAAGGTTTCTTTACATATTTGGAAGAACTATCATATCAAGTTTAAATAATATATTTATTAAATATACAAAAGAAAATAAGAGGGGATATAATGTTGATATTGCTAAACTACGAGAGCATTACAGCATTCAAGATTAGATTGTTCTTTCTTATTCAAGTATCTAATCCTATCATATTCTTTTTTTTTTAGTTTATATTCTTCATTAGAACAATATTCTCTACCTTTTTGTCTTTTGGTTTCAATATAGTCTGGGTTTTGTTTATAGATTTCGTAATACTTCTTTGAAGGCATCTCGTTATATTATATACGAATAAAATGTTTATATATATTTAATAGGGAATTATGGACGATTACATCTTATGTCCTTATTGTAATAAATATTATCTTTGCTATTTTTATGATAAGCATTACAGCAGTCATAAGATACGATATTTTTAGATTTTTATATATGAGAAGATTAAGGAATTAAAAAAGAGTACATTGTACGCCATAAAATTATAATTTTAAAAACTTTTATAAAAATCTTAAAAAAATAAAATTATGTACTCTTTTCATTATAGTATAAAGTATCATAATGATTACTTCTTCTCCTCCACCTTCTTTTTTTAATACTATCTCGTTCTTCACATCGTCTTCGGTGTATCTTTTCAAGATAGTCCATATCAACATAAGATAAAACGATTTCGCTAATATCTCGGTATTCACTTACATCGTTAATCAAGTTTAAATGGGATTTCATCTAATATTTAGAGAGATTAAACTTTCTCAAATAGTCAGCGAAACTTGATGATACACTGGTCTTATTCCAAAGTACCCACCTCGCACACGAACCACTTGTAGTAGGAGTATTCCAACTCTCATTAGATTTATGGCGATTAATATAAGCAGTTTTACGCTCTTCACGATTAGTGCCGTGAGTTGTATAATCTTTTGCTCCTGCCTGACCGAAGTGGGTTGTTTTTACCTTCTTCCTATCGGCATCGTAGAATATCATAGTATATTTCTTACCACTAATCTTGCTTTTAACTAACTGGGCGTATTTAATCATCTAATAAATGGTGAGATAATTTATGAACTACGACTGCGACTACCACTACCACTTCCACTACCACTACCACTTCCACTACCACTACCACTTCCACTACCACTACTACTATCTCTTACAAATCTTTCATTTTCATCGTCCCAATCAGGTAGAGGTTGAACTGCTTTCTTATTTTTTTGTTTTAAATTAACATCGGCAAACCATTCTTTCACCATATCATTATATTCTTTACTTCCTCTTTCAAACACATATTCTTCATATTTAGGTTCATTCCAACCACCACTACCACTACTACTACTACCACCACCACTACTACTACTACTACTATTACCACTTTTTAATTTAGCAATTAAATTGGGATTACCAAATAACTCAATTTTACGAGCATCGGCATCATCTTCATAACCATCTACACCTTTCAATCTTGCGTAAAGTTCATCACTATCCATATATGTTCCATCACTTAAAACCTCATATCCATCACCACCATACCCACCTGACATATCGTAGTAAAAATCTCCACTCCAATCAGGTACAATAAAGACTGCTTTTGTTCCTAAATCGCTAATAACTGGTACATATTCGCTATTTGTATTGTAGATTTTTTTAATAAATGCTTTTGTTTTCCTATCAAAAGAATATGCTTCAACTAATATACCATAACCATAACCAGCATTCTCTTCTATATTTTCCATAGCATCTTTTCTCAATTCCATTCTTACTTCATAACTTATGTCTTTATCACTTAATACTTGATTAACATAAGAAATATAATCTCCTTTTTTTAAAAATGCTTGTCCTGAAACACTTATCCCTTTTCTGTCTTCATTAAAACGACTACTATTTTTCTTAACAATCCCACTAATCTTTACTTTAATATCATCAGGTAAATCTTCCCAACCATACACTTTTTTAGGTTCAGGTTTCTTTGCTAATGTTCGTTTAATCGCACCTGACAATTTACCAACCGCTTCTTTTTTCTCGGCAATTTTAGTTGTTCCAGTTCGTTTAACCGCACCTTCCAATACCGAAACTTTCTTTTTCATTTTTGGAATACTTTTAGCAACTACTCCATCAGCATATACCATACGCCCTGTTAAGGGATTTAGTATTTTCTGTCTTTCCATACTATTATAAGAAAATAAAAAAAAACAATCAATCAATTTTTTCATTTTTTAGGTTTATTTTTAGAACCTTTGGGTCTTCCTCGTTTCTTTTTAGGAGCAGGGGCAGAAGCACCCCCCATTAAACCTCTCGCCATTCTACCAAATCTGTCCGCACGGATTTTTTTAGCAGTTCTACCATTCGCTAAAATCGCTTTACCAGTATAAGGATTTACCATACAATTCGCCATCTTTCTTTTCCTATATTAAAGCAATATTTTATTTTTTCTTTTGTGTTACTGCCCTTTTAGCAACTGCCGATAATTGAGTTCCAGCATCTTTGCGTAGATACGCACTATACCAATCGTCATCACTAAACTTTATACTTGAAGGTTTAGGAGGAGCAACTTTCTTTTTAACACCACCAGCGGGTCTTGCTACTTTTTCTTGAAGTATCATATTTGCTTGTTCGTTTGCTTTTGCTATTTCATCAATTAATCGTGATTTCTCTTTTCTAATTCGGTCTAACTCTTCCAAACAATCAATTTCATCTTGTTCTAATGCTTCTATACCTGCTTTAATCTGCGATTGGTATTTACGCTGATATTCTCTTCGTTTAATTTGTTGAGGCGTTCCTTCTGTATCACTCTTTCTTGGTCTTCCTGCTTGTTTTGGGGGCATCTTTACTAATTAATAAAAAGAAAAAAATTAAACATTTGAATATCCCAACTCAACCAACTCTCCGCTATTTCTGCTATTAGTAAAGTCACTTTCGCAATTGAGGAACGCTGGTAAGCACTTTTTACCGCAATAACTATTCTTAACTTTATTTTGAATATCTTTTGGTATTACATAAGTAATCGCACCGATTAAGTTGTCGTAATCGTCAATATACTTCTTAACATCAGTTTTATCTACCTCTTCTAAATTGTTAGTAAGGGCATCTTCTATTTCGTGAGTTAGTTTTAAAAACTTACCACTTAAACCTTGAAAGCAATTCTCACGCTCCGTAATTTGAAAATTACCGATTAGGGAAAGTATTAAAGCAGTTATGCTGTTTATTACGATATTAGGCATCTTTACTTCATTCCCATCAAAACTACTGCTGTTA
>Ga0222716_10004250_pt1 | contig 11250 bp, 10 predicted proteins | sample C33_13DmetaG_FD_165044 | JGI IMG/M metagenome (GOLD analysis project Ga0222716, IMG submission 165044) | Estuarine water microbial communities from San Francisco Bay, California, United States - C33_13D | ecosystem: Environmental > Aquatic > Marine > Unclassified | place: USA: California... | reverse complement strand
TTTCGATCCCCTGCACGGTCTTGCCATTCATTGACCACACGCTCGTTAATGACGCGCTTATTCATTATCCGCGCAACCTCGTCCATGTCGAAGTCATTACCGCGCCGTGTGACCCCTTCCAGAGCCTCTGTGACGCCAACATCGACAACGTAAGCCTTGGGTGGCACTAGGAAGCCTTCGCGTATCAGCGTGGCTAGTTCTATCTGGTGTGAGCAATTGGTGAATACACTGCGCAGACCTTTGCCATCCCCGCGATTAGGCGTGGCTGTAAAGCCAACTATCTCAGCGTGTTCGTTGTCTTCTTTGACCGCTTCGATAATTCGCATATAGGTGTCTGCGGCTGCATGGTGGCTTTCATCCACAACAACCATATCGAACTTGGGCCTGTGACGCAGATTGTTTTCGCGTGACAGAGTTTGCACCATTGAGAATATGGTATCCCCGTCCCACTTTTTAATCGTGCCATTGACGATACTGGTGGATATGTTCGGGTTTACCTTTAGAAACTTTTCACGGTTTTGCGCTACAAGTTCGTCGCGGTGCTGCAACACAAGAATGCGTTTGCCTTCTTTGTGCCGTTTACCAATAAGCGCAGACAACATAATAGTTTTGCCTGCGCCTGTGGGAGCAACTACGATTGTATTTTTGTGGGTGTCCAGCGCATTTAATGCGTCTGAAATCGCCACCTCTTGATAGGGGCGTAATATCATTTGATTGTCCTCTTCGCTAAAAGAAAGTTGGGGGGTTCACGGCCCACGGCCCCCCATCCGTGGTAGCAGGCGCGGAATGGCCTTGCCGCTACTACCTCTGCGCCCAGCTTGGCACGGGACTTCCAGCTTGAGGTGCTGGTGCCTGTGGTTGCTGGTATCCTGCTTGCGCTGCTGGCGTTGATTGCATTGGCGCTGACGCGGTAGCAATGAACCCCTTTTGATCTGGCGTTAACGCAGCCATCAATTGATTTTGATCGCTATACCCGTTGGTGCCTTTCTTAATGCCAATCTTGGCACAAATCTCCATAGCGTTCAAGTCAAACACGCCAGAGATATTTCTGCGCTGTTGGGCTTCGTCCGACATATCGCTGGCCTTTAGATTGTTTGCACTTTCCACAATCTGACGCAGTGTTCGCAGACCAATTTCTTTAGCCAACGGCATACCGCTCTTGCCCATCTTGTTGCCATCAACAAAGATTTTAGACCAGAACTTACGTCTGTCGAACTCACCGCCGATGCAGGTAAATTCTAGTTCCATCCACTTTGCGGCGGAACTTTGTGATTGCTTAAACCACTGGCCCTGACCAAACTCAGGCAGTTCAATATCGCCGCTTTTAACAACGATAACTGCACGACTGACTGCGCCGTTTGGAATGAGTGAAAACTCACGGTTGCCGCCATCATCTGCTGGTGTTTCATTAAGATTAAACATTTTTATTTCCTTCGCTTTGCTGCGTTTCTGGTTTTACAAAATCCAACGGTTTCCCATTTGCTGAAAGTTGTGAACTCATTTTGTCGATAAGTTTACCCAAGTGTGGTTCCTCAAGTGTAGCCAATCGACCAGACCTATCCTTGGCAGGATAGCCCCATTCATTCAATGGCTGACAGATAAATGCGCGATACGGCCCATTTTCACCTGTTAGAATAGCCATTGTAATTACTTCATCAACAATTCCGGGCAATTCGCGCCCTGTCTTGCTGCCTTCGATCTGCAAGTTGTATTGCTTGCGGCTGTAGTCATCTGTGGTTTCATCCAAGATGCCAACAAAAATCACATTCTTTTCGCGTATGTGCTGCAAGTGAGTTAGCCACTGCATCATTTCACGACCATGCAAGCCATATGCTGCGCGTGTGTCCAGTTTACCTGTGCGGTCAGACCGCGACTCTGGTTGTTGCTGGCACCATGAAAAGCACAAGCGCCCTGCTACTGTGATTGAGTCCACAAACAGCGTGTCATACTTTGCTACTAGCGCAGTTGGATCACCCTCTTCTGCACACAGAAAATCATAGTGTGCTTGGCTGTATGGCTGATCTTCTGCCAGTGATGGGTTTGGCCCACCAAGATAGCATGCAAGATCACGACACTCAGGCCATGACTGCGGACGCATCACATCAATGGGATGCCCTTCGATTGCTGAGTCACCAGCTTCTAGGTCAACGAACAATGTGCGTTCGCCCAGAGTTCTAGCGAGTGTGGTTTTACCCACACCGCTTTGACCACAGATCACAATCTTGTGACCTTTCTTTTCAGATAGCCGTTGATCGGCTGTGATAATTTGGAAACCCATTACTTGTCCTCGACTTCTACTGTAAAGCGTCCGACTTCTGTAGTACGGGCGGCTTCTAGTGTTGATTTGATTGCAGGTGGAGCGGTTGTGTACTTGCGCTCTTCCACAGCGTAGGTCAGCTTTGCGTAGTGCTGTGCATTCTCAGGCGTCATGCTGTTGAATGTGTCACGCAGTACGTCTTGATCCCAAGTGACCTTTTTACCAACGTTGACTTTCATAGCCACATTGCCCTCGACAATATGCGCAGTACCAAAGTCTTTACCGTCTGCCCGTAGCGCATCACGCGCCAATGGCAGAAATAAATCTGATAGTTGATCGTCTACGTTTTTGAGTTCGGCACGAAGGTCAGTGATTACTGACTTGAGTTCGTCGCGCCGCTCAAACAGTTCCATACTGTTCATGCGTATATTCCTTCTTTGCTACAAGTTCCCAATACCTAGCAAGTGCTGGCATACGTGTCAACTATTTTTTTTGGTTAAATATATTTCAATGCCTAAACAAGCCTTCATCAACTTCTTTTTTAATTTAAATTCAGGGGTTTCCACGCCTTTTGCGTCTTCAACAATTTGTTCCCACACGCCATCTTTGTTCTCGCGTTCGTATCTAAAGTCGGCAACATAGGCGCATATCTTCTGGTCATTAACGATTAGATTGAACCTGACTTGCAGTTCCAAGTTTCTGACGGTGCCAGCCCGTTCTAGTGCGTGTAGATATAAATAGCGTTCTGATTCCCACTTTGAATCGAACTTGATGTTGTGAACCACAACTTTCTTATTACCGTACTTGGGCCTTGACCCAAATCTTCTGGGATTATATGGTCTTTGTGACGCCATGTTTGGGAAAGGAACCTTTATGCCAAATCCAAAAGAATACAAGTCTGTTGGCCTTACAACAGAGGCATACGATAAATTGAAATATGTTGCAGCGCAAGAGGACAGACCATTGGGGCGTCAGCTTTCAAGGCTGATCGACGTTGCTTACTTGCAGATACAGAACGCCAAGCGTGGTTATAGACCTGCCAGTACAGGCGGCATTGGTTCTGCATCTACTGTCATGGAACTTGAAGACTAAAGCAGCCCTGCGCTTCCCAAACCGCCAAGTAAAGTAGCCGCCGCCGCAGGGTTTTGGGCGGCTCTTTCTCGTAGTGTCATCTGTTGTGCGTTACGTCTTATTTGTTCAATGGGAGACAATGGTGCAGCAGGACCAGTTTTTTTAGGCGCGGGAGGTTCAAAATTTATTGCCGGGGGCGTTACAACTGGAACACTTGTTCGGCTTTCCGGGCCTTGAGAACCTAAACCTAAAGCTCTAGGCGTTACTTGTTTGGCTACTCTGCTGGCTCCACCTAAAGCTCGTCCTGTTCCTTGAACTACTTTACCTATTTTACTCGCAGTTGCGCCAGCATTCACACCCTGTTCACGCGCAGCATCGTCCAAGAATCCTAGAATTGCACGACCATTTTCTTTAGCTGTACCGCCACCCTCACGTAACTCTAAAAACTTTTTTGCAACTTCATGTCTGCCAAGTGCTTTAGCACCTAATCTCATTTGTGAAACACGCGCAATCGCAGTTAATGGATGTTTAAACACTTGCGCCCAAATGCTACCCGCAGCAATTGCACCCTCTTTTGTTACATCACCTAAAAACGAAAGTTCTTCCGCGAACTCATACAATGCTTTTGTTGTGTTCGGGTTTGCAGCATCATCAAGAATTGTTGATAGAACTTTTCTATCATACATACCTAAAGTTTCTTGTAACTTTCCTGCACTTTTTGCGCTGTCAAAAAGTCCACTATCTACGGATTCCATAATGTCTTGCAACACAACTTGGCGCATGTTGCTTTTCATTTGTGGATTATCCCCAAAAAACTCCATAATTCTGCTGGCTTCAGATTGAGATAGGTTAGGTGTTGTTAAAGCCTGAACAACTTCATCATAAGATCGTGGGCCTAGCTTACCTGTTTCCAAATCTTTTAACACACGGGCTTTTAACAAATCATCATAATCGCTGGTTACTTTAGCTATGTCATTAAGAGCATCCAACACGCTTGTTGGCGCTCCTGCTTCACTAGCCAATCTAATTTGTTCGGCTTTTACGCCGCCTCGTATATCTGACTTGCCTATAGCGTTGGCTAAATTTTGTATTTCGTCCCACTTGTCACCAAACAATTCTTTGCCCGTTCCTTTGAGGGACATGATTTTATTTCTAAAAGTTTTGCCGTTGAATTGCGTTGGGTCAAGTGGATCACGCCCTGCATCAGTTAAAGCGTCATCTATGAAGCTACGACCTAACATATCCCGAACTTCATCAGGATTATCTACAGTTTTTAAAATGTTACGCAGTCTTTCTGGTTCATCTGGCTTGACCACTTTAGAAAATAATTTGTCAGATGTAGCCCGTGGTACATTACCGTTTAATGACTGCAAATCTCTTAAAGACCTAATGATACTCAAATCAACAAGTTTTTCAAAGGGTTCTATTCCATCACGATAATGCTTTATCGCTATTTCTCTTTGTTTTGCTGCTTGTATTAATGACGTTTTATCAATCATAGACAGTGCATCTTCAGGAATATGATCCCCAATGTTTTTACTCATTAAAACATTGTCTATGTTTCCTTTTATATCTTCTAATAATAACGCGGCTTTAGTTGATATTTTGCCGTTAAAATACAAGTTGTCGTTAATCGCTTTGCGCAAAACAGCCATTTCAGAAAAACTTGCTTTTCCCTGAGTGCTTCGCAAAAATATATCAATGTCTGTAGCCAATGGATCAGCAAGATTTCGCATTTCTGCGTTGTATGCCATTATTTTTGATTCCAAGGGCCTTACATTAAATAACTTGAATTTATTCCCTCTACCACCCGCAATCGGTGCCAGTATTTCATCAATAGCAGAAAAATTATCTGCCGCATCAGCCCCAAATTTAGAAAATGTATTTGTGATACGACCTAAAATTTCAGGATTCAAATCCACATTGTTTTTCATGGATTTTGATAAAACATCAACAGAACCATCTATAGCTCTTAGGTATGCTTGGTTGGCACTTTCTTGCAGCTTTTGAAATTTTACAAACTGGCTATCGCTGAGGAACATAACATCATCAGCTAACTGGCCTTTTGCGTCAGCGCGAACACCTTCAAGGAATTTATTTTTTTCAGCAAGCGCAAGCCCAAGGTTTCGTTCTCTACGATCTACAACTTTACCAGCGTTTTCCAAAAACTTTTGACCGTAGCCTAGTCGTTCTGCACCAAGGCTTTGCAGACTTGGTGTAAAATCTTTGTCTATTAACCTTCTAGCAACAGCTAAGTTTTCTTTGTTTACTTCCTCAAGAGCGCCTACACCTGACAACCTGCCAGCTACAGACTTGCCACCACCAATAACCCTGCGGCCTGCCCCGATCACCGCAGCGCCTATAAGCTCACCACCAGCGCCTATAGCGCCCTCTATGGCTACGTCTTTAGCTATATCGCCTAACCCTTGCGTCTGCACGCCTAACAAGCCCTCTATGGCCTCTTCTAATGCTTGGCCCAAAGCACCACCAGCGCCTGCGCCAACCACAGCGCCAAGGCCAAAAGAAGGACCACCACCAATGATAGCGCCTGCCACAGAACCTACAGTTTCTGGAACTATGCCTGCCAAGTCGGAAAAATCACGCATACTGAAGCCTTCATCTTCAATAACAAGATTTTTACCAATTGGCTCCATGCCGCGTTTTTCTTGGCCCTTCTGGGTTAATGAATATCTACCAGCTTTATCTTTAACAAATCCATCAGACCCGACTAGGCTTTCTAATATGGCTTCACGATCACCGTCAGTTTCCGCAAAAGACAACAAAGACCGTAGCCTACCATCTGCACCAGTAGTGTAATCAAAGTTTTCACGGTCACGGCCCTGTCGAATATCAACTAATTCTTTCAGGGTTTTTCCACTACCTAAGTTAGAAAAAGATAAAGACGCTGCTAAATCAGCGACCTCTTCATTGGGAGCGTTGGATTCTATAGCGCGATATGCTTTTAATTTCTGAGCGTCAGTAAATGACCCTGATTCTATACCGCGATATAAATTTAACTTTATCCGATCATCCAAATCTTACACTCCCTAAGTTCCAGCAAGACGCTGCTTTTCGCGCTTGGCTAGTTCCGCTACATCCTCTTCAGACATTGGGCCATCATCAGGGGCTACAGACCTACCTGTGTAACGATCCAATGTGTTTAAGGCGTCCAGAATATCACGTTCTTTCTTTATAATGATTGAGTTAAACAAGTCATTTAATTTAAATGTTATTTCGTCTGCTGTACTTCCAGCGTTTAAATCACCCACAATTTGTGCAACTCTTGCACGGTCAGCATCCGAAATAGTTTTACCAGCTTCACCCAAAATTTCAGGAGCATTTTGTGCTTGCAATTTATCTAAGATAAATTTTAATTTTTGTGTTTCAGTAACATCTTCACGAAGGTTTACACCAAGAACTTCAGCTAAATTGTCTAGTTTATCAACACCAAATCTAAATATATTAGTGCCTTCTGCTAACTCCATACCAGTTACAAATTTTTCTTTTGCTAAATTTATATCCCTAGCAGCGTTTTGCAGAGCTTTGTATGTTTCATCTCCTGTACCTACTAATTTGTTTTCCACGCCGGAATTAGGCAAAGCTCTCCAAGTTTCTATGGTGAACAAATCCCCAGCACCCTCGCCAAATAGCTCCATTTTTCTAGGGGTTTTTGTGTCATATAGAGATTTTGCTTCGGGTGTTTTCATAGCTTCTGCAACAATGCTTGTGTAGCTAGACCCCGGAAGTATATCAAACTTTTCTGCAAACTCTGGGTTCTGCATAAGTTGTTGCAGTTCGCCTTTGCTAAGTGTTTCAAGACTGCCTTTGTTTTGCAATATAGATGAAACGGTGCCAGCAACACCATCACCCTTTGGTACTACAAAGTATTGGCTTAAAGCCGACATTTCTTTTTTGGCTGCTTCACGCTTAGTTTTATCTGATGACTCTGCCTCTAGCGCATATTTACCCGCAGCAATAACATTGTTACGCGCCTCTGCTTTAGCCGCAGTCAATGCAGGCAGGGCTTTCTCGCCAGCTTCGCCTACTGCGCTTAACATCCTGCCAACGTTGAAGCCTTTACCAGCGCGGTTCTGCATCATGGACAGGCCCATAGCCATTAACGCTTGGCTAGTGTCGGGCTTGCCACTTATGTCAACGCCAGTGGCTTCAGCAAACTTTTTCTTGTAGGCTTCAATGTCACCCACTTTTGGAAGCTGACCTTCTGCGCCTTCTCTAGCCTGTGATATGTAATCTGTCATTGCTTGAGCGAACAGTTGTTCGGCTGGGTCATCACTCATAGATGGCATATCTAAGCTGGCTTCGCGGTTTGCGTCAGCTAACTCCTGTTCTTTTCTTTTTGCAATAATCATATCTTGCGCTCTGGCTTCATCAGACGCGCCATCCCTAGCGGGTGTGCCTTTGTTTCTGCCAGAAGTTCCGGGCGTTGTTTTGGTTTTACCTTTTTCAAACTTCGGGTCTGTTTCTAAAAATCTATCTTTAAAGTCATCACGGGATTCACCGGGTTTGCGCTCAAACGTGATGTTAGGCAAATCAGTAGCTTCAAATATACTATTATCAGTAATACCTTCAGTCGCTATAGCTTCCGCAGCAGCAGACGGACTTGTTAAGTATTTTGTAGCAGATAAAGCAGCGTCTAACATGGGCGCTGGCAACCTACCACCTTCGCCGCTAAACATTCCCAAGCCTTCGGTTACCTTTTGCCCCAGACCAAGACCAGCTTGATAAATTTCTTTCATGCCTATCTCTGGAAACCCGAACACATTGTTGAGAGAGTTTTTTTGTAGCTCTTCAAGAGTTGTGCCTTGAGCCTTTTGAGGGACCATACCCAGACCCTGCGCCAAAGCCCCACCTTTTGTCTGAGGGACACCCGCACCTTCTATACGCCTGCGGATTATCTCGTTATACGGTGCGGAAATGTCAGCCATATCAAAGCCCTCAAGTACGTTGTTGGTTAATACCCGAAAGGGCTGTGTACGCGCCTATGCCAGCGATAAACGGGTTGGTTCCCGGCTGGGCAGGGGCTACTCCAAATTGGTTCGTAACACCCGCAGATGGAGTTCCTGATAACGCACCGTAAGCGTAGTTGATTGGATACAACGCTTGCTCAGTGCCGCGCATGCCCTCCCTGCGCTTATTATCCAAAACCCTCTGATCGTAGTCGCGCTGTGTTTGACCTAGACCGTACATAAAGCCCATGTCTGCGGGGGTCATGGCGCTGTAAACCCGACCAACATCTGCGCTAGTTCCGCCCAATGTGCCGTAGGACGATCCAGCGTCTACCAGCTTAGAACCAAGGCCACCGACTGTTTGACCTAATCCGCCTGTAAGTCTGCCGCCTTCTAAGTTGCGCTTTTGTTCGGCTTCAAACCCAGACATGGCTGCGCCTAAAGACTTGTCGTATCCTTGAGCCATCATATTCGCTATGGTTCTGGCCCTAGCATCTTGAATGTTGCCCTGCGTTTCCGCTGCCTGCACACCCGCTCTTGATCCGCCAAACGCACCAGCCCCTATTGCCTGTGCATTCATTTTCTGCATGGCTTGTGCGCCTTGCTTGTCGATTTGCTTCATTGCCTCATCAATGACGCTTTGTTTGTACGGGTTCATATAATCCGTAACAGCAGTAGACGGGTCAAACGCTTCTGTACCGCCTGTGATATAGCCTTCGGCATCAGGGAAGTAATCGGTTATCGCGCCTTCAATCTTATCAACGCCAGTATCCATTGCTGATTGTGCATCTGGAAAGTATTTAGCAGCGCCTGTTTGATCCATGAAGTACGGCTGATACCTGTCCATAAACGCTTGACGTTCTTCATCAGTATCAAACGTGTTGTATATAGATTGCTCTAAATCTGTCTCAGGTGCAATTTTGTATTCTGGTATTTTAAACAGGTCTGGGTACGCTTCTGCGTCGATCAGACCGCCAGTGAAAACACCGCCCGACTCTGTGCCGAAGATTTTATCTAGTAAGGCTTGTTCACGCTGCTCAATATATTCTGGACGGCGCTGAATGGTTTCATAGGTTTCACTCATGTTCTAGCCTTTTTCTCTAGCGCATTTTGCATATCGTATGCTTTAGCAATACCTTGACGTTGGTTGCCATTGCCAAGACCTTTTATCGCGTCTTTTGTTAATACGAACTCACCAGCCATTAGCATAGCGGGTACATCGTCTTTTGTGCCAGAGCCTTCGCTGGGCATAATACCGCCGTTTCTGCGCGGAAAGTAATCAGGCGTTGTTTCACCGCCGTCAGCTAATGTCCTCATGGTGTTGATGGATGTTGGACTGCCAAATCCAAATGGACGATTGGCTCTTGCGATTATTTCAGCGCGTCCATCGTCTTCATCATCGTCACCTTGTATTTTTGCTAGTAGCTCTGCACCTAGACCAAACGCCAGTGCTTCACCTGCTTTGGTATTTAACAGCTTACCAAGGATGTTGCCTTCGTCCTTTAGGCTTGGAAATACAGACGATCCCAACTCGCCAATTCCCATTAGGTCTTCTTTAAACACACGTTGCGGCACGGGGGGCTTCACTGCGTCTATTGTTCTATCAACAGCATATTTACTAGCTTCAGCGCCAAATCCAGCAGAACCCGGACCATCAGCGCGTCCAACACCCTTTGTCACTCTCTTAGCCATATCAGCCATGTTTGCTTTATCTAGTGCTGCTTCAGACGCCATAGACGGTCCACCACCCGCGCCACCAAACAGGTTAGCTATAGATGTACCCTTACCCATATAGCCGCCTATGCCTTCGCCTAGAATGCCACCTATCAAAGCCTCACGCAGCCCAGCTTTTTTACCTTGCAGCTTACGCACTGCCAAAGAGGTCAACGCGCCTTTGACAGCGTTACTACCAAGAGCCGTTGCAGCAAGAGAAGCCAACTGCGGTAAGAAAAACTCTGGCTGACCTGTGTTTGGGTTTATACTATTCTGCGGTGTACCAACCATATAGCGTCTAGGGTCAACGCCTTCTGACCTAATTGCAGATGCAATGCCTTGCGCAATCTGTGGGTTGTTCTGCATAACCTGACGCGGCACAACCATTTCGCCGGGAGCCACATGCGCCATGCGTGTATCGCCGTATCTGCCCATGTTCTGCATGCTGTTCATCATGTCGTAACCTCAGTTGTTTGCTTTTCTAGCATACAAACCCGAACATTTGTAGGGGTTATTGTTTTTTTTAAAAAAACTAAATTGTTCGGGTTAGTAAACATTTTTAGGAACCTGATTTAGATATTTTGGCACACAGTAAGCAACAACCCTGTCTTCTACTTCTATTCCGTGCGTACTGTACCTTTTAACGACTTCACTTGCCACCTTGTTACAGAAGTCTACGCGGTGGAAATACATATCTTCACTCAACAAAATTCGGTCATCCCCATAGCCCAGATAGACCATAAGAACGAATACGTGCATGTCACAGCATCAACTCAAAGTGTGGCGCGTCAATGAACGGCCTGCGACCCTGTGAGCGCCTTATGTCTATGTAGCTGTTCATAGCATTCTCTGCGCTACCTTCCCACGCTCCAAGGTCATCTATCGTCCACGCAGCGCCCCAACGCAGCTTTGCTCCCACAGCCTCTGCGCCTTCTTTCATGGCGTCTGCAATTTCATCATATAGGTTGAGTTCCCATCTGCCACCATCGCAGTAAGCCATAAGATCAACAGCGTTACCGTCGATGTGTTTTGACTTCATGGTTTGCGAAGCCCCTTTTGCAACTAAAGCACGTTGTTCGTCTATTGTTCTCAACCCGCATATCACACTGAAATCTTGCTTCGTAACGCCAATAGCGTATTTCACAATGCCGATTAGTCTTTCATCTACGCCTTCCAGCCTAGATAGACTTCGTTTGCTTAACTTGTAGCCCATAGTTATTTCCCCGCGTACTTAGATATAGC
>Ga0222716_10004242_pt1 | contig 11264 bp, 7 predicted proteins | sample C33_13DmetaG_FD_165044 | JGI IMG/M metagenome (GOLD analysis project Ga0222716, IMG submission 165044) | Estuarine water microbial communities from San Francisco Bay, California, United States - C33_13D | ecosystem: Environmental > Aquatic > Marine > Unclassified | place: USA: California... | reverse complement strand
ACTGACCGTACGCGCGCGACGATAGGAGTGTAACGTCGGTGACTACGTCATCATCAAGGGCGAAAACGAGGACGGGGAAGAGGAGGATTGGTTCGGACAGGTGCGCGACGACGAAGACGAAGCGACGCGAGACGCAACCGACGCTCTCGAGACGCGAGCGAGAGACACTGACGGCGATCCTCGTGTGGTGCGAGCGCGCAGATTAAAGCGAAGATTGCGCAAAGCGAACTCGTCACGGTGAAATTTCTGCAAAAATGCGAAAATTTAGAAGAATTCATGGATGAGGTGCGTCCGCGAACCGCGCCGTCGAGGCGACTTGAATATTTTCGCATCGACGGGCTTCGAGCGCGCGCTGACTGACGATTGATTTCACGCGAGCAGTTTCCCGAGGCGGAGGAGAGCGATGTCACTGATATGTATCAGTGGTGGCAAGGTTACGGGACAGAAAACGTCTCACCGGATACCTTCATGGAGTTGGGCCCCAATATTTTCCACAGGGTACGAACGCTTCGGCGTTTCAAGTGTTCGCGGTCGCGAGAGCGATCAGACGCTCGATTTACTGACGGATTGCTCGCGCGTAAACAGGCGAAACGATCAGGTTTGGGCGACACGGGCAAGAAGCGGTACTTTCGTCGAGCTTCCACGTGCATGGGCCGGTGCAACGTGGAAGCCGGACTGAAGCGAAAGGCGCCGGCGACGGCAACTGTGAAGCTAGAGGTTGACGTGGACCTGGAGCCGAAGAAGAAAGTGCGCGATCTGCTAACCATTCCTCAAGGCGCTGTCGAGTGGGAGCCGAACGTTATGGCCGAGTGTCGCTCGACTGACGTCGACAATCACCCGTTCGAATACACTACTTCGGTACGTCAGCGACGCGACGCAACGATCGCCCAAAGACTCGACTGACGTCGTTCAAAAATTACAGCGAGAGCAAGCGGGAGAAACGGAGAAACATCCGAGAGATTTGAAATCTGCGTGTTACTGCCATGGGATTCGAGGCTTGCGGAAAGTACGTGAGTCAGACGTTGCGTTTCCAATTATTTAATTATTCCGTTAGGATCACACCGATGACGTGCACGCGCTTCACGGCGGTGTTTGTCCAGCTCTCGCTATACTGGTGCGTATAATTAATTCATCAATGCACACATCCAGTTTTGCTGATGAAATTCATCGCAGCGCGGTATGGTGATCCATTCGTTTTACGTGCAAGAGGTGCCAAATAAAGGCTACGGAATTTTCGCCCGAGAACGCATTTCGAAGGGTGCTTACCTATTCGAATACGTCGGGTAAGCGTGTTTGAAATTATCCTACATCAATCGTGACTTTTATTGCGGTTAGCGAGATCATCACGCGTGCGGAAGCGAGCAGACGGGAAGAAGAGTACATGGCGAACGGGTACGAATTAATTATTATTTCGACGATGAGACTAAAAATACTGACTGCACGCTCGAATTTCTCGAATTCGCAGCCAATTTTTTCTCGTCGACATCCAAGGTACGATGTGAAACGATGTGCACGCGGTGCGATGCGCAAACGATGCGGAAGTTGAAAGAATTAATTATTAATTGACGATATTTTTTTATTCGAACAGGACAAAGAAATTCTCCGTCGTACATGGCATACACGATGGATATGACCCACAAGGGCAATTTAGCGCGTATGCTCAATCACAGCTGCACGCCGAACGTTCAGCTGATCGAGACAAGGGTTGATGAAGCACTTTTGTCGGTACGTCTCCACCTCGGATTAATTATGCTGGGCATTGAATTAAATTATTTCACTTCGCAGGGCGTTCAGGCAAAGTTCAGGACTGCGTCGCGGATGTGTTGCATAGCGATGGAGGACATCGAGGTACGCGCGATCGCGGCATCATTTCGCCACTCAAGCGCACGTCACCGACGAGCGGACGATTAATTGCGTTTTATTTTATTTCCGGCACGTCGCAGGTGGGCGAGGAACTTTGCATCGACTACGTCCCTGTGAAGAAAGAAGGCAACATGCGCAAGACTGTTGAATGCAATTGCGGTTCCAGCGACTGCAGGGTACGTTTCGCGCGTGTATTCGCCTTTTGTCACTAGAAACTAAATTCGTCGTTTGCAGGGTTGGATTTTCTGAGCGGTTCGCGGCGCACGTGCTGTAGCGACGACGACCCCGACGCGAGCGTTCGGGTGCCTTCGGGCGCTTTGACGGTGAATTAGGAAAGAATGTCGACTTTTTATGAAATGCACGCGATTTAGTCCCGTAATGCCCGCGACTGCGTCGAAAGCTCGATTCACGCACGCACGCGCACGCGCGCTGAGTTCCGTCCTGTCAACGGCGGGCTCGTGCCGCACTCCCACCCTCGGCTGAACGCGAGTAAACTCGACTTCGAGGCGCGGTCACGCGATATGGACGAGTCAGCAGCACGCGCGGAACGTTTACGAGCGATGCGCGAGGCCGCCTCGAGCGCGAACGCCGACGCACAGGCGAATGCGAACGCACCTTCGAGTACGCTTCCAGCGCCCTTCGTCGACCTCGGGGACGGCGACGATCGTACGCCTGGGTTTTACACCGGTGCCGGAGCGTCGAGTATGGATGTGAGTGATATTCCTGCGGAATCCACGCGTGCGCTACGCGCTCCGCCACCTCCACCACCTCCACCGCGTTGGCTAGGGGAACAGAATCAGCGCTTCGGCGGCGGCGGTGGACGAGGCGACGGTGGACGCGGCGGCGGACGAGGCGGCGGACGGGGCGGGGGATCGCGAGGGCAAAAAGCCGCACGTATGGGCGATTATCGCGCTGAAAACGCATTCAATCCAGCGAATTATTACAAGGTGCGTGCCTCGCACCGATTTGGTCTACGTATGCGCGACTGACGCTCGTTCGTTTCCTCTGGCACAGCCAACGATGTGCGTCGATCCTTGGCTCACCCTCGAGCGCACCTGATCGATTCTATTGATTGTTCCTAGCTCATTCCTTAGCCATTGATAGCTCGCGTGTAAGACTCATCAGCTGAGCGCGCTTCGCTCCAACCGCCGACGCCGAGCGCGTCAGACGTCGGTGCGCGGCGGTCGCCGACTTGAAGTCCCGATGGGCGTCGACAGCGACGACGAGCCCGTGCTAGATGTGAATGACGCCATGCATCGCGCCGTGGCGCTCAAGGCCGAGCGATTGCGACGCACGCGAGCGTCGTACGAGGCCGCACCGGTGTTCGTTCGGGACACGCTCGCGACGGATCGAGATGAAAACTACGTCGAATTGCGAAAGAAACCGCTCGCGGCGCGCGTGTCGTTTGCCAACAAACTTCTCGATGATGCTAAGGCGTTGGTGCGAGAGGAAGCGCACGAGGATGCGCTGGAGGCGTACACAGACGCCTTGGCGGCGTTTTGTCACTTCGAGCGACCGAGCGGGACGGAGAGCACAGAGACGTTGACGTACGTAGATTATCTCGAAGACGACGAACGTCAAAGCGAAGGCGTAGAAATGGTGAAGCGAATCATGCTTAACGCGTCGGCGTGCTTGATGAACATCGATCTCAGGAAGCACGCGAAGGCGGTAGAGTGGGCGACGACGCAAGCGCTGCGCGCTGACACCGCGTGCGCCGCCGCGTACTACAGAAGAGGACGAGCCAGGGCGACGATGACGGAAGAAGGGACTGTAGAGCAGGCGTTGGAGGATTTTAAACGCGCCATGGATCTCGATCCGGGCGAGAAGCGGTATGTGCGAGCGTTCGCGGAGCACAGCAGAGAAGTCGTGAAGACGACTGAGGTGCGACGAGCCGTTTTCGGAAAGATGTTTTCCGGCTCAAGCGCTATCTACGCCGACGACGAGGCAAACGACGAAACCGTCGCAAAATCCACCGTCGATGAGGAGGTCGAACGCGTGCTTCTAGACGAACGTTTGCTCGCAAAGGCTCGGGAGATGGGTTTCGATGTCGACGCCGACGATTTCCGCCGAGAATTCGCTTCTCGAGTGCGCGACGAAGTGCACGACAGTCGACGCGAGCGAGCGAAAGAGCTCGGTTTAAATCTCGATGATGATGATGTCAAGCGCGCGATCGAGTATTTCGAGCGCTCGCGTCGCGGTGGTGATTCGGATGCGAGCTCGCGAATTTTTGCGCGCTTCGTCGCTCGCGCTCTCATGGTCCTCGTCGTCGCTCGCGTCGCGTACGTCGTCCACAAGATCGCGACGAGCCCTTTCGATTCCCTCGACGCGCACGGGGTGATGGATTGATCGGCGGAACGCGATTAGAAATTTTAGTTGTTTAGTTTAGTAGACGCGCTCGCGAGCGCTCCGGCGCCTCTCACCGCACTCCTCGGCGCCGCGCCGGGAGTCCTCGCCGGTTCGATGTCGCTCGCCTCGTGCGCCGCGAGCTCGAACGGCGCGCGACGCGGCGCGAACCGCGATCGCGATCGAGCGCGTCCGCGTCGATCGAGCGAGGTCAAGACCAGAACCAGACGCGTGTCCCAACACACCGACGTGGCGTTCGTGGAACCGACGCTGTCGAAGCCGCTTTCGAGGCCCGCGCCGTCGTGCGACGCGGCGTCGCTTCCGGGATTGATCGTGTACGATTTAGACGACACGATATGGTTCCCCGAGCTGTACATGATCGCCGGCGCACCGTTCGTCAAGACGTCAAAGTCCACCGTCGTGGACAGCGGGGGCGCGCGCTTGGGCTGTTATCCCGCCGCGCTCGCGTCGGTCGCGCTCGCGAAGTCGTGCGGCGCGTTTCGCGAGCGAGGCACGCTGATCGCCGTCGTTTCGCGCACGCACAGGGGGAAATGGGCGCGCGAGCTCATGGATGCGTTCGAAGTGCACGGCGACGACGACGACGCTCGCACGCTCGCGGCGTGCGTCGATTTCGTCGACATCGCCAGCGGTTCCAAGACGAAACATTTCGCGCGTTTACGCGAAAAATCCGGCATTTCCTACGCCGATATGTTATTCTTCGATAACGAGCGCGAGAACATCGACGAGGTCGCTCGTCTCGGCGTCGCTTGCGTGCACTGTCCCGGCGGCTTGTCCGCGGACGCCTGGCGCCGCGGCTTGACGTTCTTCGTCGACGACGTCGTCGATCCGTAGCGCGGACGCGCGTCCGAGCTCGTGCTGTTGTATCAATGCGTAATACCATCGTTGTCATCGCGGTTCGACGCGGCCGGACGACCGATCGATCGAGGACCGACTCGGCGGACTCCGCCGAATCTGTCAAAAATGAGCTGCCGTCAATGAGCCGCGGCCGTTTGTCGATTCCGCACACGTCGTCGTCGGCGATGATTAAGCTGTTCAACAAGGCGAAGTCGCGCGTCGGCGGGCGGAACGCGAGCGACGACGCGTCCGGGAGGCCTCGTCGCGCGCGCGACCGCAAGGGCGCGCGCGGGCGCGACGACGGCGGATTCGCCGACGACGTCGGTGGCGACGATGATGATTACTTTAGCGACGATTCGGGGCTGCTGCGCGGACGCGATGCGAACGGCGGCGACGATTTCGCGCGATTCGATGAGCAAGGCTTCGATAACGACGAAGTCCTGGCGATGGTGCGAGAGTCGTACGGACGAAGAACGTTCGCGGCGGAGAGCGGCGTGGTCAAGCTCGCGAGCGAGGGGTTCTTGGCGAGAAAGGCGTGCGGGGACGATTTACACCCTCCCACGGCGCACGCGACGGCGTTTAACGCGCATAATGCGCCCGACAATGATTTACAGCTCGATTTTGCGTATGGGTATCGAGGACACGACGCGCGAGGGAACGGGGCGTACAACGCGGATGGGAAAATCGTGTACACGACGGCGGCGTGCGGGGTGGTGTACGACGGGGACGAACACGTGCAGGACTTCTTCACGTTTCACAGCGATGACATCTTGTGCTTGGCGATGCATCCAGATGGAGAAATAGCGGCCACGGGGCAGGCTGGTCGAGATCCCGTGGTGTGCGTGTGGAGCACGAAGACGAATCGAGTCTTGGCCGAGTTGAGGGGATTTCATCAACGCGCGGTGACGAGCTTGAGTTTCGACGCGACGGGAAAATTTCTCGTCACTGTTGGCTTGGACGACGAGCATTCCATTGCTGTGTACGATTGGGAAAACAAGAAAGTCCTCGCCAACTCTAAAGGCGACACGAAGAGAATTTTCAATTGCAAGTATAATCCACACGACGGACGCATCGTCACCGTTGGCCAACAGCACGTGAAGTTTTGGATAATGGAAAATGGCTATCTTGTCGGTAAAAACGGCGTTTTTGGGCGCTTGGGGAAACCATCGACTATTCTATCCATCGCATTTGGCGAGGACGGTAGCACATTCACTGGAACGCAGCACGGAACTGTCTACCAGTGGGCCGACGGAGGAGAGGAATGCATACAGAAATTTGACTTTGTTCACGAGGGTCCGGTGCATGATATCTTCGTCACCGAGGATTACGTCATAACCGGTGGGAATGATGGCAAAGTGAACTTTTTCACCCAGTACATGGAAAAAGTCTTCGCGATTGACATGAGCAAGGTGGCGGAGAGTATTATAGACGATCAAGGCAAGCCAGTGTGTTATTACGACGGACGCGCGCCGTGTGTCAAATCATTGTATTTATCCGACGTGCAGCTCTTAGTCGGCACGTCCACGGGTGAACTTTATGAGTTCGATCTTAGCACGGAAGACGCGTGGAAAAGGAACAGGCGAATCGTCACTCAGGGCCATGCCAACGCCGTCGATCGTACGACGATGTTGTTTAGTGCGGAACTTTGGGGGTTGGCCTGCCACCCATCCAAGGCTAAGTTTATCACCGCTGGCGATGATAAAACAGTGCGAACGTACGACATGTATCTCCGACGACAGATTAACGTGAGAAACGTCGCGAGTCGAGCGCGCTCCTGCTCGTATAGCCCCGATGGTAAATTGATCGCCGTCGGTTTCTACGGTGGAGGTTTCATGGTTTACGAAGACAAAACTGGGACGGAAGTCGTGGCAAAGAAGCACCGTCGCGCGATAATTAGCGACGTGAAGTTTAGTCCTGACGGTCGCTGGCTCGCTGTGGGAAGTCATGATTTTTTTATCGACATCTACGATGCTTCCAGCGGTTTCAAGCGCGCCGGTGTGTGCAAAGGACACAGCGCCCCGGTGACGCACTTGGACTGGAGTGAAGACAGTAAGTATCTTCAAACGAACTCGCAAGATTTCGAGTTGCTTTACTGGGAAATCCCAACATGCGAGTTGATTGAGTTTTCGGCGGCGCTGAAAGACGTGAACTGGGCAACATGGACGTGCATCGCGGGGTGGCCCGTGCAAGGCATTTGGCCAAAGCACAGCGATGGCACTGACGTCAATAGCTGCGCGAGAAGTAACGACAAGAGAACCGTCGCCACGGCGAACGAAGACGGTATTGTGCGTTTGTTTAGATATCCATGCGACGTCGGACGAGGTGATCACAAGACGTACGTCGGTCACAGCTTCCACATCACCAAATGTTGCTTCAGCTACAATGATGAATTCCTCATTACAGTCGGAGGTGAGGATCGTACCATATTGCAATGGCGACATTACGAGCCCGATGAGGGGGATGAAGAGATGACAAGCGATGTGGAGGAAGAGATTTTCACCGCTGTAGATGATTACGAAGAGACGAACCAATCGAATGCACTGACACCAATGGTTTTCATCGGTCACTTGCGAGGTATTCCTCAGTACGTTTCTGCCAGTGTTCTGCAAGCCTTGCCGTCGAGAGATATTCCGGCGAATACGGGGCTCGATCCGGGAAGCCGATTGGCATTTCTGCCCTGCGCTTCGAGTATTTACGCTCCGGATGATTATACGAGAGACTTGGATATTCTCAAGGCCCCGATGGAGTCCGTCTTGCTTGAGTGCGCGCACGGCTATCGTGCGTACGACTCGAGGAATAATTTGTTCTACACGACGCTCGGCGATGTCGTGTACCCCACGGCTGGATTGTGCGTCGTGTATAACAGACAAGCGCACACACAAATATTCATGGCGACGAATCCCGCGGCGGAGCAAATTCAAGGCCATACTGATGATGTTACGTGCTTGGCGAGGCATCCGAATGGGCTCGTCTTCGCGAGCGGAGAAGCTGGGAGAAATCCCAAAATCATCGTGTGGAGTGCGAATGCTGTGTCGCGACCTATTACTATCATTCAAGGCTACTTCAAAAAAGCCATCGTATCAGCGACGTTTTCGCGCGATGGCTCACAATTGGTCGCCGTCGATTGCGATTTCGATCACAAGATTGGTGTATACAACTGGCAAACAGGTGAGCTCCTGTCTCGCTGTAGTGGGAGCCCAGAGAAAATCGTCGCCATCGAGTGGTCGCCGTTTCAAGACTACATCGTCACTCTAGGCGTCAAGCATTGCGTATTCTGGTCACCAGATCCACTAAAAGGGCGCAAAGCTGTGTTTTCAAAGCGTGGAACGATCCAAACCTCCCTTTGCTGCGGTTTTCCCGCCGCAGATACCACCGTCGTCGGCACTCAAGATGGTTCGCTGTACTTGTTCCGAGGGTACCAGCTGGCGACCAACGCTCGCCGCGTGCACAAGGTAGCACAATCGATCGTCGCCACTCGCGATACGTTAATTTCTGCTGGATCAGAGGGCGTCGTTAAGTTTTGGACTGCGGACTTGAGCATGCTCCTGCGCAGCGTGAACATCACATTCCCTAACGTCCCAGCCGTGTGCATCAAATCCGTGCATTTGCTCGGGAAAATGTTGCTCCTTGGCGCACGATCTGGAGAGGTTTACGAAATGAATACCACATCATATTCGTACAATTTGCTTTTCCAAGGTCACGCGTACGGCGCCATATGGGGGTTAGACACACATCCGAGCGATCACCAAATTTGCACAGTCGGTGACGATTCGACGATTCGAATTTGGGACGTGCCTTCAAGGCGGTTGATGATGTCTCGAAATCTCGGTGCGCAAGCCCGTTCAGTGGCGTATCATCCCGACGGAACGCAAATTTCTGTTGGATTGGCTGGTGGCGGCATCATTGTCTTCAGTTCGGACTCTCTGGACACCGTGCACTTGAGAAAAGACCGCGAACAACCGGTTGGTGTGCTGAAATACAGCCCGAACGGCCAGTACCTCGCCGTCGGTTCTGAGGAAAATACAATCGATATTTACGACATCTCCAAGCAATACCAGCGGATCGGGGTGTCTAAGGGGCACAGCGCGAAGATCGTGCAGTTGGACTGGTCCACCGACAGCGCGTTACTGCAATCGTCGAGCGCGAATCGCGAGCTGTTGTTTTGGGAAATGCCCAACGGAGCGCAGGCGAAATTTCCGCAAGACTTGCGAAACGTGGACTGGTACACGTGGACTTCAGTCATCGGATGGCCCGTGCAAGGGGTCATTCCGGAGACGTCCGTGGGTGACGATATCACGTGTTGCGATCGCACGCACACGCGCACCGCGGTCGCCACCGGGGATGCACGAGGGGTGTTGCGAGTGTACCAATATCCTTGCCACAAGGGCGCTCAGGCTCGATGTTTCGGCGCGCATTCGGGCGCAATCACCCAGTGCAAATTCCTCTTCGACGATTCCTACCTCATCACTGTCGGCGCGGACATGACGATATGTCAATGGCGCGTCGTGCTGGGCTCGTCCACTGGTCTCGCTCTCGCCGCACCGTCGCAATCCGCGCTCGGTCCCGCGCCGCCTTCGATGGGTGCGCTCTCGTTGCGCTAGTGGCGTCGGCGCGCGCGCGTCGCACCGACACTTTCCCCGCACTCATCGCGTTCGCTAAGAAATCGCGTAATCATCGTCAAGAGTCGTCAGTTTGTTGTAATCGTACATTTGTATCATTGTTTCTCCGTGTTCGCCTCGTCCAACGCGCGATTCGGACGCCCAGATCGCGCGCGCGCGTGATGATGTAGGGTTAGAGTATCACACCACACGGACCAAAACGCTCCTGACCGTTTGTCTTCTCGCCGCGCCTTAAACCGCCGCGCGTCGCGGCGAGCGCGGCGAGCGCGATCGAAAGGCGACGAGGACGCGTACGATTGCGTGCGTACTCTCGCTCCGCGCGATCGCGAACCGTTTAGTCGACCGCGTGCGCGCGCAGCGGCGGCATCGTTCGCGCGCACGCGAGCCATGGCGTTCAAACCTCTGCTCGCGACGCGGGATCGTCGAGCGCTTCTGGAGGAGTGGCGACGGAAAAATGCGAACAAGGCGGGGCGTAAGAACGCGCTCGAACGCTCGGATGCGAATGAAAGCGAGACGGTGACGACGCAAACGACGGCTGGGACGACGCCGGTGAAAACCGTCGTCGTCGGCGCGACGCTCGGCGTAAAGTACGACTACGCCTCGATGCGAGGGAAGGAAAATGAAGGAACGAGAGGTGAAGTGAACGTAGAAAATGATGGTTCGTTCGTCACGCCGCGGTCGAAGACGAGCGAGGCGCGCGTGGGTGCGATGGGGAATGAACGGCGAGGCGCGGGGGAACAAGCGTCGACGAGCGAGACGACGACGCCGAGCACGGGGAAAAGGTCAACGTTCTTCTCGTTATCGGGCGCGAGAAAGCCGACAAATGGTGTTGGTGGGGCAACGACGATCGATTTAATGCCTTCGCCTGCGGTGCGTGCGCGATTGAAGGCGGTTGAAACTGAAAAGGAGGCGCTGCAAGCGCTGGCTGCCAAGTTGCGCGAATCCTCCGAAGCCGCCCTCGAAGAGGCTTATTCAAAGCGGAGTGAAGCGGAAGAACGAGCGAAATCCATGTCAGAGAGACTGCAAAAAATGGAATTCGACAGGGCGTCGCTTCAAGCCGATATGGCGGCTGTTCGCGCGCAGGCGCAGGCGCTCGCAAAGGCAAAGGAGGAGCACATGCGCGCGTTGCGCAAAGAGAAGCGTGCCGCGGAGGCGGCGGCCAAAGCGCTCGAGCAGGCAAAAGAAGACGCGAACACTGCGGTGCAAGAGCGTGAATTTACAATCGCGAATCAGGCGGCGATTTTAGAAGAGCTCGATGACGAACTCGATCGTGCGGAGCGAAGTCGAGAAAAGGCTGAGCTAGTCGCCGCCGAAAAGGACAAACTTCTCAAGCAACTGCGGGTGCAGCTCGACGAGGCTAAGCGCGAGCTCGAGATGGCGACCAAACATCAGACTTCAAAGCAAAATGCTGATACGGGAGGTGTGCGCGCTAGTCAGGAAAAGTTACTGCAGCTTGCCGCGGCTCGTCAAGAGGCAGAGGCAGACGCGGCGCGCGCGCGCCAAGAGGCCAAGAGTCTGGCAGTTGAAGTTGAGGCGCGTCGCGCAGAGTTGGAGACTGTGCAATGCGAACTCGAAAAGTGCTTG
>Ga0222716_10004240_pt1 | contig 11266 bp, 12 predicted proteins | sample C33_13DmetaG_FD_165044 | JGI IMG/M metagenome (GOLD analysis project Ga0222716, IMG submission 165044) | Estuarine water microbial communities from San Francisco Bay, California, United States - C33_13D | ecosystem: Environmental > Aquatic > Marine > Unclassified | place: USA: California... | reverse complement strand
TGATTATAGACATTGGTGGAGGTACAACTGGAATATCTGTCATTTCCTTAGGTGGCCTGGTTTTAAGCAAGTCTATTAAAACCGCAGGGGACTCAATGAACAATGCAATAATAGATTATGTAAAAAAGACTTACAATATATTGATTGGTGAAAATATGGCAGAAACTGTTAAAAAAACCATCGCAGATGTTTCAGATAAACCTAGCGAATCTCTTCAAATGCAAGTCAGGGGCAGATCCCTTGAAGATGGATTACCAACATCTATTGAACTTAGAGCTTCCGATACAAAAAAAGCACTAGATGTGTCAGTTGATGAGATTATTTCAGCCGTAAGAGAGACTCTAGACTCAACGCCACCTGAACTCGCTGGTGATATTATTGTTGATGGAATTGTTCTTGCTGGTGGCGGAGCTTTGCTTGGGGGTTTATCAGAAAGAATTTCTGAATCTACTAAGTTAAAAGTATCCGTGGGTGAAGATCCTTTGCTATGTGTTGTTAATGGGTGTGGTAAAGCATTAGAAGAAATTAATACACTAAGAAAGATTTCAATTTAAAATATGTTATCAAATAGAAGTAAAAAGAAGATTTATTTAATATTAGTTTTTTCTTTTGTTTTCACAATATTCTTTTACTTTAAACTTGGCTCTTTTTTAAATTCAAACCTTAAATCATTTTCATCGTCTTTTTTTAAAAATTATGCTGAAATGGGAACCCCTTTAGATAATGATCAAAGACTCAATTTGGAGAATTTAAAAAAAGAGAATTTGGAGCTAAAGTCCTTATTGCAAATTAAAGATAGTGATTCGTTTAGTATTGTTTTCACAAAAATAATTTTTAGTCATCCATCCTTTTTAAATAAAAGTTTTACAGTTCCATTAGGTTCAGAGGATGGTATCACAAAAAACCAGTTGGTTTTTTCATCCAAGGGTTTTTTAGGGAAAGTTGCGAAAGTAAAGCCGAATTATTCAGAAGTAATAACACTTGAAAATATTAACTTTAATCTTATTGTTGAAGTAGGTGATGCAAAATTTAAAGGCATATTAAAGGGTAATGGTTACGGTTCCCAAATAGAATACATAGATGATACATCAGATATTAATATAGGTGATAATATATATATTTATAGCCCTATTCAAAGTAATCTTCTACAAAAACCAATTGGAAAAGTTAGTGATATGAGGAAAAATTCAGGATTCCTATATCTAACAGTTGCTTCACCTTTAGTATTTAATTCTATAAGTTATGTAGGGATTGTAAAAATTGATCAAATTAAATAAATATTTTAAATTCTCCCTTTTTCTATTAATTTTATTATCAGTATTTAATGGATTAAATCTATTTGGTATTCAAGATTTGACTGATATTTCATTGGTGCTAACGGTGCTTTTGGCTACTAATAAAACATCAAAGTTTGAATTATCAATATTTGTAGCAACTCTTTTATTGCTCCAAGTTTTTGGGGACCCCATAACTTTATATGACTCATTTGTAAAAGTATCATTAATTTTCATCGCTATATACTTAAATAAATTTTTTATTTGGAATAGCGAGAGGAATGAGATTCTATTAACAGCTTTCTTATTAATTTTATATTATTTATTAAATTTATGTTTATTATCGATTTTGGGGGATTTGATTCTATTCTCCACACTTAGATATCTTTTTATAAAATTTCTTTTTTCCTTTATTATTTTAACAATAATGTTATTTATATTTAAGTATATTCAATGGCCAAGTCAACAAGATCAAACTTATCAATTTTAATAGTAACTATATTTTTTTTAGTAATAATTTCTAGACTTTTTTATCTTCAGATAATTAAGGGTGAGCAGTATCAAGAGATATCTAGAAAAAATTTTATTAGAGAAGCAATTATTCCTTCACCTAGGGGTCTTATTTTAGATAGAAATGGAAAGCAAATAGCTTATAGCAGACCAGTAGTAAACCTATATGTAAAAAATGCCAATGACTTAAAATTCAATGAAATAAAAAATAATTTGTCTAATTACCTTGAATTAGATCCATCTCTTAAATCAAAGAATGAAAAATCATATGTTGGAATTCAGAGGAGGCTCTTAAAAAAAGATTTATCAATAGATGAGATCTATCTTATAGAAGATTTGTTCAAAGATATATCTAACATAGAATTAATTGTTGATTATATTCGAGTATACCCATATGGTGAATCTGCATCTCATTTAACTGGACATTTGACCTCAAATGATAAGAAAGATTTTATGTATGGAAATTTATTCTCAAATAGAAAAGGTGCTAATGGTTTAGAAAAATTTTTTGATAAAACCCTGGCTGGAAATGTAGGATCAAAATTTTTGTATGTTGATAGCAAGGGGAGAGAAATCATTGGCCAAGAGGTTGAAGACATTAGATCTAAAGATATCAAAAAAGGGAACAATATTAAAACAACTATTGATATAGAGTTACAAAAAACAATATATGATCAATTTGTTAATTTTAATGGAGCAGTAATAGTTAGCGATCTTAAATCAGGTGAAATTCTGGCTCTAGTAAGTAAACCAGGGTTTGATCCAAATTTGTTTTCACAGCCTATATCTAGTAGGGAATGGAATAAATTAAAAACAGATAAATCAAAGCCATTTCTTAATAGAGCTTTTCTTGTTTCAAGCCCTCCTGGTTCCATTATTAAAATAATAACTGCTGTAGCTGGTCTAGAAGAAGAGGTTGTTTCTCCATCAACAGAGTATTATTGCCCTGGTTATACCAAAGTGGGTAATAGAAATTTTAGATGCTGGTTAAGAGGTGGACATGGGATGCAAGACGTTAAAAAAGCTTTAATCACCTCTTGTGATGTTTATTTTTATAAAGTTGGACTCGGCCTAGGAATTAAGAAATACTCTTCATGGCTAAAAAAATTTGGTATTGGTAATAGTCACAATTATCTTCCATTTAAGCAAAAGAGTGGAGTTGTTCCTGATAGGAATTTTATAGATAAATATTTAAATGGAAAGTTTTATAGTGGAGACATGGTCAATGTTGCGATAGGTCAAGGGTATCTTACTTTGAATGTTGTTCAAGCAAACAAGATTATTAGCATAATTGCAAACGACGGGGAATTTGTTCCTTATAAATTATTTGATTCAATCGATCAGTCTAAGAGTGAAAAATTAAAAATTAAGCCAAAGAACCTGAAAGTAATAAAGGATGGATTGCTTGGTGTAGTTAACGATTCAAATGGAACTGGTTTTCATGCAAGAGATGATTTGTTGTTGGCTGGAAAGACCGGTACTGCACAAGTTATATCAAAAGATTCAGCTAATTATGGATACGGAGAATATAAAAATCATGGATGGTTTACGGCTTACTATCCTTTTGATGATCCAAAGATTGCTATTACAGTTTTTGCTGAACATGGTGATTCAGGCGGAAGGGCAGGTGGCCCTATTATTAAAAAAATAGTTTCTTATTATAAAGAAAATTATGGTGAAAATTTAGATGAACTTAACTAGCTTATTACAAAAACCACACAGGAAAATCTATTTCGTTGGTTTTTTAATCATTTTTTTAAGTTGTTTAAATTTAGCTTTTATTGATAATGAAGAATTGATTAATGTTTATGCAGTTAAGCAGTTTTTCTGGTTTTTATTATCAATTTTAACATCTTTTCTTATATCTAGAATAAGACTACAAAGTATAAAAACCCTCGCTGTTCCATTATATTTTTTTTCAATATTATTATTAATAATTGTTCTTTTTAGCGAGGAGATTTCAGGGGCACGAAGTTGGATAAAACTTTATGGATTTTCTTTTCAACCCTCGGAACTTGTTAAAATATCTTATGTATTTATGATCGCAAAACTTTACTCAGACCTAGGTAGCTACTCAAGATCTTTTGCAATTAAATATTTTCTTGGCCTACTCTTTTTTGTTATACCTTTTATTTTAATAATGATTCAACCAGATTTTGGATCGGCATTTATGCTCCTTTTGTTGTCTATGGCTGTTATTTTTAGTTTTTCGTTTAATAGAAAATTTCTATTTATTCTTTTGTTACTCATCATAGTCATTTCAATACCTGTTTGGCAGAGTTATTTAAAACCATATCAAAAACAGAGAATTGTTAATTTTATAAACCCAGAAAATGATCCAAGAGGATATGGATATAATGCTATCCAATCAAAAATTTCGATTGGTTCTGGTTCGATTATCGGTAAGGGTTTTGGTAATAGTTCTCAATCTAAATTTGGTTTTTTGCCAGAAAAACATACTGACTTTGCTTTTTCAGTTTGGGCTGAACAGACAGGTTTTTTAGGATCTTTGATATTGTTGTCTTTATATTTATTTTTAATAATTTACCCACTTTTATTTTTATCTAATATTAAAGATGTTTTTCTAAAAGTAATAATTTTTGGTATTAGCTCATATTTCTTTTTTCATTTTTTAGTAAATTCTTTAATGACGATAGGATTATTTCCAGTTGTTGGTATTCCAATGATTTTATTTAGTTATGGTGGGACTTCTCTACTGTGTGCATCAATTGCCTTTTCAGTTTCAGCTTTAATTATTTCTGAATTTCGAGATTATAATAGGCTGGGAGTTTAAGATGCTTAGTGAATTCGACTATTTAATGAAAAGTAATCAGATTTGCTCAAAACTATATAAGCATTTGATTTGTTTAGATCAAGTTGACTCTACTAACAATTTTGCACTAAATCTATCTGAAAAAGAACATGGTATTTGCATATATTCAAAGAATCAATTACATGGTAGAGGAAGAGAAGGTAGATTTTGGCATGCTAAAGAAAATAAGAGCTTGGCTCTTTCAATTTTGCTTGATTACCCCAAGAATGATAGACATAAAAGTTTGTTACCTATTTTGGCAGCAAATAGTGTTTGTAAGACATTGGAAGATTTTAAAATAAAATCATCTATAAAATGGCCTAATGATATTTTGGTAAATAATAATAAAATATCTGGAATTCTATGTGAAGCTGAATTTACACCTGATAAAAATAATTACTTAGTTGTTGGGATAGGTATTAATATAAATTTAAATTCTGAGGATTTTTTAAGCGAGCAAAAAGTTTATAAAATAAATCCAACCAGTATGAGTATTCAATTGGGTTGTAGTTTTGAAATCGATAAGGTTTGCTCTTCTTTGCTTGTTAATTTCGCAAATTTTTATCATATGTTAGATGGAAATGAAGATGAAATAATTAATTTTTATAATTTTAATTGGGGAGACAAAGGTAAGATTCTGAATGTTCAAATGGGTGATAAGCTCATAACTGGCAAAGCGATTTCAATTAATTCTTTGGGAGAGTTATTGATAAAGAAAAATGATAAAGATTTTATTATCAATTCAGGAGAAATTATATCATCTTTATAATCTCTAGTTTTAATTTATTCATTAATTTTGTCCAATTTTCACCATTTTCGAAATCATTTATAGGTATGATATTGTTTATTTCAATTCCATCTTCCTTAATATTAATATCATAATCATTTTTCTTTTTTAATATTTCACCAAATTTAATTAATGCATTAACACTTTCTTCGTCTTTACCTCTAAATGTTGATCTAAGATTCACTCTTTGGTCCATACCTTCATATAAAAGATTCCACATAGTTCCTGGGCCAATTAAGGCAAATCTTAAATCAATCCTGGATTCCTTATTTTTTTTCATATTATTGATAATTATGACTAATATTTTAAGTTACTAACAATAGGTTTTTATTTGATGAGCAACTATAAATATATTATTGAAGAAATTCATTCAGGTCTTAGAGTGGATATATTATTGTCAAATAAGTTGGCACTGAGTCGTTCCTCCATATCTAAATTAGCCAAAGATAATAATATTTTTTGTAATGGAAAAAATATAAAACCGTCCTATTCTTTAAAAAGTAACGATATAATAGAAATTTTTATTCCCACCCCGAAAGTTTCTCCTTTAGAACCAATTGATCAACCTTTAAATATAATTTATCAAGATTCTGATATTGCGGTTATTAACAAACCTCCAAATTTAGTTGTACATCAAGGTGCTGGGGTTAAGTTGCCGACATTGGTAAACTTATTGCTCTTTCACTGTAAGGATTTGTCTGGGATATCAGGCGAACTTCGTCCCGGGATAGTTCATAGGCTTGATAAAGAAACCTCGGGAGTAATGGTCATTGCCAAGAATGATAAATCACATGTGAATTTATCTTCACAATTTAAAAATAGAGTAGTATCTAAAACATATTTAGCTATTGTTCATGGCCAAATTAAGCAAGAAAGCGGAAATATAAATCTTGAAATCGGTAGAGATAAAAAGAATAGATTAAAAATATCAAATAACTCTTCTTCATTGAGGGAGGCTGAAACTAATTGGAGAGTAATTGAAAGATTTAAAAAATTTACACTCATTGAAGCATATCCGAAGACAGGTAGGACTCATCAAATTAGGGTGCATTTGGACTCAATAGGCTGCCCAATCTTGGGGGATAAAATTTATGGATCTCATAAGAGAGTAAATGTTCTTAAAGATTTAAAAATTGATAGGCATATGCTACATGCTAAAAAATTAGAGTTTCTTCATCCAGTAACGAATAAAAATTTATCTTTTACGGCCAATCCCCAAGATGATTTTGATTTTATTTTAGGTACAATCAGGAGGCTTGATGAGTAATTATAAGTCCGAAAAACTATCAAGAATCAAAAATATTAATTATTTTTTTGGAGATAAAAAAACAAAAGCCGATGCTTTTACTTTGAATCAAGTTCATGGGGATAATGTTGTGATTTTAGATAAGGCTCCTGAAGCTAATATGCAAATTTCAGGCGATAGCATTATTACTAATATTGAAAATTTTAGCATTGGAGTAAAGACAGCTGATTGTTTGCCTATATTATTAACTGATGAAAGTTCTAGTTTTGTCGGAGCAGTACATGCTGGATGGAGAGGAACATTCTATAAAATTATTTGTAAAACAATAGATAAAATAGAAGTTAATTTTAAAGTTAAGCCAAAAGATATTGTTGCAGTCATTGGTCCATCTATTGCAGATTGTTGCTTTGAGGTTAACGAAGATTTATATAAAAAGTTTGTTGAAAATTTCCCAGATTTCAATAGTTGTTTTTCAGATACCGAATCTCAAAAGAGGATTGATTTGAAGAAAATTAATACCCTTTTACTAGAAAAAAAAGGAGTAAGAGAAATTGAAGTTTTAAGTGAGTGTACTAAATGTAATTTAAATTTCTACTCATATAGAAGAGATAAATCTAAATTCCAAAACCAAATTAGTAAAATTAATCGTAATTAGATATTATTAATTAATTCAAAGAGGTGATACAAATGTTAAATTTAGGATGTTTAATTGATGGTGAAGATTATAATAGACTGGTACCTTTATCCTCTGTAGATTCAATTCCTGCTGCATCGTACATTATGACAGTTACAGATGGTCCTGAAAGTGATATGTCAACAGAATTGAGCCTACATGTTATTGAATTTCAATCTGTTAATATAGTTGTAGGATTTACTCTTCCAGAAAGTGTAAAAATAGAAAAAGAAATTGAATTTTTATTTACAACCCAACCTACGGCAGATAGACCAATGCCCTCTGATATAAAATTTGTGCTAGAGTTTTCAGACGAAAAGAGATCTTCTGCACATGCAGGTAATGAGCTTGAAAAATTAGAATATATTGGAACCTTTTTGGAAAAAAAATATGAAAAAACTAAAGCTACATTTTATCTACTTGATTATAAAGGCATAGGAAACCAAGAAAAGTAAATTATGAAAAAGAAAAAAATTGTTCTTGCTTACTCTGGAGGCCTTGATACATCTGTAATCCTTCATTGGTTAAAAGTTGAATACAATGCAGATGTGATTGCCTATATAGCTGATTTAGGTCAAGGTGAAGATTTAAAGCTTGCCGCAAAAAGAGCTAAACAAGTAGGTGCTTCTAAAGTTTATGTCGAAGATTTGAAAAAAGAATTCATTAATGATTTTGTTTATCCCATGATACAATCTTCTGCGATTTACGAAGGCACATATTTATTGGGGACATCAATAGCTAGGCCTCTAATAGCTAAGAGACAAATTGAAATAGCAAATAAAGAAAAAGCTTTTGCTGTGTCACATGGTTCTACTGGAAAGGGCAATGATCAAGTAAGATTTGAATTAGCTTTTCATGCATTGAATCCTAAAATTGAAATTATTTCTCCTTGGAGAATTTGGAACTACAAATCCAGAGAGGATTGTATTGAATATGCTAAGAAAAATAAGATTCCAATCACTGTAACAAAGCAAAAGCCTTACAGCTGTGATAGAAATATTTTCCATGTAAGTTATGAAGGGGGAATCTTAGAAGACCCTTGGGCTGAGCCACCTGAAAGTATGTTCGAAACAGTGAGGCCACTAAGCAAATCATTGAATAAGCCAACTCAAATTACACTATCTTTTAAAAATGGAATTCCAGTAAGACTTAATGGAAAAAGAATAGATGGAGTGAATTTATTTAACAAACTGAATAAATTAGCTGGTAGCCATGGTATCGGAGTTGTTGATATTGTTGAGAATAGATTTGTTGGAATGAAATCCAGAGGAGTTTATGAAACCCCAGGAGGGACAGTTTTAAATATAGCTCACAGAGCTGTAGAGTCCTTGACTATGGATAGGGAAGTTATGCATATTCGTGATTCGTTAATTCCAAAAATTTCACAATTAATCTATAATGGATTTTGGTTTTCCCCAGAGATGAGGGTCCTATTGTCTTTAATAAAAGAATCACAAAAAAATATTACAGGTGATGTTAGATTGATGTTATATAAAGGTAATGTAAGAGTTTTAGGTAGAAAGTCAGAATATTCACTTTATAATCCTGATTTAGCTACCTTTGAAGAAGATAATCTATATAATCAATCCGATGCAAGTGGATTCATTAAACTTAATTCATTGAGGCTGATTCTTAATAAATTAAAAAGATAAATGCAAATTGAGAGATACGACTTTGAATTACCAGATGAATTAATTGCATCTAGACCAGTTTCCCCACGAGATACCTCAAAACTATTGGTTGTTAATCGAAAAAATCAATCAATAAGTATTCATGAGTTCACAGAAATAATTAATTACTTTCATAAAAAAGATTTAGTAATTTTTAATAATACCAAGGTTAATCCATATTTATTAAATGGAATAGATTTAAATGGAAAATCACGTGAGTTTTTGCTCATTGAAGAGTTTAATAGTTTTAAATGGAGTATATTGACTAAAAAACCTAAGCCTTCAAAAATAACATTTAATAACAATCTTTCTGCTTCTATGTTCAAAAGTGATGGACATTGGTTTCTACAGTTTGATAAAAATCCATCTGATTATTTTAAAACTGATGGCTTTATGCCTATACCACCATATCTAAATCGCAAATCAGATAGCAGAGATAAAACTGATTACCAAACAATTTATGCAGAAGTGGAAGGATCAATAGCTGCACCTACTGCAGGGCTACATTTTTCAAAAGAAGTTTTTGAAAAATTAAACTCTAATATTGATTTTATTACTCTTCATGTTGGAATAGGGACATTTTTGCCAATCAAAGTTCAGGACATTGATAGTCATAAAATACATAGTGAAAAGTTTTTTATAAAGCATGAGCTTATCAATAAAATAGATTTAACAAAAAAAAATGATGGAAAAGTAATATCTATAGGAACAACATCTTTGAGAGCTTTAGAATCATCATATAACATTTCAAAAAATTATGATAAATGGACATCGACATCTTTATTTATAAAAGAAGGTTTTGAATTTAAGGCAGTTGATTGTTTGTTGACTAATTTTCATTTGCCAAAGTCAACATTACTTATTTTAGTAGCAGCATTTGCTGGCTATGATTTGACTATGAAAGCTTATAGGGTAGCAGTTGAAAATAAATTTAGATTTTATAGCTATGGCGATGCGATGCTAATTTTATAATCATAAAATTTTACAATATATTTTTTTTATAATAGAATCTAACGATGCCAGGAAATTCGTTTGGAAATATTTTTCGTATTACAACTTGGGGAGAATCACATGGAGAAGCCTTAGGTGTTGTAATCGATGGTTGTCCTGCAGGTGTTAAAATATCAGAAAAAGATATTCAGATTGAGCTTGATAGAAGAAGACCAGGTCAAAATAAATTCACAACTCAAAGAAAAGAGCCAGATAAGGTTCAAATACTTTCAGGAATTTTCGATGGTAAAACTACTGGTACACCTATTTCAATGTTGGTTAAAAATTCTGATGCAATTTCAAAATCTTATGAGAATTTCAAGGATATATATAGACCCGGACATGCAGATTATAGTTATGATGCAAAATATGGAATAAGAGATCATAGAGGTGGTGGTAGATCATCAAACAGGGAAACTGTTGGTAGAGTTGCGGCAGGAGCTATTGCAAAAAAGATTTTAAAATCTATGAAGATTAAGACTATTGGCTTTGTTTCACAAATTGGAAATATTTTCTGTAAAGATATTAATTTAAATTATGTAGAGAAGAATACTCTTCGAATAGCTGATAAGTCTAAGTTAGCCGAAATGGAAGCATTAATTGATAAGGTCAGAAGAGAAGGTGACTCTATTGGTGGAGCAATTGAAGTAAGGTCCATAGGAGTTCCACCAGGGCTCGGCTCACCAGTATTTGAAAAGCTTGATGCTAGGTTAGCAGCAGCAATTATGAGTATAGGCGGAGTAAGAGGATTTGAGATTGGATTAGGTTTCTCAGTAGCTGGTATGAAAGGTTCTGAAGTTAACGATGTAATGCAAGAAAAGGTCAAAAATAAAGTGAAATTCAAATCTAACAATGCTGGAGGAATTTTGGGTGGAATTAGTAATGGAAATGATATTGTTTTAAGATTTGCATTAAAACCAACATCCTCAATTTCTCAAGAACAACAATCCATAGATAAAAATGGGAAAAAGAGATCATTAAGAGTCAAAGGTAGACATGACCCTTGTCTATGTCCAAGGGCAGTTCCTATAGCTGAAGCAATGATGAATTTAGTCTTATTGGATTGTATATTAGAAAATAAATTATCTAATATAAAAAAATTAACTACTTAAATTCTATATAAATTTTTTTACACCAATCAGCGACTCTTTCTTCGGTTAATTCAGGTTCATTATCATTATCAATTCCTAGTCCTACAAAATGACCATCCTTTTCAGCTTTTGAAAAGTCATGAGTGTACCCCTCACTAGACCAATGACCAATGGTCATACCGCCCAATGAAGTTATTTTTTCTTCTAGAATCC
>Ga0222716_10004229_pt1 | contig 11287 bp, 15 predicted proteins | sample C33_13DmetaG_FD_165044 | JGI IMG/M metagenome (GOLD analysis project Ga0222716, IMG submission 165044) | Estuarine water microbial communities from San Francisco Bay, California, United States - C33_13D | ecosystem: Environmental > Aquatic > Marine > Unclassified | place: USA: California... | reverse complement strand
CTGCGTTGATTTGATGGCATTTATCTGTGCCACACCAGCGGCAAATTGGGCGGCCGCCATTATGAAACTGAATGGTGGTGGATATGCTTTCAAGGCGTTGGTGACACCAGCCGCGGTATTGACTATTGCCATAGCTATCTGGGCCTTCTTGTTCATTTCAAACGCTTTCTTGTTGAACGTTGCGGCGTTCTCTAGAATACTTGAGAAACCAGCGGAGGCCACTTCAATCTTCTGTTTCGTGGTCATCGTGTCAAAATCTAGTTCTTCAATCTTGCCTGCTTTGATGTTCGCGATTGCGTTTTGGTGTTGCTGTTGCCTCTTCGCCTGCTCGTCTTGATAGATCTTGAATCTTTCGTTACTGCCTGCTTTTTCTGCCTTGGTGATGAGATCAGTGTATTTTTCATAGTTCTTGACGTCTCGCGATCTGATCTCTTCCAGTTGTGCTATTCTTTCCCTTTCAGTCCTCAAACTCTGTTCAAGGGCATCCTCATCCAATGTCTCAATTGATTTTATGAAATCCTTTTGACTTTCAAGGTATTTTTTTAGATCGTCATCTCTCTTCTTGTCAGCCTCTGCTTTTTTCTTCTGTTTCTCTTTCTCCAGTTCAATCTCTTTTTGAGTCATTTCAATGTGAAGCCTCTGGCGATCAACGAATTTCTTGTTGCTCTCTGTCAATCTGTTCAGCAGTTCTTGGTTGGCTTCATACTGGTTGTTTAATTCTTCGTATTTTTTAATCTGTTCTGTTATTGCTTTGATCTGTTCATCCTGGGAGATGTTGTATGCGGCCGCCTCGTCGCCCATACCTGTGTATCCTTCTTTGATGGTTTTCTGCCTCAAGCTCAATTCATACGCGACGTCATTATATTTGCCCGCCTTGACCGCGGCTTCAAGCACATCATCAGTGGCGTCTTTGAAAGGTCTTATGCCTGAAAACCTGTCTAATGTTTTTGTCAGGCTTTTTAATGTGCTGTGATAAAGTTCAGTGGCCGCATTTGCCACTCCAGAAGATTCAATTGCCCTCTTGAAGGCGTCTGTAAATGCCTGTTCTGATTGGGCTATCGTGGCGTTCATCTTGTTGAATTCCGTGTCAATGGCGTTTGATTTCTCCAACATCTCAAACATCACCATCGCACTCAATTCGCCCGCCTGTGACATCTTACGCAGTTGCCCCACGTTGATGCCAGTCTCCCTGGCCATAATTGTTAGTGCTGGACCAAGTCCCTCAACCAAACTCCTGAATTCATCACCCCTGACCTCACCTGAAGCCATCGCCTGTCCAAACTGCCTGATCACTGATGAAGCCGTGTTGCCATCAGCGCCCGCCAGTTGTAGTGCCCTGGATAGTTTGCTGGTGACATTGGCCACACGTTCTTCTGACACGCCCAGTTGTTCTGTTGATACTCTCAATTTCGTGTAGAGATCAACCGTGGCACCAAATTCAGTCCTGTTCTGTTTGGCCATATTGACCAACTCATTGAAAACCCTGTTCCTGTCCTGTTCGCCCTTGGTGATCAGTCTTAATTGGTTATGATATGTTTGGAACTCTGATGTGATCTCTTTGACACCGTTGGCATACTTCAGCAATAGATTTACAGCGAAAGCACCCGCTAACAACTTACCTGCCGTTGATGCGATCTTGCCTGTGGTTTGTAGATTACGATTGGTCCTGTTCAAGGCCCTTTCAATCTTGTCCAGTCGTTGGGTGTTCTTGGTTACTACGTCAATGATCAGTTGTTGTGTCGCCACTATCGTCTCCTTCTTTTAGCCTGTTTGTTGGCAAGGTCTTGCTCGTGCCTGATGTAACCAGACCAGAGGTCCAACTCCAACACAGATAGTCCCATAACTTCTTCAAGGCTCTTGTTCAACCTTGAAGCCAACAGCATTAGGAACCTTAACTCTGGGTTGGTTCTGACTCCTTTACGGCTTCGTCACCTTCCATCCTGATCGCGGCTGTGTTGATGCCCGTGACCACCTTCAAAATCACTGAAGGGTCTGCCTCGTTCATCAGATTCACTTTGTCAGCATCGTGGAACAGCCTCTTGCCATCCTTGTCCAATGCCTTGACTATCAGTGTCTCAACCAACGCCTCAACAGGTTCGCCTTGTGCTTGTAATTTCATCACACGGCTTTCGTCTTTGAACGGATAGGATCTCTTGACGTAGATGTCCATATCCCATTCATCAACCCTTAATTTAATCATATCACCCGCGATGGCCTTCTGCCAGTGTTGGGCGATCTTTTCTAGTGTCTTACTCATCTTACTCTCCTTTTGTTTGTGTTCCTGATCGCTGGCGTCATTATGCCACGTCCCTTGGTCTGCCTACTATAGTTGTTCTCTAATCGTTCAATGTAAGGGACACGGTTAGCGATCCTAACCTCGTTGGCCATTGAACGTTTCGTCCAACCCCTCCTCGCCCTGCCTTTGGCCACAGGGGTCGCCTGACGTGCCTCCTCAAGTAGCACGTTGCCAACTTGATTCAAGGTCGTCTTCAGTTCCCGCCTGATGGTTCCAATCAGTTGCTTGGCTGAAGGGGTTGAACTTACACGAAACATTACGCTGTGACGGTCCTCGTTAGGGCACCTGTTCCTTGGAACGTGATGGATGCCTCAACTGCTCCGTCAAAGTTAGATGTTATTGAGTGTCCTGTCACGATAATGTCACCAGCAAGTTTGATGCCTGTGGTTTCTCCTGAAGGATACAATTCAATCTTGGCAACTGAATCTGGATTCTCAACATAACTTAAAAAGTTAGTCTGTCCAGGATCGTCATCACGCAGATAAACGTCCAGTGACCCACTGAATTGAGCAAGGCCAGCCAAATAAGATCTATTAGTGCTTCCCATAGTTGTAGTTTCAATCGTTTGAACTTCCCTATCCACACTGAAGGATCTAACACTTGCCACACTTGCCACCGTTGAATCATCGCCTATGAATTTGATGACTCCACTTTCGCCTGTATATACACCGCTATTATTAGCCATTGTATTACTCCTTATTGTTTAGATCTTCTGGACCTGAAAGATCAGTTTGTGAAACAACTTTGACCTCGCCTACCTCAAGTTTTAATTTTGGTAAGATGGTTTTGCTTGTTTTTTTTGGTTGTTGTTTTACAGGTTCAACGGTCCAACCTGTATCCAAATGGGCCTGGACATTCAATCCACGCACCCACTTTGAATTCTGTGCTTTATACATTTTCACTGCCATTATAGGACTCCTTTTTTGTATCTGTAGGTCACATCAACCTGGACCACCACTTCACCCAAAGGCAGTTCCCGTTCAACAACTTCAACACCCGCCACCCTTGTGGTCACGTGGTGTATGTTTGTGGCCGCGAACGTGATGTCCCTGTTCCTGCTGACCTCCAGCGTTTCTTCTATTCTCTCCACTATCTCATTCCTCAACGTGTCAATCTGTGTGCCCCTAACGTAACAACGTAGGTTGTATCTGATGGTGCCCTGTCGCTCATCCATCGTGATGTCCTCACGTGTCTCCTCCGCGGTCGTTATCAACACCGCTGGGAATTGCGTGATGGCCAGTTTCTGGACGTCAAAGAATTCTCTGCTCACTGACCCCACAGCGGGATCCGTCATATTCTGTAGTTGTGCTTGTATGTTCTTGGCGATATCTTCTCTGGCTGACATTACCTAACCAATCTGTTGAAATGGAAGGGCTGTCTCTCTGCTTCTGAAATATCTCCTGATGAATCTAGATCGTATTCCACACCCAACCTCAAGATCAGATCAAACTCCTCTTCAAACTTCTGTTTGTAGTAGTTCATCTTCCTTTCAAACACGTCAATCTGTTCTTCAAATTTTGAAAGTTTAGGGTAGATGTAGTGCGCCAACACGTGATACACAGCGGCCCTGGTGAATTGTGAAGCAGTCAGCATAGACGGGCTCAATCTCTGGTTTGATGTGCCAATGATGCTGATATCAACCTGTCCGTGTTGTGCCTTTGGGAACCAACGGATGTTCAGCAACCTGATGATGTCATCATAGGTCTTCTCGTGGTCTGAATCAAATTCAGCGATGCCGTATTTCTGGATGTCTGGTTCGTATTCTAAAAGGTCTGTGTCTGTCGCGAATGTCGCCATTTAAAGGTCCTTCCTTGTTTAGTAAAAGTGACTGGTCCTTCCAATCACAACAATATTTAGTGGAAATAAGGAAGGCGAGCCACCCAATCAAGGGGGACCCGCCTTCCATCAAGAGAGGTCAAACTTATTATTATAAGTTCTTCGCTCCTTTAACTCTTACCGCATAGTTAGATTTTAACACAGCGTTACCTCTGGCAGTAGTCGCAACGTATTCCGTTGTTCTTGCTGAAGCATCTCTTTGTGTCTCAATTCTAATTGGTCTCTTCAGGATGTGGCCAAAAGCCATTGGTGAAAATACACAACCTTGAGCGTCTGTCGCCACTGAATCAGCCGCGATCGCTGTAGATTGGAATAATTTCACGTTGAAGATCCTACCAACGTATGCTGATGATGAGATCAACTCATTACCAGTTGATGATAGTGCGTTACCGTTTGAGCTATTGAAACCAGCACCTGCTAATTCTTTAGCGATCCTGAATGCTTGTCCTGGGTGTAGCACAGCGAAGTAATCGCCTGCCGCATCAGTTGGAGCATTTACGTTTCTTAATTTATAAACGGCTTTCAAGATGTCGTCTGCTGACAATTCAGTTGCGTTGTCTCCAACGTCCGCTGAAATGTTCGCTTCTGTGAATATACCAAAAGCGTCAGTGTCAATCTTTTCCGCAATAGCGTTTCCAAGCATAACTCCAACGTCTGAAGCCATATTCCTAGCAGTTGATTCTGCTAAAAGGTCTGACACATCAACTCTCGCGCCAATCTCTGCCGCTGTAATTGTTTCATTACTTGTTGATATTGCTTCACCAGTTAAGTCTTGTGCTTGTGTTGGTGCGTATGCTGTTGCTTCAGGGTAAATTGGTATCTGAACCGTTAAACCTGGAGTCGCAGTCATATCATACACGTTGAACACAGAACCAGCGATTGATTTCTCTGATGCTGTGAAAATGGCTTCTCTTAAGACATTCGTCAATAAAGACGAATCGCTTGAAGATAAACCTGCTTCTGTCATAGATGTTAGTGCCATCGTATGTTTCTCCTTTAGTTGTTAATTTAAAGAAACCTACGCAATATTACTGCCAAATAGTTTGGCGCGATGTTGCTTGTAGATCTCCCTGTCCTTGGCCTTCGTAAGGTCAAGTTTGTCTAAATCAACTTGTTTAACACCCTCTGGATTGCTGTTTGAAGTTGCCCCTGAACCTGTTGGTCCTGCTTGGACGAAGTGTGGATTGGCTTTCAACCAATCTGATACTGCGCTTTCCACATCCAACGGTTCGCCAGCCTCCGTGTATCTCGTGTTGCCCGTCTTGGGATCAACGATCTCCACTTGGCCTGTCTCTGACATCTTGACTTGATCTCTAACAAGCCTCACGACCTGTTCTGGATTGACTGCCTTGTTCTTGCTTGCCGCATTCAACAACGCCCCATCCACCTTGATCTTGGTCAATTCGTCAGTCAGCGTAGATATCTTTGAGTTGGCCTTTTCAGCCTGCTCTTTCAATATCTTTTCAAACTCACCCTTTCTCTTTTGCTCTTCAAGTTTAGATTGCTCTTCCTTCTGTAAAAGAGATTGATAGTGCTCAACATCAACGTTAGAGAATTTCTTTGCCACCGTCTGTTCGCCCTGTAGTCTGGCTGACTTCATCGCGGCATTGAACTGCTCTTTCGTATAAACTGGTTGATTGTCAGTTCCCTGCGTTGGATTGTTTTTTGAGTCTTCTTGAGCAGGCGCAGTGCTCTGTTCAGTATTGACTTCCAATGTTTCATCACTCATTGCTGTGTTCCTCCATTTGTTTTCAACGCTGGATAACGTCGCTGTTGTTATTTATTTAGATGCTAGTAGAACATATCGCCATCAGCATCAAGACCCCAGTCGCGATAATAAGAAGTTTTTCGTAATCTGGATTGGGCATCTTTCAACTTATTTAGGTCCTGTATGAATATCAATGGTGCCTTCTGGAAACTGAACTGGACCCCTTTGTGTGGGCCGTCGTTGTCAGGATGGTCATACATCACTGCGTAGTCAGGGTTGCGTTTGTGTGCCCGCTTACAGATGCTGGACAACTGGCGTTCAGTTATTTGGTTATTGAAATATAGGATGACAACATCCAGGCCAAGGCTAACAAAAAGACCGCAACACTGATCAATCTGATCCAGCACATCTGTCTTCGCAGGCGTGATCTGTATTTTACGATCTTCAAGTGTTCTTTTCGCGTATGGGCAGACAGGCGCTCCACTCGCCTTATGAGTTTTAGCAACAACCTGTCTGATCCACTTCTCAATGTCTTTACTTCCTACGACCACCCTTACGGCCTTTTGAAGTTTTGGACATCTTTGGTTTTCTTCTTCCACCTGTTCCTCTTGGCATTGTCTTCCTCCTTTTTGAAGGTATCACATTCGTCAATAATGAGCTACCTGTTTTTGTATCTAACATTGATTGGCTCCTTACCTTCGTTCTTTGATGGAGCGTATAACTCCAACAATTCTAGTCCGCGTTTGTGTGCGATGTCTTTCATCTTTATGGTTGCCTTGCGTGCCTGCTCCGCGTATCGCCTGCTGGGCCTGTCCATCAGTTTCTCCATCGCCTTGAAATACTTCATACACTCCACCTTGAGCTGTTCGTGCCTGGCCGTCTCCACTGGTTGCCTGTATATGGTGGCTATCGTCATTTCAGTTCCTCTGGTTGGACTGGCGAGAAGTGTATTGAGTGCCAGGGTGCCGTGAGCCCGTGGCTGTTCTTGTATATCTCCCCCGTCTGGACTGATTGTGCGGCCATAAACGTCCTCGTGCCGTTGCCTGATCGCTTCTTCTGGATCACCTTACAGGGCCTCCACTCCTGCCCCTTGGCGTAGAATCTCGCGTGTGGGGTCTGTTGGCCCTTCCTGGTCTTGATTCCAGCCATACTGATCTACCTCCATATCGTTGCGCTGGACGGTAGGCTATGTGATGGGGTTCTGTTGTTGTGTGTCGCCATCTTGCTCCTGTCCAAATAGTTGTTCTAGTTCTGGATGTAGTTGTTTGATCTGTTCAGTGGTGTAACCTTGTTGGATCATCTCTTGAAGATGTGCTAACATATCATTCACGTTGGTGATTGGTGAGTGTGTCAGTTGTGTCTGTAATGGTTGTTGCTGTTGGAATTCCGCTACCTTGTCCTCGTCAGTCTCAATGACCTCAACCAACTTCTGGTCTATCAACTGCTTGACCCTAGGGTCCTCTGGTTTCGCGTCAGCGGCCTTCTTCAGGATGTCCATCTCGTAGTTCCTGTCCCTGATGTTGAACACGTTTGGATATTTGACTTCGCCGTCCCAGTTTATGTTCTGCCATCTCGCGAACAATCTCCATATCTGTTCTTCAGCCAGTTGTAGGTGCTTGGCCTTCTCTGACAGCCTAGAATCCAGTTGTAGCATCTCGCTCTGTAGCCTTATGCCAGATCCCTGTCTCTGTTCCACAGCCCTCACACTGCCTAGGTGTGCCATCCTGTCAATCATCTTGACCTTGGTCTCTATTGAGTTAAGGATCATATCTATTGATTGTCCTGATGGTTGTAGCAGTCTTGGTCCAAGTCCTGGATCCAGTTCGTTTGGCACGTTGATGATGGCCCCCGCTCCTGCGCTGGCCTCCGTGTCTATGGTCTTGACCAGTGTTGGGTGTCCTGAAATCCTGATCTGTTGTTCTATCTCTGACAGCTCGTTGTATATGCTGTTCTGGACGTCCGCTATGTCGCCAATGTCACTGATGCCTATGCCCCTTACAGGAGACCTTTCAGCATAGACAAATACGCCTGGTATCTTGCCCAGGTTGTTTGGCATCCTCTCTATCAATTTAAGGGCCTCCGCCTCTTCAGGATTGTATTCCTCTAGGTAGATCTCCTCCTTGGTGAAGGTCCTCACGTAGTATTTGGTTGATTTCTGAAATGCCCTCTGTTCCCTCTCAAACAATCTGATCATACCCAGTTCATACAGGCCACTTGGCAGTCGCTCAAACTCCCAGTCCAGTATGTTCTGCGGTGTGTAGATTGAAGCGTAGGGTCTGATGCCCTGTGCCAGTTCTTCAGCACGTGTGCCCACCGCCACCTTTGGCTTGTCTATCAGCACGAAGCAGTGTCCGTAGATGCTTGACCTGATATTGACGTCTTTCATAAACGCATTGAAATCCCTGCCCTCAAGGTCAGCGTCTTTGATGAAGTGCTCAACCTCTGGCAGACCTTCTAGGTTGCCCAGCATCCTCTTTGGCTCATTCCTGAACAGGAATGAATTGAATATGTGTATCACACTTTTACAATGGTTATCCAGTGGTGTCTGTGCTATCCTTGAGATGTATTCGTGTGATGACTCCATCACATACTTGGTAAGGTAGTTGCCCATCCTGTATTGGGCGCCACCGTCATATGATCTCTGTAGGAAGTCCCACCTGTGTATGAAATTCTGATATTCCTCGTGTGTTGGAATGCCTTCTAGATTCACGCCACCGTGGTCAATGTTCTTGTTTGTCAAACTATAATCTGCCATTTATGCCTCCTGTTACACCAGTCTGAAAGTTGAATCTCTGTGGTGCCTGCGGTTCTATGTTCCTGGTGATTGGATACAAGAAACTGACCAGATACCCCAAACTATCGTTTGCGTGATCCCATCCCTCATCCTTGGTTGGCAAATTGGTCCCAACCTTGTATGTGTGACGAATAAGACTATTTATTAGGTTCTTACAGCCTGGGTCTATTACGATACCTCGTATGCCCATCGCATTACACAACTTACTATTCACGCAATTGATCCTGTCCCTGATGCTCATATGTGACCTTGGCATCTTGACCACGAAGCCATTCTCCTGGAGTATAAGTGCGTCAGTCCTCCTGGCACTGCTGGTCCTCCTCTGCCTCGCGGCTGGGTCAGGGTAGGCGAATATCCTCTTGCCAGGATAACGTCTCAATATCTCTTCACACAATTCATCAGTGTTTGAACTCCATATCTGTATCTCGTCAAACACGTGGATGATGTCATTCTTGATGTATGACACGGTGGCGAACATAGGGTTCAGGTTGAAATCAATTCCAATTGACAGCCCAGTGACGTCATCAGGTAGCGTGATGTTCTTGACGTTGTGCTTCATATCAAAGCCGTAGTATATGATGCCTGAATATGTTTCAAAGGTCGCTTGGTATTCCTGCCTATAGGTCTTCTCGTCCAGGTCCTTCCTGGCCTGGTCTATCTCCTCCTGGCTCACCCATCCACCCTGTTCAGTGGTGAATTGCCAGCTCTGCCAATTGAGGTCCGTGGTCTTCTGTCCCTGTTGATATAGGTCGTGGAACCAGTTCAAGCCCTTTGGTGTGCCGCAGAATAGTGCGTGTCCGTTGTGTGTGGATAGCGTGGGCCTCAACACTTCAGTCCAGGCCTCTTGGTCTATGTCTGAACACTCGTCCAGCACCAGGATACCATTGATACCAACCCCACGCAGGCTGTCTTTGTTGTCAGCACCTCGCAGGCATATCCTTGATCCGTTCTTGAGTATCAGTGTGAGTTCTGCTTCATTGACCTTCTTTATCCAATTCAGGTTGCCCAAGATTTTCTTGATCTCCACCCAGGCGATCTGTTTTGCTTGCCTGTAGGACGGGGCCACATACCAACACAGCGTATCTGGCTTCCTGGCGAAGTATGCCAACTGCCTGATGGCCAAAGTGGTCTTACCAAATCGCCTTCCTGATACCAATACTTTAAATCTTGCGGGGTGATCCGCAATCTGTTTTTGCGGTCCTGATAGTTTCATTAGATGTCTTCAGGCCAAGGTAAAGGCTCATTGCTCTCCGTGTCTGTGGGCTGGTCCTTCTGATCAAGATACTGCTTGCCAAGAAATATCAACATCCTTACGTCTTTGTCCTTGACTGCTTTCTCGTATTGTGCCCTACGTAGGCCTTTCTTGCCTTCCGCTCTGCCTCTTTCTATTAGGTCTTTGTATCTCTTCTGTAGGTTATCAACTGACGTGTCCATAACCATTGCTATCTCTTCGTAACTACACATTATAGACGCAAGTCTAGATATCATCTCTTTGTCTAGTTTGTATGACTTTGCCATTATAATAATTTCTCCTGGACCTTGATTCTGAATGATCTTGAATCAGTGTCTCCCTGTGTGGTCACTATGGTGACCTTGATTGTATAGACGTTCTGGACTGATCCACCGTTTAATCTCACATACACCGTGTTGCCACCTGAAATGGTAACGTCCGTGGCCGCGTCCGTTGGCAGTGCCAATGGTGCTGGATCACCACTCACCGTGCTGATGGTCACTGACGCTGAACTTATGCTGTCAGAGGCCTTCAGGTAGTCCGTCCAGTCCAGTCCAAATTGTAGGTTTGAATTTGTGTCCTTTACGAAAAATAATCCTGTGTTGTCTCTACGAGCGCCCGTCAAGTTGGCCATTATGCTTCGCTCCTTACCCTAGGTGTTGATAATCTGTTGCTCAATGGTGGTATTCTCAATTTGATACTCCTTGTTTCTTCAGGGACCAATATCGTCCTGGTGTCCGCCGTAATCATATTTACTCTATTTTCGCCTTCAACTAATGTTATTCTATTTTCTGTTGGCACTGGTAACGCCCTGTTCTCCGCTGGAACCTTGATCAGGTAGTATGGATCACCTTGGTATATGATCCTGGTCGTTGTCAATTGGACCGTAATGCCCGCGATCGCCACTTGGCTGTCATATATGATGTTTGGATCAAAGTCAGTCTCAACATCAGCCTGTGCTGACATCTCCGCTGGCAGTCTGATCAGACCAGCGAACGTGCTGTTGGTGTCCGCCACCAACGCCTGTGTGGTGTCAGTGATGACATTACCAATAAACGTGGTTGTCGTCTGTGTGCTGACTGATAATCCTGGACCGTAGTTGGCGGCCGCCACCACCGCTTTGGCGAACACGCCACTCAAACTGATGCTGACTTCAATCTTGCCAGTGGCACGTGCCTCCACAACGGCTGATTGTGCCCGTATGGTGGTTGATTCCAGTGGTATGTTGAAACCTGGGTCTGTGGCTAACACCACCGCGGAATTCACGGTGAGTGGTTCTCCAACCTTGAACAGAGTGCTCAAGGTCATCGTGTGCTGTGATCTTATCTTGTATTTCCTGTCCCAAACGTCCTCTGGCCAGTTGTCCCAGCCCGCTTCGTTGCCAATCCAGGTCACTGATGCCCAGGTGTCCCAGGTGAAGTC
>Ga0222716_10004227_pt1 | contig 11292 bp, 27 predicted proteins | sample C33_13DmetaG_FD_165044 | JGI IMG/M metagenome (GOLD analysis project Ga0222716, IMG submission 165044) | Estuarine water microbial communities from San Francisco Bay, California, United States - C33_13D | ecosystem: Environmental > Aquatic > Marine > Unclassified | place: USA: California... | reverse complement strand
AGGAAATTTACAATTGGAATGTTTACATCTGTTTTAACATTCACTTCCTTCTGTTCTTTAGGCTTTCCGTAGGTAAACTCTAACAACATCTTCATGTGGGGGAAACTCTCCTTTGCTTGTTTCGCTACCTCAAGCCACATCTTCTCCTCGCTTCCGTAGGCTTTTTTTATGGCACTAACTGCAAAGTTCCGTAGCTTCTTTTCTGTTATCTTAGGTGGTCTCCCTGCCCTTCCTTTGGTTGAATGACCTCCGTTGTTTCTACGACCATCAACCTTCTTTGGTTTGTTTTCTTCTTCTTTCATCTCGTTGTATTATTTAGTTAGTATTCTAAGCAAGTATAACACTACAACCATTAGCCATAGTGTTAAGAACCTCATAAATCCTTTGGAGGTAAACTTGTCTTTATAAGAGTATACAAATAGTGGTGTACCTATAAATATCAGCAGCAGTGCAGAGAATATAACCCAACACAAGTCTTTGGTAAATTTCTTTAGTATTCTCATCTCTCGTAAACCATTGTAAGTATTACTTGAAAAATCCCTAAATATAGTACGTGGTCTACTTCATAAACTTCTTCTCCTATATATTCGTAGGGTCTAACACCGAACACCAATCCCTTTACTATTCCTATTTTTAATTCCCATCTTTGTAGTTTCATAATTGTATCTTTATAAGTGTTATCATTAGTCCCAAAAAGACTGCGATAAGCATTCCGATTATTAATGTGTCTGTTGTCATAATAGTGCGTTTTTACTTATTATTGTAGATAATAAATCTTTTAATTCTTCAATACCTTTGATTGTATTAAGCCATAATTGATGTTCTTCATTAAATATTTTTACACTCATTTTTTTCCCCTTCTTTATTTCTATGGAAATATTATCCATATCATAAATCATTTGCTTTTGTTCTTCGGTCACGTCATCTGACCAATCAAAGTCTATAAACTTTTTAGCTACTTGTTCATTTGTCATAGTTTATCTATTTCTTGTTTAACTTCTTGCCAATACTTGCTACCTGAAGTAATCCATATATCTCCTAATCTGTCCGTATCAATCCAATCTTTTACTTCTGAGTCATTTATAATAACATCTACGCAAATTAATGCACATTGCTTATGGTGTCCATCATAGCGAACTTGTGTTCCTTTCCATTTTTCTTCATCCAATCCGTGGTCTAATCTCGCATACTTCTGTACTAACTCGTTTGCCTTCTCTTTTGCTTTCATAGTTTACTCTTTAGTTCATTTACAAACCTTCTTAAATCTCTCACAGGTATCTTATGTCTTGCTCTAAATCCTTCTACAAAGTTAGCGTAAGGGCAACCTGAGTTCTTATTGTATGTATCTTCTTCTGTTAACTCTACTCCTGTGATAATACATTTCTTTTGGTCTGCATAGGCAAGATGCTCAAGCATCGAATTAAAGTAAGGAACATCCACATCTTCTTCTGGAATACCTACCTCTTCTGTCTTCAGCTTCTCTATGTATAGAGTCGCATCCATTAACTCTTCCTGAAGGTGTGTAAGCCACTCAAAGACGTTTAAATCATCTCTCTCTAATGTTGTACCATATTTTCTAATTCCTTCGTCAGAACGTAGCTTATACGCTCCCATAACTCTTTTTACTATCTTGTCTTCCATTATCTTAAAAATTGTATTTATAATTATGTCTTTCTACTTCTATTTTTTGATTAGCAAAGCAACTCATTCCGTTTATATGGCTATCTGTTGGAACAAAGTAATTCCATTTCTTGAATGCAGGGATATAATAAAAAAAGAATGCTGCTCTTTTACCTGTGTTCTTTTCATAAATTATCGTGGCAGTATGGTCGCTTGTCGGTATTATTTCTTGAATACTAAACGTCTCATTGTTGAAGTTCTTACTTCTGTTCTTTTGAGAGTATCTATCACAGACTGTCTCGGCAAATATCTTTAATTCTTTAGCTACTAATTTATTCATCTTGTTTTTGTTTATTGTAAAAGTATTCGTAAAGTTCCCATATCTTTTTCTCTGAATCTTTGATGGAGTAAATCACATCGCTCTTTATTATCTTGCCCTTGTAATCTACTTCTATTCTAACAGACTTCTTCGATACAGGAGTATTGTATATTTTTATATCGTTCTTGAAACAATATTGTTGTGCCTTATAATTATAGTTGTTCATCTATTATATCGAATATTGTTATCTGTTTATCCTTTGGCTTCTCTTGGAGCTTCTCCAGTACCTCATCTAAAAAGTCCATACTCTTCTGCTCTTTTTCTGTAAAACGAAAGAATCTCCTCAAGCTCTGCTACCTTAACTCTTAACTCGGCATTCTCTCTCTCAATACAGGGTTCGTTACCTAACTCTCTCTTTAACTTGTCGTAGTAGTTCTTGTACTTAATCTCATACATAGCATCGTAGAATGTATTGTTGATGGCATTCAGTACAGTTGCATGGCACTTTAGATTCAATATGTCGGCTAAGTCTTGAGTTCCCATCTCGGTAAATTCTCTACATAACTTAAAGAATATTGCTCTTGGGTAGGTAAAGTTTCTCTTTCTTGATATTGTCTTTATACTTATATCAAAGTCTTTCTCAATTCTCTTCTTGATTTCTAATGCCGTCATTCGATTCTTTTTTTGTTAATTCGTCTATTGCTAATTTAATCCCTGCACAGGTTAAGTACCCTTCGTAGCTCTCATAAAGAGAAAGCAGTTCATTTAGGTTTTCGATTGTGAACCCTTCTTCGTACAAAGCCATCGAGTCCCTATACCCATACATTATTATTTCTTGCTTATCTCCCTTTGTCATATATTAATCTGCTTATTGCTAATTTGAATCCTATACAAGTCAAATACAATCTTCCTTCTTTGTAAATATAATATAGTTCTTTTAGTTTATCTATTGTAAGCCCTCTATCATGCAGGGACAAGGCTTTTTCATACCCGTTCATCACAATATTATATGGATTTTCTTCTTTCATCATAAAACATTCATTATTCTTTTCATCTTGAATTGACAGAACTGCAAGGAGTTTCTCCCATACATAGACATCATATCGTAGTACTCTTTGTCTCTAATCTTCTTCCAATCATCGAGAGTCCAATGTTCTGTTAGTAAAAAGAACTCTCTGCTGTAACCATCTAACTTTCGTAGTATTCTATCTCTCTCTGTCATACCTCTCCAAAAATTGTAAAATCGTTTATATCCTCTTCTTTATCCACAAAGTACTTCTTGTACTGGTCAATTGCTTTTTCTGTTTCTGCCAATCCTTTGAAGTAGGTTTCTTCAGTAACATTAAACACTCCGACTGCTCTTGTCTTCTTGTCTACAACAAGGAAGTAAAAGTCATCGTAAGAGATGCCGAACAACTCGCAATAGATGTAAACCTGCATGTGGTAGCCAAAGTTCTGTACATTCCACTTAAACCTATCCATATCGCCAGTAGTCTTGATGTCTAATAGAATACCTTTCTCTCTTGACAAAAGGTCTGCCTTTGCTCTAAATGGTATTCCTGATATCTCTCCAATAACAGGCACTTCAGCATCACAACCCTCCATGAATGTAGATACAGAACTATTGCTTAATACTGCATCTGCTATTGCTCTACAATTGTCGTATTCTTTCTTTGTGAATGTGTTTGGATTCTCAGCAAGTGCTGCTTTGAATACTTTGGTGGCTCTTGTAGTAGTTTCCACAATACTGACATCAGACAACTTCTCAGGTTCTAATAGCATTGTGTGGATTAGTTTGCCTTCCTCAAGGGCTTTAGAGCCTTTCTGAACCCCTTCCAACATATCTTTGTAGTCTTTAGGGGATTTGTTTAGTAGCTTAACAGAACTACTGCTTAATACATTCTTAGCAAGGTACCCATAGTAGAAAGAGTCATCTACTGCCTTCTTCTCCAGCTCCTCAATCGACCATTCCTTGCCATCAAATGTTGTTATCTTGTTACCCATATAAAATATTTATTACATAAAGAGAATCTTTGTTGACTCCCTCTATGCAAATATAATATAAATAGTAACAAATGTCAATAACTTTTTACTTCTTTGGGTCAAAGTTTTTCTTAAACGCTAATTGACATACACTAAACCTTTGGTCTTTTTCAGGATACTCTTGTCTCATCAAGGCATTCCCCATACATCTCTTGATGTAGTCCTTATTGGTTTCGTACTTCTTTACTTTTGGAATTGGCATACTATTTATCTAAATGGTTCAACAATAGATTCCCATCCTTCTTATCTATGGAGCGAATCTCTCTATAAATAATACGACTTTTACGTCTTGTTTCTACCTTATCTGCCTTTGTTGAGGTTATACCTAACTCTGTGTATAGCATTGCATCTAACTCCAATAGAGCATCTATCTTCTCTCTATCTGTTGCTGGTGCATTTACTATGTCGCTAATTCTGTCTAATAATTGTTGTTCCATCATACTTATAATTCCATTAATTCGTTTACTACTGTTTTACCACCCATCACTACTGCACATCCAATAGCAGGTTTCTTGCCTCGTTTTGCATAAGCAAAAGCGTATTTGTCAAAATCAATACCACAACCTACTTGCGTTGCGAATACTTTAAAGTTTGCCCCTACAAAGAACTCCGTATAGCATTGCGTGTGGAGATGTCCCTGTACTGTGTTCATCATATCAGCCTTCGCTTTGGTTCTTGCAGTTCCTGCTTCTCCGTGAATGTACTGAACCTCATCAATTACCAACCTGTCCACAAAGTTCCATTTAGGTACTTGTAATACTTCGTTGAATGATTTTATCCAAGCCTTCGGTACTCCTGCGGTAAATGCTTTCCTTGAGATAATTCTATCGTGGTTTCCGATAAGAACGTCTGCATTAGGAAACATCTTGTACCAACGACTCAATCTCTCGATAGCAAACTCTAATTCCTCTCCTGCACCCATACCATCAGGGTCTGACTCGTGGTAGCTTGAGTAATGCGAATCAATAACATCGCCAATAAACACAACTCTATTACAATTGTATTTTGCATATACCTCTGCACAATGGTTTAGGTATTCATCTAACGAGAATGGCTCGTGAAGGTCTCCAATCACAAGAACTCTTGTTTCTTTCTTTGTGATGTTTTCAAATGCTTTGAGTTTGTTTCCTCGAAGTCTTGGTCTAAAATCTTTCATAATTATTTGTAATCGTTAAAATAAGTAACAAGTTCTTTCATCATTCTCGGAGCAGAACACTTTTGGCATTTAAACTTCTTCTTAAATACTCTATTGTAAATAACGTTCATCTCCTTGAGTTGCTTATTAGTTAGCTTGTTGCTTCCTTTCTCAATCCAATCAGCGATATAGTTATACTCATCTTCGTTTAGGCACTCAGGATTATTGTATTTGAATATCCTGTTTAAACGCTCTTGTCTCTCATCACAACCACAATCTTCCCCTGCAACAAACTTAACTGCTTTCTTGATTCCTGTCGCTTCTGTTACCTTTGCGATAGTATCTCCGAGTCCTTTTGACTCCTTCTCTTGCTTTGCCTTCCATTCTTTGTAGGCTTTTGTTCTTTTGTCTTTTGGTTCTTCCATTATTCTTGTTTTTTAAACTTACCATTAACCATTGTGCCTTTACGTTTAGATATTACATTGTAGGCACTCTCAATGCAGTCTTCTATATTATACCCTTCGATGTGGGCAATGTTTGTCAATACAATCACCATATCTCCAATAGCATCTACAATCTCATCTCTATCTCTCCTCATCAATGCTTGTCCCAACTCTCCGTTCTCTTCCATTAGTTTAGAATACTGAGCAAAAGAATCTGACTTGTTGTAGATTCCTTTCTTTAATGCCCAATACCTTATTTTGTCAAAAATGTTTTCCATATTATAAATAGTTTAAATCCTCTGTCTTATCTTCGTCTGCTTTATCTTGTAGAGCTTTTACTGCTTTTTCTAACTGAACAACCCTAACATATAGTTGAGTTGCGACCTTTTCTAATCTTCTAATCTTCTCATTCTGAGTGTGGTTCTTTTGCTTCATTTCGTAAATATATTAATAATTGTTATAATTTTCCCAATCTTTTTTAAGTTTTCTCCTTATCCTGTTCCTGCAATTGTCTATTGTATTGAATATAGAACTCAAGCTAATAGTGGTCATTTTAGATAATTTCCTCATCGGAACTTTGGCTTTAAAGTGCATATTGAATATCTTTCTATCGTACCAATGCCAATCGTTAATTATGCCCTCCATCTTCTCGTACATCTGAATATCTGACAGGCTCTCTACGAAGTTAGTATCTATTTCACAAGGCAAAGTATTCTCTGAATCCATAAACTGCTTAAACATCAGGCTATCGTGTTCTGAGTCGCTTTCTTTTAGCTCGGAGTAGTACCTCACATCGACTGTCTTTTTTGAGACTCCAACTTTGTGGAAGTTTTGCCAATACAAATGTCTTAGGGTTGTATATACATAAAACGTATTTACCTTGTCCTTATCGTACATTATCCTATCGACATCCTCTACTGCGTTGTCTATACGAATATACATCTCTTGAACAATCTCTTCGACATCATACTTACTTAATCCGAATGAACTTGCCATTCTAATCCAATCATCGTGACTCTCTGCTAATACTTGCAGAACACTTGGTTTAATCATAATTTGGTTATTTTAGCTACTAATCTTGGGTTATCTCTATCTATACCCATTGACTTTGAATTAACTTCTACTACTATTGATAAATCATCTGCCTCAATACACCCTCTCTCAACCATCGCATCTTGGAAGAACTTATCTATCACGCTTATCACGTTCATCAAGTCTCGCTTCCTTTTGTTAGGGGCATAATAAAAATACTCTATTTTTACCTTTCCCTTTATCTTAAACTTCAGCAGGGGAGTTATTTCCTTCTTAAATTTAATCTTTAATCCGTTTGACGTTTTGTAGTGCCAATTACGATAGTTGTTTAGCGTTAGCCACTTGACCTTACCTTTGGTTTGATTTAAGGCAAGGGGCAAGTCCACTATTGCTATTTGGGTTTCTTTATCCATTGATTCTTAATTTATCTAATTGTGAGAATGGTGTTCTTCCACTGAATGAGTATCTCGATGAACGAATGTCAAATGAGATGTTCTCTACATCCTGCGGATATCCTACCAATTTCTGTTTCTTAATTTTCTGACTGCCAAAAATAACTTTCTTGCTTGAGAAGTCGATAGCTCTATCCGGTCTCCATACAAACAATACATTGTCAGCCTTGTCAGCAAATGTACCCCCACCCTTAATTCTATTCACATCAGGCTTTGGGTATCTTCCATCATCATTCTTCTGAGGAGTAACTTGGTGCGCTACTAAATGTATTGAGATATTGTTATCTACTGCAAACCTCTTTAGCTCACTCATAAACCTTGAGATATACAAGTCCTCACGCTCTCCTCTGTTCATTTTATGTTGCACAGTGTTGTATGGGTCAATAATCAATGCTCTAATGCCTTGAGTCTTGATTAAGAACTTTGCCTTCTCAAAGATAGTATGGAGCGAGAAGTTTCTTTGTGGGTATATTACATTAAAGTGATTCTGAACAAAATTCATTCCTTGTCTGTATTCTGCCTCAGTCATATAGTTATTCTTGTAGTATGGGTCGCAGCTCTTACCAATATACATCTCAATAATATCATTAAAGAAATCATTCATAGGCATATTCTCAGGACTAAAGATTGCGAACTTCCAACCATCTACACTTGCCTTAATTGTTGCCAGTTGATTTAGGAACAAACTCTTTCCCTCATTCTGGTATCCTGTCCATATATTTACCTCTCCTGCTCTCCAAGTCCAAGCCTTATCAACCTCCTCTATGTAGGTAGAAGTACCTCTCTCTTGTCCGTTGCGATAACCATCCAACATACTATCGGTAATATCATCAACAGTAAAGATACCATCTACCTTAGGTTGAGAAGCGTTTTTAGCACGTTTCTGTAACCCTTCTATACCTTCCTTTACCAACACCTCATTAGCGTCCTTATAAGGGCTGTAATCGACTAATAAACATCTCTCAGCACCAAACCTTCTAACAAGTTCTTTTTCCAGGAATCTACCATTCTCATCATTATCTACTGCTATGTATATTTTCTTCTTATTCTCGAATACCTCTGAACAAGTGTTAAGGCATTCTAACTTCTTGTCTATGTTCTTATCTCCTACGTTAGGCGCACCTTGACTAACTGATGTATGGAAATTTACACCTGCTACCTCCCAAGACAAAGCATCCATTTCCCCTTCACACACAAATACAATCTTTTGGTTCTTTATCCTGTCGTAGTTGTACATTATTGGCTCGGCTTCTTTTGCTTGAAAGAACTTCTTGCTATCAATCGCACGAGTCTTGTAGTTTATTATCTTGCCATTCTTATAGTAGGCAAACACCACACCTCTACCATCTCTTGATGACTTTACTTTGTTATTGTCAATTACCTCTTGGGTAATACCTCTATCTTTTAAGAATTGTATAGCATTATTCTTTATGTCGGATAAGCTATTTTGCTCAGGTAACTTGTATGCTTTAGTTTGTTCAATCATTTGTGCTATTGTTTGTTCAGTTCTAACTTTCCCACTCCAACCACATTTATGGCAGTTATACAAACCATCACTCATATTGATGGATAAACAATTGTCGTTTAGGTTAGTTTTGCCTTTCTCTTTACATTTAGGGCATTTTACTTTTTGCTGCTTGGCACTTAGTGCCTTTGGCTGAATATCTAATTCTAAGAAATCTGATAAGGTTGCCATGTTGTTTAGTTTAGTTTATATATATTCTTCTTTCTTTTCCGTAGTTGCCTATCGATTGTGTTATTCTCGATATATGACCACCTTCTTCTAATCTGTTTAGCATTCTGTACAATGTTCTATCGTGGATTCCTAAAGATTCCGATAACATCTCATTTGTTGCAAAGCAGTAACCTTTCTGTTTCGCTAATGATTGTATCAATGATAGTAGCATAGCTTCTTTTATGTTTAAATCTTTGTCCATAAGTTCAAGGTTTATATTTACAAATTTAGCTTTTCTTGTCATTGAATTTATTAGTGATAATAATAGAGGGGCTTTTACACCCCTCCGTTACTAATGTGCCTATTAAAAGGGCAAGTCTGTTTCAATCTTCTCTTCCCTTTGCTTAGGGGGCTCAGGGTCTCCTGCTGCTTTTGGCTCATAGTTATCAATCCACACAGAGTGTGTCTTACCATAGTTATCAGGGTTCTTTAATGCCCCAATAGTTAGTTTAAGATAACGTTCTCCTTTGTACTCAAACCAAGAATCCTTGATTTTTGATTCAGAGATACTGAAGTTTACTAAATCGAAGTTTCCTGCCTTCTTACCTCTTCCTACGTACTTTCTTTCTTGTTGACTCATAATTTACTAATTTTAAATGAATATTTATTTACTTACTACTATAATTTTAATAACGCTTTTACTTCAGTACTAACAGAGTATTTACCCTCGATAGCCGAAATACTACCACCATCTCTTACAAATTTAAGTGCCTTCTCAAAAGCTGGAGTAGCAGCATTCAATACAGGCTTTCTAATCTGTTTAGGAGTAGAAGCATCGGTATCTTTATCTGTTACAACACCCAACATACTACTTAATGCGTAACGTCTAATATACGTGATTGCAGAACCTAATACTTGATACTCATTCATACCTTTAAGAGATACGTTCTCTGGGATAGGTGTGAAGCTTGTAATAGATTGGTCTGACTTGGTATGGAATAGAATAGTCTCTATGCCTCCTTCCTGGATAAGTTGTGTAAACCCTAAATCAAACTTCTTTAATACAGGGTTGATAATACTAAAGATTGTTGGCAAGTCAGCATAACTATATCCGTAACCTGATGTTCCTTTATGAACCACAGGACATTCTTGTTGAAAGTTAGCTAATGCCTGGTAAATTGTTGTTGTACTCTTCTTTGTTGTTGTCATAATTACTGATTTTTATTTATAAGTGATTTAATATTTTCTGTGGAGTTGCATAGTACAAAACCTTAACTCGCTTGATAAAAACATCTTCTCTTTAGTTACTTTTTCGAGTTCTGCTTCTAACGCTTCGATTCGTGCCTTTAAAAATTCTGTATTGTCCATAAAGCTATCGTTTAATGTTCCTACTGACAAATATATATATAATGTGTTGTCATATGCAAATATTTTAGCAAAAAAAAGACGGCAGAACTAATGTGGTTATATTCTACCGTCTCAAAACACTAAACAAAAAAAAGTAAACTAACTAATATATATATGTAAAGATAACATAAATGTTATATAAAAAAGAACAAAAATCAGAAAACAATCGGTTAATAATAAATAAAAAATAATAATTTAAATTTAAACCTTAACATAACATTATATTTACTATATCACGTAGAGTACTTCTCATGTCGTTACCTTGTGTAGCAAAGTTACACCACGAATAAGCAAAAGTCAATAGTAAGTTTTTAACGAGTGTTAATAAGTGTTACTTGGTTACCCCTTGTTTTTTCTCCCAAGTACGCATTCCACCTAACCCCAACATACCAAATAGTATTGTGAATAACTCATCCATCTGTAATGCAGGCAAATCACTCCATTCAGGGTGAGCGAAGATAATTAGGTCTCTTAATATGAAATTATATAATAGGGCAACACCTATAACCCAACCAATAAATGGTCTCCAACCTGCCACAAACATCGTTCTATGACCTGCTTCAACCTCATTAATCTTTGTTTGGAGGGCAACTAATCTTTCAGCAGTTTCCAGTTGCTTGTTAGGGTCAAGTTCTTTCCCCTTGATAGCTTCACGTATGTCTTTAGCTAAATCTCCGATTCCTTTTGTGCCTGTTCCTAAAAGTTTGCTTAACCAACTCATCTGAATAATAGTATAAAATATGCAATCATTACGTTTAAATTCACAAGGACTAAATTCCATTGTTTCGCTACAAATACTTGAGGCAATGATAATAATCCTGCAAGTATATAAAATACCACACCTTGTGTCTGTGGGAGCAAATGAGGGGCAGTAATAAAGAAACCTGTCCCCATATATCCTAATCTATTGGCAATCCTTTCTAAAGGCGTTAAACGTCTTTCTTTGACTAAACTCCTTAATATTGTACTTCTGAATTTATTTACCATCGAGCTTTATATCCTCTAATATCGTAGTGAGTAAATGTCTTGTATGCTTTGAGTCCTCCTTGAACCATCTTACCTTCAGAAATCAAATACTTTATTATATTGGCAACTTCTTCAGGAGATTTAGATTCAACAACAATGTCGGCAGCCTTTCCAAGTAAGTGTTGGCTCTTTGTAGCCCC
>Ga0222716_10004226_pt1 | contig 11298 bp, 7 predicted proteins | sample C33_13DmetaG_FD_165044 | JGI IMG/M metagenome (GOLD analysis project Ga0222716, IMG submission 165044) | Estuarine water microbial communities from San Francisco Bay, California, United States - C33_13D | ecosystem: Environmental > Aquatic > Marine > Unclassified | place: USA: California... | reverse complement strand
GAGCGAACGCGGTGTGCTCTGGAAGCTTTCTGCGAGGAGCACTTTGTCGTCGGGGCGTCGGGGAGAGACAGAGGCGGCGACGGCCCGCTCGGGTTGGCCAGGTTGTCGTTGATCGAGGCAGGACGAGGTTCAGCGGCAACAGGCACGGCAGCAGAAACGGCGGCAGAAACGACTGGCGCGTGGATAAAGTTCTGTCGGGTGTGCAGCAGCGCGGGGCTGGACCCGCTGCTGCTCTACCAATGCTTGGCGCTCAAGAACGCAGAGCGCCACGGCGAGTGCCACCAGAATTACCTCAACGCGCTATCTGTGGCGATTTTAGACGTTTGTGATGCGCAAGAGAACCTCACAGGTGGCTTGTGCGCGTTGGAAAAGGTCGTTTCGCGTGTGCAAAGACGGGGCGGTCGGTGGCTTGCGGCGCGGGGGGAGGCCGCGGTGCGAGAGGACGTGGTGCGGGCCGTGGAGGCGATGCGATCGGGGCTGGATGCGAGCGGGGAACGGGGAGTGGGCTCTTCGGTGGGTGTCGTGACGGTAAACGACGTCATGTATGTGTCGACGGGCGACTTTTTGTTGGACGAGGAGTGTCTGGAAGTTCTCAAGGTTTTCGAGCGGTCGAAGGCGGATGGGGGCGTGTCGAGGCGGGAGTTTATGGATTTGCTGGGGTGGGCGGAAGAACGGGTGGTGGACGCCATGGGGAAGCTGATGCGGGAAGGGATCGTGTGGTGGGTACTGACCTCGGCCGCCGTCCGCTCGCGGCCGCCCTTACTCTCTCTCTCTCTCTCTCTCTCTCTCACTCGCGCTGTGCGCTTCGCTCGTTCGCCAGGCTCGATGTTCCCGACGACGGGACCCCGCTCCTGTATTGGTGCCCGAGTATGGGCGCCGTGTGACGCCGGCTGAACTGATCAATCGTGACTTGACGAGTCGTCGTCGATGCGACGGATGTCTTCTTCGACTTCTGTTGTTACTCAACTCGACTCGACTGTCCGAGTGAGGTATCGCTCAGGACAATCCTGAAGTCGTCAAAGCCGTTCTCTAGGTCGAGCATGCCGGCGTTGATGTACGCCTGGCGCTCGAGCATCGAGTCGAGCAGGTCCTTGGCGCCCTCGTCCATGTCGTCGTAGGCGACGTGGGGCTCGTCGGCGTCGACGGCGTCCTTGAGGAGCTCATAGTAGCCCTTCTCCTCCCAGCCCTGGATGAGCGTCTTCCACCAATGCTCCTTGCTGTCCTTCGGGAGGACGATGTAGACCTCGCTGTCGTCGTTCAGGCACCAGGTGAACTCGTGGGCTTTGATCCCGCCGAAGAAGTCACCGCTGAGGACCTTCCCGTACCATTTCAGGTCGACGGCGATGGTGGTCGACGTGCATGAGACCGCGACGTCCTTCGCAGAGGTGCCCTTCGGGACCCGGATCTTGGCCACGACGTCGGAGGACGTCTGCTCCCATGTGATCTTTTCCGCGCGGTCCATGGCCATCCACGCCGCGCGTGCCGCGCGAATTTCGGAGGCGGGCGTCGAGTCATAGACCTCGAATACCGGACAGTCGTCGTCGTCGTCGTCGTCATCGTCATCGCGGTCAGACTCGGCAGTGGGGACGGAGGGAGCGGGGGGAGCAGAGGGAGGAGCAGAGGGAGGAGCAGAGGGAGGATCGGAGGGAGCGCTGCTGCTCGTGGCCGTCGCCGGGCTCCTCGTTTTCTCCTGCGCTGCTTCCGGGTTGCCGTCGCTGTCGTCATTGCCGCCATTGGCATCATCGCCATCGAGGACCTCGCGCCGCGCTGACGACGGCGTGGTCTCTTTGCTATCCGGCGTCGACTGGTCGATCGTGCCGTCCGTCGCGGCGAGCGCTTTTGGGAGAAAGCCGCGGGAAAGCCCGACACCGCGCTCCGGGGCACGAGACTCGGCCCAGGCATCGACGGCCGCCAGCACCCGCGCGGGCGTGTACATGACAGTCTCCAGCAACTCCGCATCGAAGCACCCCCAACCGTGCCCCTTGGGAATCTTGTTTCCCGTGAGCAGAACGCGGGCGCTGCCGCAGGCGACGGTGCGCTTGGCCAGCTCGCCCGTGAGCCGGACGGCCACGGCTGCAACGGGAGCCGCGCCGGCAGGGGCGACGCCGCCGTCACGGCCTCCGGCGACCTTCCCCGCGGCCTTTTCCAGTGCGTGATTGAGGAACTCGAGGAGATTGCTGTCCTTCTCGATCAGATACTTCAGGTCGTTCCCGCTGCAGGACGGCACCGCGCGTGCGAGCTCGCCGAGCGCAAACACGCACAGCTCTGAGCCGTGCGCCTCGTCGTCGGCCAAACCCGCCAACAAAACGACGTTGGATGACGCCATCAGAGATTCGCGTGACTCCTTCGACTCCTTCGCGTCCCTGGCGTCGATGAGCATCCGCGCGCACATCCGCTGGGCGAGCGCCACCGTCGACGGCGACACAAAGGCCGCCAGCGACTCGCACAGCGCCATTGCTCCGGCTTTGGTCATCAGACTGGCCACAAATGCAATTTTGTGATCCATCAATACCAGAATGGCTTGTAAAAACTCGTCCAACAGGGGCGAGGCCGACAAGTCCCTGCCTGCCGCCGACGCCAGCCCCGCGAGGTCGATGGTGGCCAGGAAGTCCCCCGCCGGGTTGTCGTTGTAGTCGGCCGCGTACGGCCTCTTTTCGTACGATACCACGTTCAGCAGCCCGTCGTACACTTTGGTTGACCGTTTCGGGCACCTGCCGACGAGCGTCTTCCCCAGGGCCACGAGCCGGTGGTGCACCTGCGAGGCAACCTGGCGGCCCCCCTTCCACTCGACCAGCTCCGAGGTAACCGCCGACTTGGACGCAAACACCGCCTTAAGATGCTCCACGATTGCTTTCTGGAGATCAAGTGTCCGCGGATCGTAGACGGCCCGCTGCTTCCTGATCAGGGCCCGCTTGGCAACCGCCTCGTCGTCGTCGAGGTCCCCGTCCTCTCGATCCCTCCCCTCCTCGCCGCTTCGGCCGACTCGACCTTCCTCGCCACTCGCACCCCCTTCGATTCCATCACGACCTCCCCATACAATCTCACTGGCATTCTCAAACGCACACAGCATCGGCATCACGACATCCGCCCGCCCGTGCCCCGCACACGCCAGCACCCCACACCCCGCCGCGACCGCCTCGGATCCCACCCGTCGCGTCCATAAATGACACGATCCGACCATATCAGACACCAGACGCGCAATGGTTGTCCCTTCCAACCCGTCCAACCCGTCCAACCCGTCCAACCCGTCCAACCCCGTTGCCTCCCAACACCGGCCCAGCAACCACTCTTTCGCAAACGCGTCCCGCCTCGCCACCTCAAGTAGCACCCCCATACACGCCCCCGCGACATCTTCAGTGACGCCCTCTTTCTTCTTCTCGCACGCGCACGCCGCGAGAAAGCTCCATACGCCCCGCGGCCAGACGATACCGACGGGCGCCGTCGCCGCCAGCACCCGACACGCCGCCCGACAGGTCGACGGCGTGCTGATGAGATACAACAAGAGACGAGGGCTCGACACGACATAAATACAGTCGAAGAGCCTCTGGCGGTCGTCCCGAGAGCAATCCTCGAGCAACTCGGCCAACCGCTCGAGCATGACGACCGGCTCGCAGTCCTCCTCGATGGCACTGCCATCGTCATCGTCTTGAACGTCTACGCCTACGCCTACGGCACATTCACCGTCGCCATCACTAACATCGTCGCCCAGCACGTCCTTCCACAGCAACGCCACCAGCCGGCGCACGACCATCGCCCCATGCCCACAGCGACCACCCACGCCCTCTTGCTGCACCTTCAACACCGCAAACTCCCGTTCCAGCAGCCGCACGCTCTCGCCGTCTCCAGGAAACACGGACGACGAGGAATCGCCCCCCTCCAGACGCTGCAGCCGCGCCACGCAGGCCGCTCCCGACGCCACATCCCCGAGCATGCACAGCGCCACCCCCCAACGATACAACGCCTTGTACACCAGACCCCGATCCTCCGGAGCGAGCGCGCCGCCTCCAAGCTCCTCCAGACAGAGCACCTGGCTCGCTGCTCGCTCTCCGTCCGCTGCGGCAGCAGCCCACTGGCCCAGCCGCAGCGCTGCCAGGGCGCGGTTGGCGTAGAGCTGGAGGCAGAGGCGGACCTTGTGCACACTGCCATCGCCATCGTTCGCCTCGTTCGCCTCGTTCGCATCAGCTGCACCAGCTGCATCAGCTGCACCCAGGGCCTGCGTGTAGAGTTCCATGGCGGTGGCGTAGTCCCGCTGGGCGAACGACGCGTTGCCCTGCCGTTTCAGGGCGTCGACGGTGGGAAGGCTCATCAGTTGGCGATCGCGGTCACGAGAGAACGTGTTTCTCTCCGCGGCTCGACGCGGAGCTCGGATGGAATCCGTCCGTATTGTTCGTGCGTACCAGGCGTCGTCGTAGGATGCCGACGCTACACGCACAGACTGTGGAAGAGAGAGAAAAAAGGTGTGTGGGAGTCGAGTCTGACTGCGGTCAACGCCATTCAGCCGGGCAGCTCCCGGCGGATCGAGCGACGATGGGGCTTCGCGTATACGGAGCACTCCGGCGCACTCGCAGAGCAGGCATGTGTGGCCTCAAGGAGAGAACGCAGCCGGCGTCGGCAGCGGCGGCGAGGTTGGCCGTGGAGCGGGACGGGAGGGTCGGAAGAGTGACATAGGGGGGACCGAGGGACCCAGGGGGAAGACGTCCAGAATGACCAGCGATGCACTGCGCACGACGACAGCTGTGGGCGGGGTCTGGGTGTCTCTATCCGGGGGGGGCACCCACGACGAACTCGACTCCGACTCTGACCGACTGGGAAAAAACCGACGAGACAACAACCCTCGTCGTTTCGACCACTCCGTTTTCGACAGTCTTCTGATCTGAAACAGATGGACCTACATATGGAGGGTCCAGTGCGAGAGGCACTCGTCCTCGGTGCGTTGGCTCGCCCCAGACCGTTGCTTCTTCGCGCATTTCCCCGACCAGCCTGACATCTACCTCTCCCACCCACCTGTGCAGCCCTGGCGTACATCGTCCTCGACACGCTCATCATCCACCTGCCAGTCTCCCGTTCGCTCATCCTCAAATACTTCAACCCCTCGTCCAACACCCGCGCGGCCCAGACCCGCCTCGTTGGCCAAGTTGCGGCTCGGACGGTCGGCTGCGTCTTCCTCGCCATGATGTTCCCGTCGGCCATCCGGACGCTCCTCGATCCGACCATGCGAGTTTCGCACGAGAGCGAACTGTACCACACCAGCGAAGACAGTCTCCGCTGCATTCAGGTCGCCGCCGCCTACTTCATCTATGACACGTACATCTGCACTTTTCGGTACGCTGAAAACGGCTTTCCTTTCCTCGTCCACGCCGTGCTCTGCTGCATGGCCTATCTGTATCCGCTGTATACCGGAAACATGCACTATCAAGGTGCCAACTTCCTCTGCTGGGAGTGTTCGACGCCGTTTCTGTACCTGCGGTGGGCAACGATCAAGGGGAAGTTTTTCCGGAGCGAGTCGAAGAAGAAAGCCTGGCAGAACGCGTCCAACGTGCTATTTGCGATGGCGTTCTTTGCGTGTCGCGTCGTGAGCGGGCCGTGGCAGAGCTGGGCGTACTTCCAGGCCAGCGGTTGGGACCTGGCGCGGGGCGACGGGGCGGGTATCTCGTCTACCGTGACTTGGGCGTATCGATCGGCGATGTTGGTGCTGAACGGATTGAACTACTGGTGGTTCAGTGCGATCATGCGGGTCGCGCTGGGGAAGGGGAGCGGGGAGCAGACCGAGCAGAAGGATTAAGTGAACGGTCTGTCGCATCGAAATTTCAAACGAAAATCATTTAAAACGATCTGTGTGCTTGGTTGGCGGTAATAGTTCTCTCCGCGCACGCACAAACATGTCGAGTAGTGAGGAGCTGTCCTTGAGTCTCGACGACGAGTCAAATTCAGAGGCTGCGTCGCAATCTGCATCGGAACCGTCCTCTGGTGATGATGGCTCGGACTCGTTCTCAGAGAGCGACGACGATGCGTCGTCGGAGTCTGGGTCTGATATGGAGCTTGAGTTTAAGGAAGAAGCTGAGGCTGTCGTCGCCCCGAAAGAGGCGGTGAAAAGGGACCTGGATTCGCTGAAATCGTTCGCATTTGAAGGTCGAAAGAAGAACGGTTCGGACCAAGACCAGCCCACCAAGTCTAGGCGCACGGCGTCCAGGGCCAGCGCAGGCTCGAGTCGGCGCTCTTCTGGAGGCTCTGCTGGTGCTTCTGGGGCCCCGCCGGCGGCGAAGAAGGCGCCTGCTCGAGCTCCAAAGAAGGCCGAGTCCGAGTCGGCGGCCGTGACGACGACCGCGACGGCCGGGACGGTGCCGTCTTCGGGCGCAGGTACGTCAACCGCCGTTCCCAGGACATCGACTGGAACCACGTCGATGTCGATCGCAAAATCCGGAAGCGGGGCTCCAGCGGCGGCCGCCACCTCGGACGTGGGCCTGTCCATGGAGGACGAGGAGCGCCGTCAGGCCAATATTGCGGCGATGCTGGCCGGTGACCTTACCGTGTCGCGCAATTCGCTGATGCCGTCGCTGCTGACGGTGGACAAGGACACGACGACGCTGAAGAAGCCGTTCAAGAGTCCGTTCCCCAACGCGTCGGGCGTCTCCGAGGGCCTGATGAAGGCGCTGCTGGCGCGAAAGCAGTTTAAGCCATTCTCTGGCGGCAAGGGAACCAGCTTCAAGATGCCAGAGGTGCAGGTGTGCGAGGCCATGATGAAGCACTCGGCCCCCTATGTCGAGCCAGAGCTCCCTCCGGGCGTCGAAGAGCTCGTTCTGTGGAAGTCGTCCGACGACTCCTCGCAAGTTCGCGTCGACAACATGCTGACGAAGTTTCTGCGCCCGCATCAGCGCGAGGGCGTCCAGTTCCTCTTTGAGTGCGTCAACGGCCTGCGGGATCACGACGGGTGCGGCGCCATCCTCGCCGACGATATGGGTCTGGGCAAGACCCTGCAGGGGATCACGTTGCTTTGGACCCTGCTGAACAATGGGCATCCGGAGCTCGGACAGGAGGAGGGGGGCAAGATTGCAAAGCGCATCGTCATCTGCTGCCCGACGTCGCTCGTGTCCAACTGGGACTCGGAGTGCACCAAGTGGCTGCAGGGCCGCGTCAACACCATGCCGATCGTGGATGCGTCTAGGGATGAGGTGATCGACAGCCTCACCCGATTCTGCTCCCGGGCCAACCCGGCGCAGGTGCTCATCATCAGCTACGAGACGTTCAGGATCCACGCCGAGAGGTTTGAGAAGCCTGACACGTGCGACCTGCTGCTGTGCGACGAGGCGCACCGTCTGAAGAACGATCAGACACTCACGAACAAGGCCCTGGGTGCCATGCACTGCAAGCGCCGGGTGCTGCTCAGCGGCACCCCGCTGCAGAACCAGCTGCAGGAGTTCTTCAGCATGGTCGACTTTTGCAACCCGGGCGTCTTGGGCACGCCGGCCGAGTTCAGGAAGAAGTACGAGCGCCCCATCCTCAACGGCCGCGAGCCTATGGCGACGGACAAGGAGCGCGAGAAGAGCATGGAGCGCTCGGCGGACCTCTCGGCCTTCGTCAACGGGTTCATCCTCCGGCGCACCAACGACCTGCTGAGCAAGCACCTGCCGCCCAAGGTCATCGAACTCGTCTGCTGCAGGATGACACCGATCCAGTACCAGCTCTACGAGCAGTACGTGCAGAGCCGAGCCGTCACCAACCTCCTGCTCGACGGCAAGAAGAAGGGCGGCCAGACGGCGCTGAGTGCGATCACCACCATTCGCAAGCTGATGAACCACCCCAGGCTAATCTATGACATGGTCAAGTCGAACAAGACGGGCAAGACTGGGTTCGAGAGCTGCATGGAGATCCTGTCGCCTGCCAACTTTGAGGCGCCGAGAGGCGTGCGGGCGATGGGCGGCCCGGCCGGCTGGGAGCAGATGAGCGGCAAGTTCGGCCTGGTGGCCAGGATGCTCGAGCTGCTGCGCAAGAACACGAAGGACCGCGTGGTCCTCGTCTCCAACTTCACGCAGACGCTCGACCTGTTCACGACGCTGTGCCGCGAGAAGCGGTACCCGTGCATTCGCCTCGATGGGAGCATCTCGCTCTCCAAGCGCGAGAAGATGGTCAAGAACTTCAACGATCCCAACTGTGATCAGTTTGTGTTCTTGCTGTCCTCCAAGGCCGGTGGCTGCGGCCTCAACCTCATCGGCGGGAACCGGCTGATTCTCTTCGACATGAGCTGGAACCCGGCAGGTGGGTATTGACCTCGACCTCGACCGACGTGCGCTCGCTCTTCGCGCGCCCAGACTCGACGCTCACTCGCGCTACGCGCTATGCGCTTCGCTCGTTCGCCCGCAGACGACAAGCAGGCGGCCGCGCGCGTCTGGAGGGACGGCCAGCAGAAGCGCGTCTACGTCTACAAGATGATGACCACGGGCACCATCGAGGAGAAGATCTTCCAGCGGCAGATCAACAAGGAGGGGCTCCAGTCGGTCGTCGATGGCGGCCAGGACGACTCGGCTCAGGCCGAGGAGAACCTGATGAGCCGGGACCAGCTGAAAGACCTCTTCACGTTCGATCCCGAGACGCTCTCGACGACCTTCGAGCATATGGTGCTCGACAAGATCCCGGACGACGTCGACACCGAGCTGCGCAAGTCGGGGCCTGTGCTGCAGGAGCAGGTTGGGCAGCCGAAGGAGGACGACCTTGGCAACTGGGGGCTGCACTCTGGCGCCGACACGGTGCCCGACGAGTGCATGCAGCTCTGCGGAACCAAGGACGTGTCGTTCGTGTTCAGCTGCAAGGTCACCGGCAAGGAGATCCCGCCCGACCGCCCGATCCTCGGTGGCGGATCAGACGCGCCGGCGGGAGTCGCCCCGGTCGCCCCGGTCGCGGCCAAGGTGCTCTCGGTGCGCGACACCAACGTTCCGGCGCAGGTCGCGAAAAAGGCCGTCGAGCAGGACGTTGTCATTGAGATTGAGGAGGAGCGTTCGTCCGAGGAGGAGAGTGGCTCGGAGGAGTTGGGGAGCGAGACTGCCGACGACGAGTCTGAGAGAGAGAGCGAGTACATGAGCGATGAGTAAATCGCCGCACGGGTCATCAAACGGTTTATATTCAGTTACATAACAAACCGGTCATCGTACCGAGCATCCCCCACCCTGCACTCGTCCCTCATCCCCAAGAACTGGTACCTGTTGGCCGCCACGAGGTCGTAGATCACATCCCGCAGCGGGAAGAGCATGCCGAGCGCCGCCGCCGCCGGCAGCGCCGGATTCTCCAGGTACGTTGCGATGCGAAGCACCGCCTCCGACTTCACGTACGCGCCATTCTCCTCGACCAGCACGATGGACGAGATGTCGTCCGGGTCCCTCCCCGCTCGCCGCAACAGCGCGCGTCCGGCGTCAGACTGCAGTGCCGCGAACCGAAGCTTGCCCGGCGGGTCCAGGTCGATTGCCAAGTTTACTCCGCCGTTGCAGAGGTTGCACACGCCGTCGAAAAGGACGACCGGCCGGCTCTCCTCGGTCGAGAAGAAGAGCTCGGCTTGGTCGTCGTCAACGTACCGCGCGGCGCACCTCCATAGGTTAGCGTACACACCCGCGCCCGATGGCCGCCGCAGACTGCTCCGGGTTCTCGCTGTTCTCGTTGTTCTCGTTGTTCTCGTTGTTCTCGTTGTTCTCGTTGTTCTCGTTGTACTCGTTGTTCTCGTTGTTCTCGTTCCAGTGGCAGGGCGACGAGAGGGCGACGCGAACGCGCCCGAGTTTTCACGCAGGCACATCGGTATTGTTTGGACTGGAGTCGGTGTCTGCGTCCCATTCTTTTCGCGTTTACCTCTCGTAACGAACGAACGAACGAACGGATCAGGAAGACAATGGTCGTCGTCGTCGTCGGCGTGTCGGCGCGGCACGCCGTGTCCCGCTGCAGCGAGATGCCACCCAGCGACCGACGAAGCCAGAGATCGAAGAGGGCCAGCATCCGAACGAAGGCTTCGTCCTCGAGCTCCCTCGACGACGTGTCCGAGCAAATACATTACGTCCAAGTCAATGCAGCGCTTCCGAACAGCCAGCCGACCACGTACGTGCGCCAAGCGGGGAGTTTGACCAGAACAGCGCTCGCGCCTCACCGCCCCTCGTCCGCTCCTTACGATCCATCACGCAGTGCCGCACTCGCGCGAGTGCTCGCCGCAGCAGGGAACACGCTCGTCGATCCGCACGAGCGCGACGGGATGCATCCTTGCGTGGTCCCGTTGGCTCGGTGTCCGGCTGGAGAAATTGTCGGGCTCCTCCGGCTGCCCAAGAGCACGTCCGTGTGTGAGACACAGGTCGTTTCCATGGATTTGACGACGAACTCGACCTACCTTCGGCTGCTGGCGCGCAGTCCGGACGAGTATCTCCACCGGATGCTGGCAGAGGCCGACGCGTCTGGCGACGCGGGCGCGTATCGCGCCGTTGCCGAGGCGGCCGGGGAGTACGGCGTGCGGCTCTATCAGCAGGGGGATGTGGCCGCGAGCAAGTTGCCGACGCTGAATGCGTACCTGGCCCGCCGTGTGGGCATGTTTCTGGACGTCTCGGAAGCGCTGGTGCAGGCGCATTTCGAAAAGGGCGACGACATGTCTGCGCTGATTACGGCGGAATGGTACATGCGCGACGGTCAGTTTCCCAACTGGGGCAAGCCGTACGAGTACGTGAGCGACCTGATGGTCGGTCGGCTGAACCGGCGAGAAGAGGGGCGGGACATTGCGCGGTTGTCGCTCAAGACGCCGTGGTGGACGCTGGAGCACGGGTTTGAGGCGGCGCGGGAGAAGAGTGGGCTTCAGGGTGACGCAGATACCGTTATTAGAGTGTTGCAGGAGCAGGAGGAGGCGAGGATGAGTGCCATGTCGACTGGGAAGGCGTTTCGGAGCAATGAGGACGAACGGATTGACGAAGCGGGGCACCTGATGAATAAGGTCGTGGCCGGCGAGTATGGGCAGTGGGCGGACATCCAGGCGGAACTCGTCGAGAAGTACGAGTTGGCCGGGCTGATCGACATGGCGAGGTTCGTGGCGATGATCTGATGAGCAGTTCTGGAAGACCCAACACAAACCAAAGATGATTGAATACGACAACCTGTCCATTACGGGTACGTGTAACGTTTGCCAAGCGCGCAGGCTCACTCCTCCGTGGAAGGGACTCCTCGCAAGCGCCGATTCGCGGAGCGGCCCCGCGATCCGAATTTGAAATTTGAAATCCTTCAAACTCTCGTCCGGCGGTTTCGTCGTTCGTCGTTCGTCGTTCGTCGTTCGTCGTTCGTCGTTCGTCG
>Ga0222716_10004223_pt1 | contig 11304 bp, 8 predicted proteins | sample C33_13DmetaG_FD_165044 | JGI IMG/M metagenome (GOLD analysis project Ga0222716, IMG submission 165044) | Estuarine water microbial communities from San Francisco Bay, California, United States - C33_13D | ecosystem: Environmental > Aquatic > Marine > Unclassified | place: USA: California... | reverse complement strand
ACCAGCAATGAATCAACTGGCCCGTGGTTAAAGGCTGAGGTCTAGAACCGGCTCTTCATTTTAGGTCCTATTTAAACCTAAATTAAGGAAGTATTCCCGGTTACCCCATATCGCTTGGGCTCAAAGTCTAACTTCACACAATATATGTAATGCTGACTTGTGGATTTAACTTTAATAGATGACGCCACGCCCCAACCCCTCCCTCAAGTAATCTCATCTTAAAGGACGAACGGATCAAACCGCCATAATCACTGCGTTTGCAGCCGCGTAATCCTTAGAGTGCGTCAAGCTCACCATAACCTGGGCAGCGTTCACCTCCTTAGCTTTCAGCGCAGCCGCGCCTCTTAACTGAACTTCCGGCTCACCGCTCGACTTCCTTAGAATTTCCATATCAAGCCAACCCACATCCTTACCGATCCCAGTCCCAAAAGCCTTCGAGATCGCTTCTTTCGCTGCGAATCTTGCCGCATAGTGCATCTCTGGCATCTTTTGCCGGTCGCAGTAGTCCCGCTCCCTCTCAGTAAAGATCCGCGCGAGGAACCTCACACCAAACTCATCCATCGACGAGCGAATCCGGGAAACCTCCACAACATCAATGCCGATTCCAACTAAACTCATCTTATTGAGCGGTCGGTCGGATATTCCCGCATGGCAGTCTTCATTTCCTTTACCGCAGATCTGAGCCCAACAAAAAGAGCCCTAGAAATTAAGGTGTGACCAACGTTAAACTCTTTTAAGTTTTTTACAGAAAAAAGGCCTTTAATGTTCTCCAAATGAATCCCATGTCCAGCATTTACTCGCAATCCTAACGAACTCCCTAGGTCTGCACCAGATTGCAAGCGCCTAATTTCGGATTCGTGTTCCTTGCCAGTGGTTAAGGCAAATGTTCCGGTGTGTAATTCGATCATTTCTGCCCCGATATCTGCTGCCGCTTGAATCTGAGCCCTTTCTGAGTCAATGAACAAACTCACCTGAATGCCTAAACTCTGGAGTTTAGAGACAGTTTGGCGCAAAGACTCCTGATTTGCGATCACATCAAGCCCCCCCTCAGTCGTAACCTCCTCACGTTTCTCGGGAACCAAGCAGGCAAAGTCCGGTTTCAAATCGCAAGCAAAAGCCACCATCTCCGCAGTATTTGCCAGTTCAAGATTTAAGGGTAAATCAATTTCCCGTCTAACCAATCGCGCATCGTCATCCTGCATGTGACGACGATCCTCACGGACGTGCACGGTGATTGAATCAGCTCCTCCAGCTTTCGCCTCGAGTGCCGCCTCCAAAATCGAGGGCTCAAGGATTGGAGCATCTGGATTCATGGCGTATCGTGCCTGCCGAAGCGTGGCGACGTGATCGATATTTACCCCGAGAAGAAGCGACATTTTCTTAGGACGTTAATGTTTAAAGTGCCTATACCCGGTAAATACCATAGCAATACCAGCAGCATCAGCCGCTGCGATCACTTCCTTATCCCGTATTGACCCCCCGGGCTGAATACAAGCAGTAGCGCCGGCCTTGATTGCAGCGTCCAGACCGTCAGCAAACGGGAAAAGAGCGTCAGAGGCAATGATACTGCCCTTTAGAGAGAGCCCAGCTTCTTCAGCCTTCCAGACAGCAATCCTAGAAGAATCAACACGGCTCATTTGACCAGCGCCGATCCCAAGGGTCCGATCTCCTGAACTAAAAACAATCGCATTGGACTTCACGTGCTTAACGACACGCCAACCGAATCTCATCGCCGTCATCTCTGCCTCAGTTGGTGGACGTTTCGTCACAACTTTGGCCTCTAAGTCTTCTAGCCCCATAACGGCGTGATCCTTATCCATCACCATTAAGCCACCAGGTGCAGGCCGAACAACCGCATCTCTCCGGAATTTTTCATAACCAGGTTCTACCTTCATGAGGCGTAAATTCTTTTTCTTCTGAAGGATTGCACGCGCTTCAGGCTCGTAATCAGGCGCAATTATAACGTCCGTGAAAATCTCCGAAATGACCCTTGCTAAATCTTCGTTGATCGGGCGATTACAGACGATCACCCCGCCAAACGGAGCCGAACGATCAGTTTCGAAAGCTTTCTGCCAAGCGACCCGAAGATCCTCATCTTGACCCACTCCACAAGGATTAGTGTGTTTGAGAATTCCGACAGTTGAGCGTTTGTAGTCCAAAATAAGATCGGCTGCGGCTTCAATATCGAGAATGTTAGTATAACTCAGTTCTTTCCCCTGCAATTGAGTAAAACATTCGTTAAAATCACCATAAAGTCGGGCTTTTTGGTGAGGGTTGTCCCCATAGCGAAGATCACTCACTAGCGGAAGATTAACTGAAAAACTGCAAGCAGTCCCTTGGTCACACTGGCCTAAATAGTTGGAGATGGCACTATCATAAGCCGAGGTTCGGCGAAAGACCTTAATCGCTAGCTCCTCTCGGAGCCGGAGGGTCGTATCACCATCATGCGCTTCCATTTCCTCCAAAACCCTTCGGTAGTCAGCAGGATCTGTTAGCACGGTAACCGCAGAATAATTCTTGGAAGCACTGCGTAACATCGAAGGCCCGCCGATATCAATATTTTCAATCGCTTCAGTTAACGACACATCCTCTTTGGCTATAGTTTGCTCAAAAGGGTAGAGATTCACAACGACGAGATCGATGGTTGGAATGTCATTCTTTTTACCTTGGGCAACATGGTCATCCGAATCCCGCCTCTGGAGTAATCCACCGTGGATCTTCGGATGGAGAGTTTTGAGCCGCCCCTCGAAAAGCTCGGGGGCACCAGTGTATTCAGCAACATCAGTAACCGGAAGCCCACCCTCACGGAGAGCCTTGGCTGTTCCGCCCGTCGAAAGGAGCTCAATACCGAACCCCTCATGAAGGGCCTTAGCAAAATCAACCAATCCGGACTTATCGGAAACCGAGAGGAGCGCGCGTGCAATCGCCATAAATTTGAATGTGTTTAGAGTCGAAGTGACCCCCAAGAGGGCTAGGCTACCTCAGGTCTCCGGGCAAGGGTAATATGGAACCATGAATGTGAATAACAATTCAGACTCCCCCGCTATTCAGGTGAAATTTGCGTTCCCCTTTTCGATTTCAATTACTAAAATCAACACGAGCAATGGATGAAGCAGAGAGTATCGAGGAAATCATGCGTCGAGTCAGACGGCTTGAAATCCGAGCGCGACGCCTTGCTCAGGAGGTTTTCTCAGGAGATTATCACTCCTCATTTCGTGGTCAGGGTCTTGATTTCGATGAATTCCGCGAATACCAACCGGGAGATGAAATCCGATTCATTGACTGGAATGTCACCGCCCGCATGGAAACTCCCTTCATTCGGAAATTCCGTGAGGAGCGAGAGCTTTCGGTGATTCTCGCCGTGGATATTTCTGGTTCAACCGAATATGGCAGCGATTATCTTAGCAAGCGCGAACGCGCCGCCGAAATTGCAGCGCTCCTCGGGTTTAGTGCTCGGTATAACGGTGATAAAGTCGGGCTTCTTCTTTTTGCGGAAGAGCCAGTTCTCTACCTACCTCCGGGGAAAGGAGGACGCTCCGTGCTCCGAGCAGTAAGGGAGATCTTGACGGCCAAACCTCCCAAACCGGGAACTTCAATTGCCGAAGCTTCGAAGTTCCTCCTCAGAACCCTCAAGCGGAAGGGTCTGATCTTTTTCATTTCAGACTTTGTGGATTGGGGGTTCGAACGACCCCTGGGATGCCTTGCGCGTCAACATGATGTCATTGCCCTTCCCATTTTCGACCCTCTTGAAAAAAGGATTCCCGACGTCGGCAAAGTTTATCTACGCGATCCTGAAAGCGGCCATGAAATATTAGTAAACACCTCAAACAGCAACACGCGTATGGGGCTTTCAAAACTTTCCAAAAGGTATCGCGAAGGACTTGCTTCGTTCTTTAAAAAGCATGGGATTGATAGCGCTCAAATCTCTACCAAGGATGACTATATTGCCGATCTTCATAAACTCTTTCAGCGCCGAGTGCTTCGGAGGCGATAATTATGGATTCCGATAATCCACCTACCCTTCAGCACGGCATCCCAGATCCCGAAAGCTACCTGCCAGAGACTCCGGATTGGTTTCTGTGGTTTCTGATTTCAAGTGTGATCCTGACAATCCTCGCAATTTGGTGGCTAATCCGGCTCCTGTTTGCGGAACCCAAGAAAACAAAACCAATCTCAAATCTCGATTTTTTCACACCTGCGATGAGCGTTCTCAATTCGCTTGAATCGCAGGCTGACGAAAGATTAATTTCGGAGATCGCAGCCGAGGCGTCATTGGCAATCCGAACCTACCTAGCCGGAGCTCAGGCAGAACCTGCGCTTTACGAAACAGTCGAGGAATTTGAAGCCCGACAAAGCATACTACCAGCTGATGCCAACCATGTTCTTAATCGCTTGAACGATGCCAAGTATGATAAGTCTGAGATCGACCAAACCCTTTCCTTGAAGATGATTGAGGAGTCACGAATCTGTCTCACAAAGCTTCGCCGATTCACTCCAACTAAAGAGATAGAAAACGATCACTTACCAACTTTACCCGAGACCAAATCAGCAGGCTGGATCCAGCGGACTTTCGCCAGACGAACCTTAGCAGCTTTTCCTTTCGGTATGATCCTTGCTCTCGGAGGCTTGATGGGTAGCACCTACAAACGGCGTGGGGTAAGCGCTGAACTCGAAGGAAACGCTTTAGTCTGGGTTGGGCTCTCGATCAGCGCGGTAGCCCTTATCACCTTTCTTCTTGTCCGTCCTTCGCAGAAATAATCATGAACTTTTTGGATAATTATGATTTTGCGGAACCATGGTGGCTTCTGCTTCTTCTAGCCGTTCCACTGCTCATGCTTCTCGGCTATCGTCAAGGGGCTCGCAGTTGGCTTATCTATCCAACCTTGCGAGTATTAAGCACACTGGGACTCAAGCCTAAAGACCGACCCTTTCAGTTCGCACCCTTAATTCTCCCGCTCATGCTAATCCCTGCGATTATCGGACTTGCCCGGCCACAAGAAACTAGAAGCCGGACTTCGCGGACCGCGAGCGGAATTGATATCATTATCGCGCTTGATGTTTCCTACTCAATGTCGACTGCTGATTTTTACGAATCTGACAAAGGCATGCGGCGCCCCCAACTCAGGATTAATGCAGCTAAAAAGATTATTACCGAATTCATCGATCGCCGACCTGATGATCGAATCGGAATCGTAAGCTTCGCGGCACGCCCTTACACGGTTGCCCCAATCACCCTCGATCATCAAATTCTTGAATACACCTTACGCGACGTCGCCCTAGTGAAGGATCGAACCGAGGGTGGCACAGCTATCGGCAGCGCCATCGTAGCCGCAGGTGATCGCCTCGAAACGCTTGCCCGGGATACAGACAAAGGTGATCCCAAAAGTAAAAGCAAAGTCATTGTCCTCGTTACCGATGGCGCCAGCAACTCGGGGCAACTCAGTCCGGTTGAGGCGGCGGGCTTAGTAGCCGAACTCGGTATTAAAGTTTACCCGGTAGGAATTGGAACTCCCCAAGGTCGGATTCGAGGGGTTAATACCGGACAAGAATTTGACACTGAAACTCTTAAGGAAATCGCTGAAATCACCAAAGGAGATTACTATCGAGCGCGCGACTATTTAGGCCTCCGAGAAGCTTTCAAGAGCATCGACGACCTTGAAAAAATCGAAGTCGAACGTAAGAGCTGGACGATAAGGAAAGAGCTCTACTTCTGGTTTGTTGGGGCGTCGGGCCTTTTGATTTTAGGCTACCTTTTTACTTCAGCACTCAACCCACCATCGATGCCATGAATTTTGCAAAACCTGAATGGCTTCTTTGCTTAACCGCCCTCCCCTTGATTGGCTTCATGGCTTGGCTCTCTTGGAAGAAGCGTCGCTATCGCTGGAAGAGAATGGTGGCAGATCGTTTACAAGGCCGCCTCAGCCATACCCGCCCGCCATGGGTTCACTTCACCTCACTGGGTCTCGCTTTAGGAGGGATGGCTGGGTTGATTATTGCAGTCGCCCAGCCAGAATCTGGCGAGGAATGGATTGAAGTAGAAAATGAAGGACGAAACATTCTCTTTTGTGTGGATATATCACGCAGCATGCTAGCCCGCGATATGGAGCCTAATCGACTACTAGCATCTAGGGCTGCAGCTCTAGAAATCCTAGAAAAGTTTCCTAACGATCGAGTTGGCGTTCTTTTGTTTTCTGGGGAAACACTTGTTCAATCTCCACTTACGATCGATCACAGTTTTGTGGAACAAACTTTGGCTCAACTGGACCCCAATGACATCCCAGTGGGAGGCTCCAACCTTACCACAGCTATTGATTCCGGAACACGACTCCTGAGGGAAACGGGTCAACAAAGCAACATCATGGTGGTATTTAGCGATGGTGAAAAATCCTCTGAAGGACTTGAAGAAGCTGCCGCCGCTGCCGCCAGAGAAGGCATCTTCATTTACGCAATCGGAATGGGATCCACAGAGGGTTCCTTCATACCTGATCCTCGGGAAAGTGATGGGAATTTTCGAGACCGATCCGGGAATGTCGTTTTTTCCAAGCTCAACGAAGAAGCTCTACAAGTGATAGCCGAAGAAACTGATGGATATTACTCCAAAGGAATGGGCGCCGGCTTCATTAACAAATTAGATTCGGCACTTTCTGAAATGGATCGCTTCCGAGAGGAAGGAAAACACCAACGAGTTGCTAAACCTGCTCATCGGTGGTTTGTTTTTAGCGGACTGCTTCTCATCATGACTTCTATTTTCATCAAGTGCCTTCCTTTAGCTCCGATCATTGCTCTCGCAGTATGTAGTCTCGCCACCCCACAGGCTGAAGCAAGCTTGGTGGAAGACGGCATCGCTGCCCTCAAAGCAGGTGAAACAACCACAGCTCAACAGTTGTTCAGCGAAGCAGCCAAAGATAGTTCAGGTGACCATGCGGCAAGCCTATACCTCGCATCCGGATCAGCAGCATCAAGAGCGCAAGATTGGCCTACTGCGGTCACTTCATTTAGCTCAGCACTTTCGGCTGAAGATTCTGAAATTCTCCAGCAAGCCCATTATGCTCTCGCAACTTCCTTATTTTATCTAGGTGCGTCAAAAACCATGGAAGAGAAAGTGAAAGCTTGGGAAGGTTCGATTGAGCACTTTAAAGCCTCTTTAGAAATCCAACCCCAAAACGCAGCCTCGAGAGAAAACCTACAATCCGTAGAGAAGCAATTAGCCGAACTCCAAAAAGAAAAGGAAAAAAAGGAGGAAGAAAAAAACCAGGAAAAGGAAGACGAAGACAATCAAGATTCAGAAAAAAACGACTCTCAAGAAGAAGCTCAAAATGGCTCTGATTCGGAAGACACATCAGAAGAGTCAAAGGACGAGCAATCAAATGAAAATCCGGACCAAACGAAGAAAGATGACCCCTCCGAAGAAAATGGCGATAACAACAATCCCAAGCAATCTAAAGAGGGTGAGAGTAAAAATGATGAACAATCTGAAAAATCAAAACCTAACGACGAGCTATCGAATCAAAACGAAAATCAAAGCAATGAGGGAGAAGCTAAACAGGGCAATGAAAACAAAGCACAAGCAGAGAATCCCAACCTAAAAGATGATCCTAATGCTCCGGAAAATGAAACGCCCCGCGAAAGAGCTCGGCGGCTCCTAAAGCAATATTCCGACTTTGGGGGAAAGGCTCCACGAAGGATACGGAGACCCTACAATCGAAGCCCACACGATTGGTAATTTACGAAACGACCATCGTGAGATTTTTCGTAATCATTTCATTTCTAATTCTTACAGGAGGCCGCAACCTCTTAGCTAAGGATTCCCCGGCGATCGAGACAAAGCTCGATAGTTCGATTATTGTAGTTGGGGAAAAAACCTACCTGACGGTATGGGTCGAGAATCTGACGCTAATCGATTGGCCAACCAGCCCAAAAGCGGCCCCTCTTGCTTTAAAGCGAGAAACGCAACGCCGATATCAAATTAATGGAAGAATTCGTGAAGGCTTCCGTTATTTAGTTTCAGCTTTCGAGCCAGGGATTTACAAGATCCCCCCCTTTGAACTCCAAACTAACTCCGGAGTGATTCGCTCAAAAACCCATACTCTTCGAGTGGCACCAATCAATAGCCTCGAAACTCATGGCATAAAAATCAATGGAGAAGTCACTCCGTATCTGACCGGTGTTTTCCTTGAGAAGACCAACCCTTACTTAGGTGAAACACAGGACGTCGAAGCTAAGCTATATCTTTCCCAAGCAGCACCTCACTTACTTCGGTTATCAGATGGGAACGTCATTAACCTCAAAAAGGATGGGCTTGCAGCATGGCGCTTCACTACGACGACTGAACCTACTGGATATCTTGATTATGATGGCCATCAATTCGCGGTATACACCTACCTTAGCTCAATCAATGCGCTTCAGGACGGACCTCTTGTTCTTGGACCTGGGTCGACTAACGCTACCTTACTTCGTCGCCAAGTGGTTCGCGGAGGCTTCGCCACCCGTTCCTTTACCACAAAGATCGACTTCCCTTCTGTTGAGCTAAATGTCCGGCCTCTTCCTGAAGGAGCGCCATCCGGTTTTGGTGGAGCCGTAGGAACATTTTCGATTGAGGTTCGCCCCCTCAGTCTTGAACTCGAGCTCGGCGGATCACTCACCGTCGAAACACGCATCACAGGTTCGGGAAATATCGATCAATTCCCTGGACCTCAATTAGTTGACCTGAACAAAGATTGGAAACAATTTGAAATAATGGCTAAGCCGAGCGGCGGGGAACGCCGTTCAAGTTCAGGGACCGCTGAGTTCTCGCATGTCCTAAGACCTCTAAAAAAAATTGAGGCTCTTCCCCCTTATCGCTTCATTTACTTCGATCCATTGCTCGAAAATTACGAGCAAAAGGAATCTCTTCCTATTCCGATAAAAATCACCGGAGAACTTCCTTCCCCAGAATCCCTTGGAGAAGCTCTGGAGTTCCTCCCCCCTAGCGAACGTCCGCTAAAAGTTTTCAGGAAATCATCCCCCCTGAGCAAGTGGGCGTGGCAAATCATCCCTGCTCTAATTACCTGCTCAATTCTTGGAATTGCATTCCGGAACAGGCTCAAAGCTCGCCATATCGCGTTAGCGCCTCGTAGGGAGTTTGAAGACGAGCTGAAAGAAGTGACTTCAGCGAGCAATGACCGTGTAACCTTCTTTCGAGAAGCGGCCCGGTTTGCTACGGAGCACGACGCAGCTGAGGGGCTCGAGGAGGTTTTCAAAATACGGGATGAGATCTGCTTTCGGCAGGACCCAAAACCGGAACCCCTTGAACCAAGCGAAAAAAAGCGAGTCTTGAGGCTCCTTAGGACCTTGTCTCCGCTCTTAATATTTTTAATCTCTATAGGCTCCTTGATTAAGACTAGTAAGGCCATTGACCATTCTCCCGAGGAAGCCAAAGCCGACATTCTGGCATCAATGGAAACAGCAGCAGCAAGAGAGCATCTTCATAACCTAGCGATTTGTGAGCTAAAGTTAGAAAACTATGGCGAAGCTTCATTGTGGGCCCATCGTTATCAATTGCATGGTGGTGACAGCTCCAAACTAATGAGCGAATTACCAGGGTCTCACGCTCGTTCGCCAGAGGGGACTGAATGGCTATCGCTTCTACCCAAATGGATTTATTTTCAAATCTTAATCATGGGGATTTGGTCACTTGTCATCGCTATTCTGACAGCTTGGAACATCTTTGGAAATAAGCGCAAACCTCTCCTCGTCACTTTCTCCGTTTTCACAGGTTTGGGATTCGCAATTGGAATCACCGGGATGAAACTCTATCCTCTAGGAGTAAGCTTCGAGCCCCTGAGTGAATTATCAATCGTGACAGAAAAGACGGCGCTGAAAAGCCAACCCTTTGAGGGAGGCTCTATAATTCGGGAGAACGTGATAGGGAGCCTGTGTCGAGTCAAAGCGACTCGAGCAGGATGGTCTATGATTAAGCTCCCTGGAGGCAGCACTGGCTGGATCAGGAAGGCCGAAGTCTCACCCATTTTAGAGTAACTCGATAAGATCAATTCATTCGCACCTCTTAAATTTCTAGGAGGTGGAAACGCCTGCTTTCTTTTGCTTCTTGCGGGCCTTGGCTTTGAAAGAAACCGCCTTCGCGTCCTTTTTAACCTTCGCTGTAACGTGCTGGTCCTCCTTGACAGAACCTGAAAGAATGGCTTCAGCAAGCGGATCTTCAAGCAATTGTTCAACCGCCCGGCGCATTGGGCGAGCTCCATAGTCAGGATCGTAGCCCTCGGTGACGATTAGGTCGCGTGCGGATTCCTCGAGCACCAGATCGATCTGCTTATCAGCAAGGCGCTTTACCAATTTCGCAACCTCTAGATCGACAATCACGTTAAGACTCTCTTTCTCAAGCATCCGGAACACCACGAGTTCATCAAGTCGATTTAGGAATTCAGGCCGGAAATGCTTTTTAGCAACGGAATCTATTTTGGCCTTCATGCCTTCGAAGTCCGCCTCATCCTCCGCCATTGCATTGAAACCCAATGTCGTTTGGCGTTTGATACTTTCAGCTCCGACATTCGAGGTCAGAATAATGATCGTGTTCCGAAAATCGATTTTACGACCGAAGCTATCCGTAATCATTCCCTCCTCCAAAATTTGAAGCAGAAGATTCATGACGTCCGGGTGGGCTTTTTCAACTTCGTCAAAAAGAATAACTGAATACGGACGGCGCCTTACCGCTTCAGAGAGCTGACCGCCCTCTTCATATCCAACATACCCCGGAGGCGAACCGATGAGACGACTTGCGCTAAACTTCTCCATGTATTCCGACATATCGATCTGAATCAGCGACTCCGGATCACCGAACATAAAGTTGGCAAGATTTCTAGCAAGGTAGGTCTTCCCCACTCCAGTTGGCCCAAGGAAAAGAAATGAACCTATCGGGCGACGCGGATCCTTGAGATCAGCACGCGATCGCCGAAGGGCCTTAGAGATTGCCACAACAGCCTCATTCTGCCCAATAACAGTCTCCCTGAGATTCTCTTCCATTTTTAACAGCTTAGCTGCTTCCTTCTGCTCCATACGTTGGAGCGGAACACCAGTCCACTTCGAGACCACCGACATAATATCATCCTCATCGATATCAACGACCTTCTCTTCGCTTTCACCACGCCAACCTTCTATCTTATCATCGAGCACCTTTCGAGCTGTCTTTTCTTCGTCACGAAGAGCTGCAGCTTTTTCAAAATCTTGATCGTTAATAGCAGCTACCTTCTCATCGTTAATCTCCGCGATGCGCACCTCCAACTCCTTGAGTCCGATCGGACGCGTCAT
>Ga0222716_10004214_pt1 | contig 11315 bp, 6 predicted proteins | sample C33_13DmetaG_FD_165044 | JGI IMG/M metagenome (GOLD analysis project Ga0222716, IMG submission 165044) | Estuarine water microbial communities from San Francisco Bay, California, United States - C33_13D | ecosystem: Environmental > Aquatic > Marine > Unclassified | place: USA: California... | reverse complement strand
GAGACATCGCAACTTCTTCCGCGACGACGCCGAGCGGCGACGCGACGAACGCGAGCGAGACGACGACGGTCGGGGTGGAAAGGGAGACGCGAGGGGAGGACGAGGCGACGCGAGACGCGAAGGCGGCGGAGACGGAGCGGGAATTGATCGCGTTGCGCGCGAAAGTCGAGGCGCTGAGCGCGCGAAACGAGAAAAGTGAGAGTGATGCGAATGATGACGCGGAACGCGCGCGGATGGCGGAGGAGTTGGATGAGATGCGAGAACATATGCGAACGGCGACGGCGAGCGCGCATCGAGCGAACGCCGAGGTGAACGCGGTGGCGCATCAAAATCGGACGTTGATGGAAAAAGAACGGCGACGAGCGAACGCGGCAGAGGCGCGAATAAAAGAGATTATGAAAGAGCTTATGGAACAGCAGGCTAATGGTGAGGACGCGGCGATGCGTGAGCGCGCGGAGGCGTTAGAGGAAGCGTTGGCGACGTCGACGAGCGAAGTCGAGGCGCTTCGCTCGGAGAACGAGGAACTAGAGGGCCGGTTGCGAGCCGTGATCGAGCGCTCGGATGCGATCGAGTCATCTGTGGATGTGAGTGCGTCATCCGCGCTCGCAGTGGTGGTGGAGGAGAAGGAACGCGCGATGATGGGTCGGGCGTACGCCGACGAAGCGGCGACTTCGCTTCGACGCTCAGCGCTCGAGGCGCGAGCGACGGCGAACGCGTTTCGCTCTCGGCTGTACCCCGATGGTGATCCTGAAAGCGATGATGCGCGAATGTTGGTGATCGTGCACGCCGTTCTCGAGGGGCATCCGTTTGACGACGCGAGTCGCGACGTCACGAACGCCGTTCGAGCGCGTCTGCGATCGCACGGGGAAGAACGACTGGTGATTCTCGTGAGCGAAAATCTGTGCGATTTGATTCCAGACGACGCCGTGAACGCGCCGATGAGCTTAGGCGCCAAGATCTCTCTGCGAAACGTCGAAAACACGACGAACCGACGACCCGCGACGTTGCGCATAACGTATGCGTTCGACGTGCGCGATTCGCAAACAGGCGATGTCGTCAAGGGCGACGAGCGAATGATCACCATTCCCGTCGGCGCCGCCGGGACGCCGCACGCGTTCGCCATGCAAAGCGTATGGCTTGAGGCCGCGTGCACCGGCATAGAAGACGCTCTCAAAGCGGCGTATTCGCGATTGAGAGACGCCGAAAGCACGGCGAGCGCGGCCAAAGTACGCGCCATCGCGTTGCAAGGCGAAGCCGCGCGAATGCGTCACCATGGAGGCAGTTCGGCTCGAGCGCAAGCTCTCGAGCGACGAGAACTCGAGCTTGAAAGGCGTGAGTCCCAACTCAACGCCGAGGTCGTGGAAATCGAAGGCATGGTTGCGCGCGCTCGGGAAGAAGCCGAAGCCATGCGCCGCGAGGCGAACCGCATCGTCGCCGACGCCTCGGCGAGTCTCCGCGTCAAGGATGACGAAATCGAACGCCTGCGCGCGCTACAATCATCCGTCACTCGCGCGCAAAACCGTTCGAAATCGTGGCGTCGAGAGACCGCCGCCGCGCGTTTAACCGCCGACGCCGACGCCGACGCCTCCGACGCTCGAAGACTCGCCGCCGCCGGCAACCATCGCGCCGCGGCGTCCTCTTTAGAGAACGCCGAGCGTCGTCTCGCGAGAATCACCGCCGCGTGCGTCGCCAAATCCACCTCTCGAGCGTTGGCGCCCGTAGAAAACGTACACTTGTTCACGTGAGTCGACCTCCGCGCCGCGCCACACCTCGACGCGCCGCGAGACATGGACGAGTACTACCCCGACCCAGACGCGCCGCCCCGACCGCCGCCGCCGTCGAGCGCGCCGCGGACGCGCGCCGGCGCGACCGTCGCGTACGGCGACCCCGCTCGAACGACCGTCGTCGTCCTGCCGAGCGCGCGCGCGCCGCAGACGCCGCCGCCGTCGGTGCCGAGTCAACAGATACCGACGGGATTGCCGGTCGGTCAGGCGCGGCCGGCGTACTTGGGCGCGACGCGAGGGCACGAACGGCAGATCGTGAGCTGCGAGCGATGCGGACACAGCGGTCCCGCGGACGTGGTCAAGGTGAGAGGCGCGGCGAGCTGCTTCGCGGGGATACTCACGTTTGGACTGAGCGCGTGCTGCTGCGGCGACGCGTTCAGCGATACGTATCACCACTGCGCGAATTGCTCGGCGGTGTTGGCGTTCGCGAAATTAGCGTAGACGATGCGATGCGCGGGCGAGGCGCGCGCGCGCGATGTAAATAATGTTCGACTCGTGTATTGCCCGCCGCGCGACTAAAATCCAAAGAAGGCGCCGAGCGTCGACGACGCGGGGACGTTCTTCGCCTTGAGCGCCTCGTGCTCGAGCGCGAGCTCGCGAAGTTTGGTCTCGAGCGCCGTCTTCGCGGTGGTTTCCGTCTCCACGACGGCTTCGAGGTCCTTGATCTTCTTCTTCAACGCGGCGGACGAGCCGGTGCCGAGCAGAGCGCCGAATAATCCCCCGGAGTCCTCGGCTTCGAGCTCGGCGAGCGCGGTCGAGAGCGCCTCCACTTCTTTCTTGAGCTTTTCGTTTTGCGAGCGAAGCGTCGTCATCGATGCGTCTGCGGCGCCGGCGTGTTTCGCTTGCAACGTCGTGTTTTGCACCGTGACCTCCTCGATGAGTTTTTGATATTCGCTCTCGTTCTTCTCGTACGATTCCAACGCGGCTTGCAGCTCAGATTCCAAATCGCGCACGCGGGATTCCAAATTCTTTGCTCGTGTCTCGCTCTCGAGCGTCGACGCCTCTGTCGATGTCGCTAACTGAGTCTTCATGCGCTCGAGCTCGCTCGTCAGCGCGCCGACGCGCGCCGTCGATTCTCGCTCCGCCTTGGCCGAAGCCGCGAGCGCAGCGGCGGTTTTCTCGAGTTCTCCTTCCAAACGTGCGATCGTCGTCACACGCGCTTCGTTTTCGGCGCTTACGCGCGCCATTTCGTCACGCAGCTCTTTATGACTCTTCTCTAGTTCGTGCTCGCGCTCGTCAAAGCTCGTGTTTAACGCTTTCTCTTTCATCAGCACCGCAGCGTTTTGCTCTCTCGCCGCAGTGGACATTTCCTTGGTCGCGATGTCGAGAGCGGCGGTGACTTCAGCGACGCGCACTTCGAGCTCCTTGATTCGTATCTTCGCCGCGCGCTCTGACGTCTTTGCATCGGTGAGTTCTTGCACCAAGTTGTGCTGAATCGTCGTCTGCTGTGCGATTTGCGACGATAAGGTGTTGCTCTCCGACGAGCGATGGGCGTCGAAATCCGCGCGCGCCTTGCTGAGCTGTGTCTTGAGCTCGTCAATCTCTGAAACTTGCGCTGCGACTTTGGCATCGAAAGCGCGCTTAGCGTCACTCACCGCACGTTCGATCTGCGACACGCGATCTGTTTCGCTCGAGTTTGCCGCTTCCGCGAGTCGCTGAGATTCCTCGCGCGCGACTCGCAACGCCTCGACGGCTTCATCGCGCGCCTCTCTCGCCGCATCCAACTCTTCGCGCAAACGTAACGCGCTCTGTCGCGTATCCGCAAGATCTCTCTCGTAACGCGCCGTCATCGTCTCTCGAGATCGCACCAAGGCATCGTCGTTCCCCGTCGACCGACGCGGCTTCAACGGCGACGTCGACGCCGACGTTCCCGCCTCGCTCTCTTTACTCGCCCTCTCCAGCTTCGCCCTCAGATCATCCAACCGCTCGTTCAAATCCGTCGTCTCCTTTTTCAATCGCTCCGTCTTCGCCCTGTGCGTCGCCCGCTCCTCCTCCGCCCGTCGTCCGAACGCCTTCGTCGGCGACGCCGACGCCGACCCTCGCGCCGACCGCGTCCCCATCGGTTCATACATCGCCCTTCGCGTCCGCTCGTGCGACCGTCCCGCGTCCCGTCGCCGCGTTAACTCTTCGCTCAGCAACCGTCGGCTCGCCATCACCTTGGCCCGCAGCGCCTCCGCGCGTCGCAACGCTTCGAGTCGTTCGTGCTCGAGCCACATCATCGAGCTTTGCGCATTCGTCGTTCTCGCAGCTTCGCGCGGCACCGATTCGAGCGCCATCGCGTCGCGCGCGCGCGCGCGCGTCGCGACTGTTTCGCGTGAAGCGCTCGCGGCGCACGAGGTGCGCTGGAGCGCGCGGCGCGGGCGAACGCGAGCGAATGTGATGGTGAGCGTTAATACCCCTGGGAAGCAAACCGACTTTTTTTTTTAATATTACCGAGCCGACAAAAATAGAAACGCGCCACTCGGCGACGCGCGCGCGGGCGATCGACGACGCGAAGAGCGCGAGAGACCATGAGAAACGCGGCGACGGATCCAAACGCATCGCGGGCGACGGCGACGGCGCAACCGCGACGCGTGCGAACGCGGTTTCGACAAAAGTATGACGCCGGGGAGATACCGGCGCGCGTGGCGCACGGAACCGGCGCGAACGCAATCGCGTGGCGCGTCGATCCGAGCGCGCTCGACGCGAGCGCGTACTTGCCATTGTTTATCGATGGGTTAAAGGAGACGAAACATCCGTATCGCTTGCTCGCGGTGCGAGGCGGGATCGAGTTGACGCGCGCGTGCGGCGAACGCGCGTTGCTCGACGCCTTGCCACGCTCAGTCTTACCGATGAAAGAAGCGCTCGGAACGGGCGACATGGCCGTGACCGCCGTCGCGCTTGAGCTGTTGCGAGAGTTCGTCAAGGTATCGCCGTCGATCGGTGAGGCTTTGGTGCCGTATTACAGAAATCTGCTCCCGGCGTTGAACGCGTTGAAAGACGTCTCCGACGTCTACGTCTCTCTCGTCAACTTAACCGACTGTCGCTCCTGGCGCGAGCCTCGTCGTCGTTCCCGCGTCACCGACGACGCCTCGGGCTTCACCGACGACGTCGACCACTTCCCCTCGCGCGAAATCGTCGGCTGCGGCCGCTCCAAGCGCAACATCGGCTCCCTCGTTCGCGCCACTCTTCGCGCGCTCGAGCGTCGCGGCGGCGCCGACGCGCTGGTGAACATCAAGTACCAGATTCCCACGTATCAGAGCTGCGTTCGCTGCGAGTGAGCGTCGAGCGAGCGTCGAGCGGGCGTCGCTCGAGGTCTCGCCTTCTACGCAAATGCAAGACTACACACAACACGGCCAATCAGCGCGTCCTCGCCTTAAGCCCCCTCTAACGAGAATCGCGACGATATCGACACTTCGCGCCTCGCGCCTCGCGCTTCACGCGCCCGCGCGCGCGTCGATCGACGACGATGCGCCTCGCGCACCCGCTCCCCGCGTCTCACGCCGCGCGCATCGCTCGACGCGCTGAAAATCGCGGAAACGCGATCGCCGGACGCGCGCGCCCCGTCAGCACGCCCGCGGCGAGCGATGTCGCGCGCGCGCGACGCGCGGCGGTCACGCGCGCGCTCAGGGACGCGGAGACGAACGCGCGAACGCGCGAACGACGACCGGGGCTGGTGGTGATCGAAGAAGACGGAAGGATGCGCGAACGCGTGGAGGACGCGGCGAGGCGACTGGCGCGAGAGGCGAATGCGGTGGACGAGCACGTGCTGAACGAGGAACTCGCGGAGCGGAGAATCGCGTGTGCGGTGGAGCAGGATGATTTTGAGTCGGCGCAGAAATTGGTGGAGGAAAGGAAGCGGAAGGAACAGGAGCTGTCGCCGTCGACGGCGTTGGCGGTGGCGCTGGCGAGACGACTGCGGGAGCCGAACGCGGAGGACACGGAGGTGATTTGCGCAGACGTCGTGCAGTTGGGTGATCGAAGGCTTGTACCGGCGCTTTTACGCGCGCTTTGCGTGGTGAGTGATGAACACGAGAGCGCGGCGCAAGCGATCGAGCACGCGCTTTGGATGTTGTGGCAAAAGTCTGGTAATAGTCACTACGACGCGAGGTTATTAGACGGCATTCGAGCGATGAGCATCGTGCCGGACGGGTTGCCCATGGCGCGGGATATCTTTTCAGAGATCATGGAAGCGAAGCCTGAGTTCGCGGAGGCGCATAATAAACGCGCGACGGCGTTGTACTTGATGCAGCTGTACGACTTGAGCATTAAAGATTGCGACAACGTGCTCAAGCTCAACCCTCAACACTTTGGCGCGCACTCGGGAAAAGGGTTGTGTTATCTCGCCCTGCATCAATATCAAAATGCCCTCGACAGTTTCGAGGCGGCGTTGAGAATCAACCCGAGGATGGAGCACGTTCGCCGGTATCGCGAATCACTCAAAACCATGATTGATCGGGTTGAGAGTAAGCGTTTACAAAGCGGCGACTCCCCGTAAATCGATTCTTTCATTCCGACATTCTTCTTCCGAGCATGACACGACGATACGACAACGCAATAATGTACGAGTACTCAATTACAATAAACGAGACTTTTTGTATATGACATATATCTGTAGTTTACGAAAACTCGCCGCGAGCTCTAAGCGCGGCATACACTCGCGCTCGCGCCGCTCGGAGAGGTTCCATCTCCGTCGCGAATCGAGCGCTGTACGCGCGCTTATCTTCGCTAGATGTCGAAGCGTCGCGCATATACTCCGCACGCGCATTCTGAAGCTCGCTTATCTTTGTCTCGATCGCATCGTAAGCTTCACACGACGCCGTCTCACCGTCACGCAAGGATAAATCTACGTACGTCGCCGAGCGTCGGCTCGGATCATACACTTGTCCAGGAGCCTCGCCCAGGGTCAACGCTTTATAAATCGGTTTGTCTCCCGCGGATGCACCGAGATATGTCCCGTGTGCGCCAGTCCAACTCGGTGCGACCTCGCTCGTGTTTTCCTTTTCGTCCCACCAAGTCTTGACGTCTCGCGACGTGTAGACGCCGCCGAGCGAACGGTTCGCCGTTCGATCAACCTCGACTTCATTATCTTCGGTCTGCTCCACTTCGTCGTCCTCACCATCATCGCTGTCATCTTGTGTACTCCGTGCAACGCGCCAGACGCTCACTCGACCGACTTCGTCGCCGACGACGACCACCCACGGCGACGCGGCGGTCAGGCACTCGCCCGATCGAAGCGAGATCGGCGTTGGACTCCACGCCACGTGCGTCATCGCCCCGTCGGCGCTCGCGCGCCAACTAAATGTCGCCTCTAATGTATCGCTATCGTGTACGCGCAAATAGCCATCCCGCGTGACGACAGCTACGAGGCCACCCATCGGAGAATGCGCCACTTCGGCCACGGCGCCCGAGCGCACGACGTCTACGCCTCGCATCGTCGCGATGACGCCTGAATGATCGCTTTTTTCCAACAGAGGTTTCCCAGCCCCGCTCGGAGACGCTCGAATGGACCACACACGCAAGACACCGTCATCACAACCCGTCACGGCGACGTTACGCGATCCCGGATGAGGATGCCAGGAGAAGGACGAGATTCGGCTTGAGTGTGCGTCGTACCACTTACACAAGCGTCCGCTCACGGAGCTCCACACGAGAAGTCTGTTCAGAGACCTCGACGCGCCTTTCAACGCGGACATTGCCGTCGAAGTGACGATCAGACGACCGCAGGAGAGGTAGTTCACGTCGATGATGGCGCCCGAATTCCAGCGAAGCGTGTGCAGGCACTCGCCCGGCGTCTCCGTCGCTTCGGCGACGAGATCCCACACTCGTCCATCGCCGTCGAGAGAGCCGCTGGTGAGCTGCGCGCGACCACGCGTTGGATGAAATGCTAAACACGTTATTGCGCGTTTATGCGCGTTCAGTCCGGCGGGAATGACCAAATCTAGCGTGGCGTGCGCGACGTCCCAAACGCAAATCGAGCCGTCACTCGCGCCCGCTGCAACGAATTCACCGGTACGATCGAAGTCGATCGCGGTCACGTCGACAGACTGAGGAAATCCAACGAGTGCGTTCGTCGACGCCATCGACGCGCTCGGGGCGCCCCGTTCGGTGAAATCAAATGTCCACATACTCACAAAACCGTTCACGCCGGCGACGACGAGCTCGCCGCCGCCTTCTGGCGACCATTTCAACTCACTCACCGCGTGAGGTAACTTTGTCGAGTACAAGCACTCACCTTGAGGAACGCTAAATACCTTCAAGTTGTTATCCTCACCGATTGTGGCGACGTACGCGTTCGTCGTTTCCGCGTCGTCGCGCTCAATATTCGTCGAAGAAGGCTTCATCGCCAAACCGACGACGGGACCTCGATGCGCTTGCATGGACGCCACTCTGTCTTCGCGAAGCATCTTCGCCTCCACGCGCGCTAAACCTTCGATCAAAACGCTTGAGAACTCTTCGTCGTCATCGCTTGAGGTCGATCGATCGACACATTCGCGATAAAGCTCGGCGGCGCGGGACCACGCGCCGAGCGCCTCGAGCGCGCGTCCCTTCAAAATCCAAGGAGGAAACCACAGCGCGCGAACGCCGATGGCGCGATCGGCATCATCACACGCTTCTTGCCAGCGATCGAGTTTGGCGTACGCCATCCCTCGAGCGTGGTACAACTCGGCGTATTCCGCCGTTCCGTCCACTTTTGCGTACGCCGCCGCCGCCGTGTAACATTCAATCGCCTTCTCATACTCCCCAGCCTCGTACCGCGCGTCACCGATCGCCTTCAAATCTCCACCCATCGTGATTGAAGCGCCGTCTTCGCCTTGACGTATCTCCAACGCGACCTCGACCTCGACCTCGTGTCTTCGCGACGGCGCGTCCCGCTCGCGCGTCTCGTCTCCGCCCGTCCCCGACCCGAACGCCACGGTCCCCATCGTCGCCAACGCCGCGCGTTCTCGCGCGAACTTTGTCGTTATCGTTTCGTACGCGCGCTGTATCGCGCGGAACGCCTCGACGTCGCCCCCGGGCTTGTCCGGGTGGTGCGCTCGTGCGAGCGTTTTATACGCAGCCTTCACATCGCGTTCGGATGCGCCTACGTCGAGACGGAGCGCGCTGAACGCGCTCGCGAGCGCTCGGCGCGCGCGTCGACGATTGTCCGACATCTCTCGCGCGCGATCGGTCGCGCGCGCGCGCGCCGAGGGCGTCGCTGTGTGCTCGGCGCGCGCGGTGTGCCCGTGAAAAAAAGCGTTTCTGCACGACGGACGTTTTTCGAGCTCGCGAAACTCGGGGAGCGAATGAAAACGGTATTCGGGTCAGTTTGTGTTATTAAAAGCGAGTCGAGTCGGTCGTCGAGAGTTTCTGTGAGAGTTTCTTTTCGTCGTCTTCCGCAATCGCGGTTTTCGCGCGATGAAGTGCGTGGACGAGTGACGAGCGGGCGGGTGTTCGCGCGACTAGCGCATGAACGTCGCCGCCATGTCGTAGCCCAGGACGGCGTTCATGAAAGCTCGGTGATCCGGGACGAAGTTCGCCATCTTACGGTTATCGACGAAGTTTCTGAACGCCTCCATGACTTTGTCCGGAGCGCTGCCGTAGACGTCCTGGACGGCTCGCCACGCGTTATCGCTCGGAGCGACGGCGAGCACGGCGCTGCGCATCTTAGCCATGGTAATGTTGTCCGCCTCCTTGTGCACCTTCTTCGGAACCGCCTTCGAGGCCGGACCGCCGAACGGTCGCGCCTTGTTCGGCGACATTTGAGCGCTCTTTTCCTTCTTCTTTTCCTCCTTGAGTTGCGCGGCGGCGAGCTTGGTGGCTTCCCACGCGCGCTTCTCGTCGAGCAAACGCTGACGCTTGGCTTCACGAGAGGCGATGGCGATGGCCTTTTGTTCAGCCTTGTACGCATCACGCTTGATGGCGTACGCCTGCGCTTCCTTCTCCGCCAGTTCGTCGTACTTTTTGCGTTGCTGCGGCGTGCAAGCCTTCCACGCCGCGCCGAGCTGCGCGGCTTGATCGCGGAAAGACACCGCGTCGGGCGTGTTCGCCTTCGGTCTGAACATCTTGTCGCGATATTCTTGCGCCCAGATGATGTAACTCGAACGGTTCTTGCGCGGGGCGTTCTTGTCCTTTTTGCGACGCTTGCGGTTACCATCCTTGTCGAATCGCAACGGCGGCTCCTCCTTCTCGTCCGGAAGCGGCACGTAGTTCTGCATCTCGCGGTAGTATCGCGCCTTATCCTCGTCGGAAACGCGTTGACACTCATCCCGCTCGCTCTGCGAGACCGTCTTCCACTTCGCCGCGAGCTCCTTGGTCACGTCCGTGACGCTCCACGACGGATTCTTCTTTTGCGTCTCGTCTCTGTGCTTGTTCAAAAACACCAAATACGCCGACATCGCCCGCTTCGGCTTGTCCTTGTCGCGACGTTTCTTTCGCGGTTTCTTTTCCCCGGGCGCGTGCGCGTGCAGCGGCACCATCGTTCACGTTCGCTCCGCGTTCGTCTGCGCGCGTCGTCGTCGTCGTCGTCGTCAGTCCAACGCCTCGCGTTCGTTTAAACGCTTCAAACCGTTCGTTTCAAATCGACATTCGTCCGTTGGCGCGCGCGTCCGTCGCCCTCGCGCGCGCGTCCGCCGCGCGCGTCCGCCGCGACGATCGCCGCGCGCGCGCGCGCGAATCGTCGTCGCGCGCGTCGTCGTCGTCGCGCGCGTCGTCGCGCGTCGTCGCGCGTCGCGTCGCGCGTCGTCGCGCGTCGCGCGTCGCGCGCGCGCCCGCGCCGAACGCGCGCGCATCGCGTCATCCGCGACCGCGCCGACGCGTCGCGCGTCGCGCGTCGACGCACCTCGAGTCGTCCGCGACCGCCTCGATCCACGACGCGTGCGCGCGCGCGTAGTTAACGCCCGTCGCGGTGTGTCGCGCGCGCGCGCGTCGTCGCGATCGCGCCTAGGTCAAACGCGCGCTCGACAGCGCGAAAAAACGCGTACACTGGACCGCGGATCGCGGCCCAGTCAGCGACCGCGATGGACGCGATCGATCGATCGCGAACGCGATCGATCGATCGATCGATCGATCGATTTCGAAATCGAACGATCGATCGATCGATCGGGGTCGCGACCGCGCGATCGCGACGCGCGACGCGCGGCACACCGCGCGAGACGGCGTCGCGCGAAACGCGCGTCATGTCGCATCAGGATTGGAAGGAGATCACGATCGGGAAGCGCGCGACGACCACGGGGTCGGGGACGAGCGCGAGGGCGATGAAGGATCCCAAGGCGGTCGCCGCGGTGCGCGCGCGACGACGACCGCGACGCGAGCGAAGCGCGGGGAATGAATGAATGAATGAATGAATGAATGACGCGCGCGAACGACGGGACGGACGACGACGGGACGCGACGCGACGACGCGACGACGGACGACGCGACGCGCGCGGTGGAGGAAAAACGACGTCGCGCGCGACCGAGCGGGGAGACTGACGACCGAGGCGAACGGGGCGCGCACGACGCAGGCGTTGCGCGCGGGCATCGCGGTGGACACGGTGAGAAAGGGTAAGCGAACTCGGACGCGGACGCGACG
>Ga0222716_10004213_pt1 | contig 11315 bp, 8 predicted proteins | sample C33_13DmetaG_FD_165044 | JGI IMG/M metagenome (GOLD analysis project Ga0222716, IMG submission 165044) | Estuarine water microbial communities from San Francisco Bay, California, United States - C33_13D | ecosystem: Environmental > Aquatic > Marine > Unclassified | place: USA: California... | reverse complement strand
ATAAAATGTATTGGTTTTTAATCTAAAGGTTCCGTTACTATTGTCTTCAGGATTATTTTGATTACTTGACAGATTAAAAGATGTTGATAATCCACCCAAAATGTATGGCCTGAGGTTATTATATCTTTTTGCACTGTATTTTAATAATAATGGTAAATGAATATATGTTGATTTTATTGATCGTAGAGTGTCTGAATTTTGAGAGAACTGGGTTCTATCATAAAAAATAATTTCAGATTTATTAGTGTAAAGTCCAGGCTCAAACCTAAGGTTTAATTTTTCTTTAAGTTTTAGGTCTATGATCAATCCAACGTTTAGTCCAGGTTGGTGATTAATCAACATTCTTCTTTGGGGATTGTTTTTGTAATCAAGTTTATAATTGTAATTATTTATACCGATAAAATATCCTAAATGAACTTTTTTTTGATCAAAGTTCTGTAAGTTTTCAATTTGAGAATTAAGATTTATTGAAAAACAAAGTAAAATAGTAATTGTACAAAACACTCTCATAATAATTCAAATGTATGAAAGAAATAACTGTTGAAAAATCAAAATAGTCTAAAATCAAGTATATTTGTATAATAATTCTATGGTTTACATATGAAAATCATTATAGCAGGAGCTGGAGAAGTTGGTTATCATTTAGCTAAATTACTGTCTTTTGAATCACATGATATAACATTGATTGATAATCAAAAATCAAGTCTAAACATAGCTGAAAACAAATTGGATATTAAGACAATTGAGGGAAATTCAGCTTCAATTTCTATACTAAAAGAAGCTAATGTTGAAAATTCTGATTTGGTAGTTTCTTTAACTACATCAGAAACAACAAATTTTATTACATGCATTCTTTCCAAACAACTTGGTGCCAAAAGAACAATTGCTAGAATATCAAACGTTGAGTTTATAAAAGATTGTAATGAGATTGATTTTGATTCTTTAGGTATAGATGAACTTATTTCTCCTGAAAATCTGGCAGCAGAAGAAATAAAATTGATATTGAGTGATTCAGCATTCGCTAATACTCATGATTTTGATGATGGAATTCTTAAAATGATGGCTGTTAGACTCGAAAAAAATGCTCCATTTGTTGGGAAAACAGTTATGGAGGCTGCTTCTGTTTTTCCTGGTGTTCATTTTATGCCGATTGCTCTGAAAAGAGAAGATAGTGAGACTACAATAATTCCAAGAGGAAACACAATTTTTTGTGAATGTGATCATGTATATTTTATTACCAATTCCCAAGGTATTAAAGAACTTTATAATTTAATGGGAGCAGAAAAACAAAATATAAAAAATGTTATGATTCTTGGAGCAGGTAGAGTAGGATCTAAATTGTCAAAGGATTTAAGCACTAATGGATTGAATATTAAATTAGTTGAAATCAACAAATCGAAAGCAAACAATATAGCGGAAGAACTTCCAGATTTAATGGTCTTAAATGTAGATGGTAGAAATGTTGATTTATTAGTTGAGGAAAACCTAGAAAATATGGATGCATTTATAGCTGCCACTGGGGATTCAGAAACAAATATTATGTCATGTTTGATGGCAAAATCAAAAAAAATCAAAAAAACTATTGCTTTGGTTGAGAATATGGACTATTTCAATCTTTCTCAATCAATTGGCATTGATACTCTGATTAATAAAAAATTACTTGCTGCTAATGATATTTTTAAATTTGTTAGAAACGGGGATATTGTAGAGCTTGCAAAGCTTAATGACATGGATGCAGAAATAGTAGAATTTATTGTAAATAAAAATTCTAAAGTGTTAGATAAAAAAATAATGGATCTAAATTTTCCTTTAACTGCAATTATTGGAGGTGTAATTAGATATAATGAAGGAATAATTGCACTGGGAGGATTTAAAATTCAATTGGGAGATAGAGTGTTGGTTTGTTCTAAGCCTGAAAGTATTAAAAAAGTAGAAAGTTTATTTTTATAAATAAAACATGTCTAGACTCAATAAAAAATTAATTTCTCACATTTTAGGATTATTATTAATGTTTAATGGTTTTGCAATGCTTATTTCAGCATTTGTAAGTTATTTAACAAATGATGGTGTCTTAAGTCAAATGATTTTAATTTCATCAATTGTGATTTTTTTTGGTTGGTTTTTGATGACAATTTCAAAAAATAATGACAGAAAAATCTACAAAAGAGATGCTTATTTTATAGTTGTATTGGGTTGGCTTACGATGGTTTTTTCAGGAATGCTCCCCTATATTTTCACCGGATCAATTTCTTCATTCTCAAACATTTTTTTCGAAACAATGTCCGGCTATACTACGACAGGATCAACAGTTGTAAATGATATTGAAGCCTTACCTAAAAGTATAATTTTTTGGAGGAGCATGACTCATTGGTTGGGTGGGATGGGTATTATTGTTCTTGCGATAGCAATACTTCCATTGCTTGGAATTGGTGGAATGCAACTTTTTTCTGCTGAAGCTCCTGGATTAACTGGAGATAAAATTCATCCTAGAATAAGCGATACAGCTAAAAGATTATGGTTAATATATGTTGGTTTAACATTCTTAGAAACTGTTTTATTGAAGTTTGCAGGAATGAGTTTATTTGATGCAATTAATAATTCTATGAGCAATATTGCATCTGGTGGTTTTTCATCAAAAAATGATAGTATAGCCTTCTGGAATGATAATCCTTTAGTTCAATATATTATTATAATTTTTATGTTCTTAGCTGGAACAAATTTTGTTTTAATTTACTTTGGTCTTTTAGGCAAGTTTAAAAAGATTATTCGTGATACTGAGTTTAAATGGTATTTTTCTTTTATCACAGCTTTTGTAATCATAACTACAATAGTATTATTTTTTAACGTAAACCTTAGCTCAACCGATGTTTATCATCCGCAAGTTTATGGTAAATTTGAAAGTAGTTTTAGACATTCTCTTTTTCAGGTTGTAGCCTTAGTTACTACAACTGGTTTTGTTACAGGAGATTTTATTTCTTGGACTCCTTTTTTAACAATGTTATTTTTTGGAATTATGTTTATGGGAGGATCTTCAGGGTCCACATCTGGAGGAGTTAAAGTTTTACGTCACTTGATTTTGATAAAAAATGGATTATTAGAATTTAAAAGATCTTTACATCCAAACGCAATTTTCCCATTAAGACATAACAATCATGTAGTTGAAAAGCCGATCATAATACATGTGCTAGCTTTTTTTATTTTGTATCTTATATTATTTATAATTGGAGCAGGAGTTTTAAGTTTATTGGGACTTGATTTTGTTTCTGCAATTGGAGGAGCAGCATCTTCTCTTGGAAATGTAGGTCCCGCACTTGGAACTTTAGGACCAATTAGTAATTTCGATAGTTTACCTGAATTAGGCAAATATTGGTGTTCTTTTTTAATGCTAGTTGGTAGATTAGAGTTATTTACTGTTCTTATATTTTTTACTCCCTATTTTTGGAAAAGCTAGTTTATATCGACTGCTTTTTTTATTCTCTCCATTGCCTTAACAATATTTTCATTAGAAGCAGCATATGATATTCTGATGTTATTTGGTGATCCAAATGCATCCCCTGTTACAGTGGCTACGTGAGCTTCTTCCAAGAGATAAATAGCAAAGTCTGAAGCATTGTTTATTAATTTTCCTTTAATTATTTTTCCAAAAAATGATGAAATATCAGGAAAAACATAAAAGGCTCCTTTCGGCTCATTTAACTTAAAGCCATTGATTTTTTTTAGTAAGTTAATTATAAGTTTACGTCTAGATTTAAACTCATCAATCATATATTTAATATTATTAACTGGAGCGTCCAAAGCAGCAATAGCTGCTCTTTGAGCAATACAATTTGTTCCACTAGTTATCTGGCCTTGCATTTTTGTACATGCTTTTGCAATCCAATTAGGCGCACCAATATATCCAATTCTCCAACCAGTCATAGCAAATGCTTTAGCTAATCCATTAACGGTAATAGTTCTGTTATACATTGAAGAAATTTTTGCAAAACTGTAGTGGGGAACTCCGTAGTTAATGTGTTCATATATTTCGTCAGAAAGAATATATATGTCAGGGTATTTTTCTAGAACTTTAGATAGTTCAATATATTCTTCTTTTGTATATACTGATCCACTTGGATTATTTGGAGAATTTACAATAACTAATTTAGTTCTGTTAGTTATTGACTTTTCCAACTGTCTAGGTGTTATTTTAAAATCACTAGAAATATCTGATCTAATTTCAATTGGATTTCCTTCTGCAAGTGTTACTATTGCGGAATAGCTTACCCAATATGGAGCAACTAACAAAACGTCATCACCCGGATTTATAAGAACTTGTACCACATTAGCTATAGATTGTTTTGCTCCTGTCGATACAACAATTTGATCAGGTTTATAATTCAATTCATTATCACGTTTAAATTTTTTACAAATAGAATTTTTTAAATCACCATATCCATCAACTGGAGTGTAGGAGTTGTAATTATCTTCAACTGCTTTAATCGCTGCATTTTTTATAAAATCAGGAGTATTAAAATCTGGTTCACCAAGACTTAGCCCAATAATATCAGTTCCATTTTCCTTAAGTTCTCTTGCCTTAGCAGCCATGGCTAATGTTGCTGATACAGGTAAATTATTTATTCTTTTTGATAATTTTTCTTTCATTTTATTTTTCTAATTTTTCAAGATATTTTCTTAGAATAATTTTAAATAAAGATATTTATTTTGATAAATTAAATAATGTAATTTTATTCAAATATTTAAAAGTTTTGAACAAATTAATTCATTATTTTCCTGAACTAACTAAATCTCAAATTAAACAGTTTAAAATGCTGCCTGTTTTATATAACTACTGGAATTCTAAAATTAATGTAATATCTAGAAAAGATATTGCAGAAATTGAAACAAGACATATTTTACATTCCCTGAGTATTGCTAAATTTTTCTCTTTCAATAATGGTTCTAATTTACTTGATGTTGGAACAGGTGGAGGATTCCCTGGAATTCCATTAGCAATTATGTTTCCCAAAGTTCAATTTCATTTGACAGATTCAATCGGTAAAAAAATTAAAGTTGTAAATGCTATAATTAAGGATTTAAATTTGACAAATGCATTTGGAGAGCAAATTAGATCTGAGAATTTAGACTTTGAGTATGATTTCATTGTCAATAGAGCCGTTTCAAATATGTCTAAATTAGTTTCATTAGTTGGAGCTAAAATTTCTAAAAAAAATACCCACAAATTTAAAAATGGAATTATAAGCTTGAAGGGTGGTGATTTATCGAAAGAAATAAGACCTTTCAAAAAAGCTAAAGTTTATAAAATAAATCAAATTTTCAATGAATCTTTTTTTGAAACTAAAAAAGTAATTCATTTGCCTATTCCATATATGGGTAAGGATATTCAGTTGGCGGATTAAAATTTTCTTTAATTAATCTAGGCGATACCCATCTTAATAAATTTAGTTTTGAACCAGCTTTGTCATTAGTTCCAGAACCTCTTGAGCCACCAAACGGCTGTTGACCAACAACTGCGCCTGAAGGTTTATCATTTATGTAAAAATTTCCAGCGCTGTATCTTAAAATCTTTAAAGCATAATCAATACTATCTTTATCTTTAGAAATAAAAGCACCTGTAAGAGCATAAATTGAAGTGCTATCAACTATTTTTAGAGTCTCTTTCCAATTGTTGTCTTCATAAATATAAATAGTAACTACTGGTCCAAAAATTTCTTTTTCCATAGTAATAAAATTTGGATTATTAGTTAAAATCACAGTTGGGGATATAAAAAAACCTTCAGATTTATTATAATCTCCACCAATAATAATTTCAGCATCTTTAGAATCATTAGCAGTTTTTATATAGGATACTATTTTATCAAATGAATTTTCATGAATAACAGCTGTCATAAAATGTTTAAACTCACGAGGAGACCCCATCGTTATAGTACTAATTTGATCTTTTAAGTTTTGAAGAATTTCTGTCGATTTTGACTTTGGAATATAAACCCTCGATGCTGCTGAGCATTTTTGACCTTGATATTCAAACCCGCCCCTTACAATTGCAGTAGAAACTATTTTGGAATCAGCTGAGGGGTGAGTAAAAATAAAATCTTTACCACCAGTTTCACCAACAATTCTAGGATAATCTCTATATACATTAATATTAGATCCAACTTTGGACCATAGATTTTTAAAAACATCTGTTGATCCTGTAAAGTGAATGCCTGAAAGATTTTTGTTTTTTAGAGCTATGTCTGTTATCATTACTGGATCTCCAGTTACTAAATTAATAACTCCATTTGGTAACCCAGCCTCTTTAAATACATCCATTATAATTTTAGCACTATAAACCTGATGATCACTGGGTTTCCACAATACTACATTGCCCATAAGTGCAGCACTTGCGCATAAATTTCCTCCAATTGCCGTAAAGTTAAATGGAGTTATTGCATATACAAATCCTTCAAGAGGTCTATATTCTAATCTATTTGAAACTTCACCAACAGTAATAGGTTGCTCATTATAGATTTCGTTCATGTAAACTATATTTAATTTTAGAAAATCAACAAGTTCACAGGCTGCATCTATTTCAGCTTGAAAAATAGTTTTAGATTGACCTATCATAGTAGCAGCGTTTATTTTTGATCTGTAAGGTCCAGCAATAAGTTCAGCTGCTTTTAGGAAGATAGAAGCTCTTTTTTGCCAAGATGTATTTGTCCAATCATTTTTAATGCTTAAAGAATTATCTATAGCGTCTTGAACATGTTGTTCATTACATAAAGAAAAACTTCCAACTATTTTCTTGTTATCGTGGGGAGGATTAATATCTTTTCTTTCCTCTGTGTAAATCTCTTGATTTCCAATATATAAAGGAATTCTAATATTTTGATTATACATTTCATCATAAACTTTCTCTACTTCTAATCTTTCTTCAGAATTTTTTTTATAATCTTTAACGTTTTCATTTTTCAATTGAGGAACTTCAAAATTAAAATTTTTCATAATGTTTTTTGTTATTAGTTTAAAGCCTGAGGAGCATTTAGTTTAAATGTAGGAATATAGGCTCTAAATTTCCCCCCAGAGTTAACATCGATCATATTGTAAAAACCTCTCATTGCACCGACTGGGGATGTAATCAAACATCCTGAAGAGTAAACAAAAGAATCTCCTGGCCCAATTGTGGGTTTTTGACCAATGACTCCATCTCCATCAATGATTATATCATTATTTAAAGAGTCAAAAATTCTCCAATGTCTAGATTTAAGTTGGACTGTATTTTTACTTTGGTTTGTGATGGTTATTGTATAGCTAAAAGAATAGTTTAAAATATAATTTTTAAAATATGATCCATCGAAAATTATGTCGACAGAAACTTTTATTCCTTTAGTAACGTGGTTTATCATTATAGCTAAGTTATGTATTTTAAAAAATATAAAAACTTTTTATTTTAATTTTTCATTTTACTGCTTGACTCAGTTTTATAACCAATCAAACTATAATGTTTATCTGAATTTTTTTTATGAAAAATCAGAGTAGTATAAATATTTTCAGTTTCCCAGAAGTCCCCAGAATATGATTTTAATTCATTGTCTGAGTTTAAATAGAAATATTTATAGTTATAAAAGCCTTGTTTGAATAAAAAACTTCCCACATATATATTTCCTTTCAACTCAAGCTCATGTTTTTTAGTTGTTTCAAAATTATTGAATTCTCCAACAATAAAAATTCTGTTTTTTAAATTTATTTTATTTGGTTTAAAACTAAATTTCACTAAAGAATAATCGTTTTCAATCTCGGGATTACTAATTTTTTGGTTTATTAAATAAGATCCATTAATGTCAGGATTATGTTGGTAAAACCCATTTTTTCTTTCAAAATCTGTTCTTAAATAAGTATTGTAGATTTCATAAAGTTCAGTTTTAAAGATTTTTAAATTAGATACGTTGATATTTGAATTATCAAAGTAAAAAAACTCATTTCCGCCAGGGAATAAAATATTCTTATATACAAGTTTGTTATTGAAAAAAAAATCTGGCTTTTCAATTACAACAGAATTTTCCCACTGATTATTTTTTATTACAACTAACTTAAGTGAAGATGAATTGTTTTTAAAATCCAAACAGTTAGTACATTTTATCGTTATATCTTGACTTTGGTGTGTTTCAAATTTTCTTAAATCTTTTGGCTTACTTATTTCAATATTTACTAAAACCTTTTTATCGATTACCGAAAATTTTCTTTCAAATAAAAAATCTCCATCACTATTATGAATACTAATTGAAAAATTTCCAGAAATTTTTATTTTAATGTCATTATTAGGTATCGAAATTTTATAGTTAGTATAGTTAACAAGAGTATTAAATGAATTTTCATAATCAGTTATTAAATTATCATCGTAACCACTAATGTAGTCAGACTTAAAAAGTTTAGATTTATTCCATTTATAATCAAAATGATTTAATTGATAATAGTAACTATTTTCTTTTAAATTTAAATCATCAAAAGATAAAGTAATTGTTTCATTTTTATCAATTACCGGATATAGATATTGCTTACTCTCGGTTTCAATTTTTATGCTGTATATATTTTCTAAATTATTGTTATGTTGACTAAAAACTGTATTTAAAGTCATGAAAAAAATTAAATAATATATTTTCACTTTATTTGTTTTTAATTTCATAAATATAGACAGTTTTTTTTGTCAATTTAGCATAATTTTTTTTCGCTATTTAGAATCAATATAAATAAATAATTTAATTTCAAATCAACTTTTAGAACTAGCTTTAAATTAATAAATTTGCGCTCTATTTTATAGCATATTATTATGTCAAATGACATTCGAATTAAAAATGGTTTATCCATTAATTTAAAAGGTGCTCCAGAAAACATCGTAAAAAAGGCGCCTTTCCCAAAATCCGTTTCTATAAATCCCTCTGACTTTCATTTAATTACTCCAAAAATGGTTGTAAAAGCTGGTGATAAAGTTAATGCAGGTGATATTGTGTTTTTTTCAAAAAAAAATCCCGAAGTAAAATTTTGTTCTCCAGTTTCTGGTCAAATTTTAGAAATAATTCGTGGTTCAAAAAGACGAATTATTGAGATAATTATCAGTTGTGATAAAAAGCAAACTGCAATTTCACATAAAACTTCTGGTTTCAATAATTTTTCCAAAAATCAAATTTTAGAAATTTTGTTGATTTCAGGATGCTGGCCTTTTATTAAACAAAGACCATATGATGTAATAGCCGATCCAAATGATAGTCCAAAATCAATTTTTATTTCTACTTTAAATACTGCTCCAATATCTGCTGATTTTGAAATTATTCTTAATGAACAAAAAGATGAATTTATAAGTGGAATAAATGCTCTAAAAAAATTAACTGAAGGAGATTTGAATATCTGTATTGAAAAAAATCATAATTCATTTATTAATGACATCAATGATATAAAAATTCATAATATTAGTGGAGTTCATCCTGCTGGAAACGTAGGAGTTCAAATTCACCATATTGACCCAATCAATAGTGGAGAAAAGGTATGGGTTGTTGGAGCAGAGGACGTTGCATTGATTGGAAAGCTTTTTATAACTGGTCAATATAATCCAACAAGAACGATTGCAGTTTCCGGCCCCCCAGTTAAATATCCACAATACTACAAAACTATTGTAGGTTCTAGTTTATTCGAAATTATAAAAGATGCTGGTATTAATTCTGACCTAGATTTAAGATTTATAAATGGAGATGTTTTAACAGGAAGGTCAGTTGAAAGAGATAATTATCTAGGCTTCTATAACAATACACTTTCTGTACTTAGAGAGGGTAACCACTATAGAATGTTTGGCTGGATTCCTTTCATAAATAATGCTGTACCAAGTAAATATAAAACATCATTTTCTTGGTTATTTCCCAATAAAAAATATGATTTAGACACAAATTTAAACGGAGAAGAAAGAGCTTTTGTTGTAACTGGTGAAATGGAAGATGTATTTCCAATGGATATTTTTCCAATGCAATTGTTAAAAGAATGCATGTCTGGAAACATTGAAAAGATGGAGAATTTGGGTATTTATGAAGTTGCTCCTGAAGATTTTGCTCTTATTGATTATTCTTCATCCTCCAAAATTGAAGCACAAAAGATAATAAGGGATGGACTAGATTTAATGATTTCTGAAGTCGGTTAATAAATATTAATATAAATGAACATTAGACAAATTTTAGATACTGTAAAAAAACCGTTTGGTAAGGGAGAAAAGTTTGAAAAGTATGCTCCGGCTATAAACGCTTTTGATACTTTTTTGTTTGTACCAAATCACACTACAAAACATGGAGCTCATATAAGGGATGCAGTTGATTTAAAAAGAACTATGATTACTGTAATAATAGCACTTTTACCAGCTCTTTTTTATGGAATTTATAATACAGGATACCAATATTACTCTCAATTAGATATCGCTTTCTCAACTATGGACGCTGTTATCCATGGTTCATTAAAAATAGTGCCTATGATAGCTGTTTCTTACATTGTAGGTCTTGCAATCGAATTCGCATTTGCAATTTTTAGAGGACACGAAGTTAACGAAGGATATTTAGTTACAGGTCTTCTGATTCCTATGATTATGCCGGTTGATATTCCATTATGGATGGTTGGTGTTTCTGTAGCATTTGCTGTTTTAATTGGAAAAGAAGCATTTGGAGGCACAGGCATGAATATTTTAAATCCTGCATTAACAGCAAGAGCATTTGCCTTTTTTGCTTACCCTACTTATATGTCTGGTAACAAGGTTTGGGTTTCTGAAGCTTTTAATGTAGATGGAGTGTCTGGTGAAACTATTTTAGGAATGTTAGCTTCTGGTGAAAGTTCTATTCCATACGACGTTTCTCAAATGTTTTATGGAGGAATTCCAGGATCAATAGCAGAAACTTCTACTTTCATGGTTTTAATTGGAGCTCTTATTTTAATATACACTGGAGTTGGAAGCTGGAGAATTATGATTGGTAGTGTTGTTGGTGCAGCTTTAACAGGTTTATTGTTCAACTTATGGGGAGCTAATGAGCTAATGAGCTTTAATTGGTTTAATCATTTAATTGTTGGAGGTTTTGCTTTTGGTGTAGTTTTCATGGCAACTGATCCAGTATCTGCTGCCCAAACCACTAAGGGTAAATGGATTTATGGAATTCTGGTTGGTTTGTTTTGTATACTGATTAGAGTTTTTAATCCTGCTTATCCTGAGGGAGTAATGTTAGCAATTCTTTTAATGAATGTATTTGCACCAACTATAGATCATTATGTAATTGAGGCAAATGTTAAAAGAAGAGTAAATAGAAAAATTAAATCTA
>Ga0222716_10004211_pt1 | contig 11316 bp, 7 predicted proteins | sample C33_13DmetaG_FD_165044 | JGI IMG/M metagenome (GOLD analysis project Ga0222716, IMG submission 165044) | Estuarine water microbial communities from San Francisco Bay, California, United States - C33_13D | ecosystem: Environmental > Aquatic > Marine > Unclassified | place: USA: California... | reverse complement strand
GCGTATCAGCTTATGCTCGTGGTACAACAATTGCTGCACAAGACTTAGCAGACGCAGATTTCTCACTCGTTGTAGACAAAGCTAACTACTTTGCTTTCAAGATTGACGATATCGAAGAAGCACACTCTCATGTTAATTTCATGGACATGGCTACAAACCGTGCGGCTTTCCGCTTGGCTGATCAGCATGACCAAGAAGTATTAGGTTACTTAAGTGGTTATAAGCAAGCTGCATTACATGCTAACGCAGGTACAGTAAACAACGTAGTAAATGGTACTAAAGCTAATACAGCGGCAGGTACAGACGAATTACTTGCAGCTAACAAGCTGAAGAAAAGTGACTTCGGAAACATTACTACAGCATCAGCTGCGGATCACTCGATTCCAGTTGCAGCACGTTTACCCGGAGCAACTGCTCTACCAACAGCATACGTATCACCAGCAATGTTGATTTCACGTATGGGTCGTTTGTTAGATCAGAACCAAGTAGATACTGCAGGTAGATGGCTAGTACTTGATCCTATCATGATGGAAATCCTTCGTGATGAAGATTCACGTCTGTTTAATGCAGACTTCGGTGAGTCAGGTGGATTACGTAACGGTCTAGTCTTGAACAACTTCCACGGTTTCCGTGTATATACTTCAAGTAACTTACCTTCAGTAGGTACTGGTGCAGGAACTACAACCACAGCTAACCAAAATGTCAACTACGGTGTAATCGTAGCTGGACATGACTCAGCTGTAGCAACTGCAGAGCAAGTCAACAAAACAGAAACATATCGTGATCCAGATTCATTCGCTGACATCTGCCGTGGTATGCATCTTTACGGGCGCAAGATCTTACGTCCAGAAGCGTTGGTCACAGCTAAATATAACTTAGCATAATAAAACATTTGAGGGGGCTGGCTTTATGTTAGCCCCTTTACGTACATTTAAAATCTCGTAGGAATTAACATGGCGACTTATATAAACCTAGTGAATGAATTACTTCGTCGTCTTAACGAAGTCGAGATTGGTGAAGCAGACTTTGCTACAACTAAAAACGTTCAGTCCCTAGCTAAAGATGCTATTAATTCTTCTATACGTGAAGTACTACAGGATGCACAAGAGTGGCCTTTTACTTTAGTAACATATCAACAAACTCTATCTTCCGGTACTAACACATATGACTTCCCTTCTGACTTCTCAAAAGCAGACTGGGAAACTTTCTATTTAACAAATGCAGAATCTGCTTACCCTACACAACTACCTAGTATCTCTTATGAAAGTTATATAACAGAGAAGAGAAGCACGGATGATGTAGCTGGTACAGGCGGCTACGGTAAACCTACTACTGTATACAAAACACAAAGCACTAAGTTTGGAGTTACACCTCCTCCTGATGCTTCTTATGTTATAGAGTACAGCTACTGGAAGTTCCCCGTAGACCTAAGCCTAAGCACAGATGTTTGCATAATACCCGACAGATTTCGACACGTAGTGCTTGATGGTGCTATGATGTATTTAATGCACTTTAGATCTAATGAACAGTCTGCTCAGTTACACTCAGATAAGTTTAAAAAAGGTATAAAGACTATGCGTAGACTATTAGTAGATAGTAAGGACTACCTAAGCTCTACTGTGATAAACCGAATGGGAAACTCTTTTTATAAGAATAGTGTTTAGATGGCAGATAAACTTAGCACATACCTGTCTGTTTGTACAGGAGGGTTGATCACTAACGTAGATCCTTTAACGCAAGCCTCTAGCCTTTCAGGTAGTTCTATACGTATGATTAACTATGAACCTGCCCTAGCCGGTGGGTATCGTCGTATTAGTGGATACGCTAATGAGTACGGCACAGTTCCCGGTACAGGTGCTGTACTAGGGGTGGCAGTAAACGGCAACTTACATGATGGCATATTTGCATGTAGAAAACCTACATCTGGACATGATTACTTGTATAGATGGCAGGATTCAAATGACTCTTGGGTAGCTATACCTGAAGCTGGTAATCCTGATATGACTAATGTTACTAGGATAAGATTTACTAGCTATAACTGGTCAGGTGAAGTACTCCTAATAACTGACGGAGTTAATCCAGCGGCAACTTATAATGGCACTGCATATACTCAGATAACTCATGCTCAAGCCCCTAATAACCCCAAGTATTCAGAAGAGTTTGCGTCTCATGCATTCTTGTGTGGGGATTCTTCAGAGCCCTACAACTTGTATTTTAGTGCTCCGTTGAATGCAGATGACTTTAGCCCTGCTAATGGTGCTGGTGTTATTAATGTAGGTTATACTATAACAGCAATCAAAAAGTTCCGTAACCAACTATATATCTTTGGTGCTAATAACATAAAAAGATTGACGGGTAATAATGCGGCTAATTTTGTATTAGAGAGTGTTACTTCAAATTTAGGTTGCCTTGCTCCTGATTCTGTGGTAGAATTTGGTGGTGACTTATTATTCTTAGGGCCTGATGGTATACGTCCTATTTCTGGTACTGATAAAATTGGTGATGTTGAACTTGCTACTGTGTCTAAAGAGATACAGTCTATCTTCGATAACTACTATTTATCAGAACAGATTACAGACATTTCTATTGTGGTACTTAGGAAGAAGTCACAGTTTAGATTCTTCTTTAAGAATGACTCTTCTTTATCTTTGATAGGTGGAATACGTAAGAGTCAGAATAAACAGAGTATCTTTGAATATAGCCAGTTGATCGGTATGGAAGCTAACTGTGTAGCTAGTGGATATGTAGGTCAGTTTGAGCATGTAATACATGGTGATGGTTCTGGTAAAGTACATCGTCAAGAGAGAGGTAACAGTTTTGGAGGAACTGCAATATTTAGTTTATTCCAAACACCTTACTTTTACATGGAAGACCCAGAGATACGCAAGATAGTTCATAAGGTAAACACTTACCTAAAATCAGAAGGTGATACAGAAGTTTTTGTTGGTGTATCCTATGACTATGATGATACGAATACTTCTAGCCCTACTAACTATGACTTTACTACAGAGGGTGCAGCTTCCGTTTATGGTACAGCTATTTATGGAGCAGGTGGTATATACGATGGTAATCCGTCACCTAAAACACTAACAAATATATCGGGATCAGGTAACTCTGTTTCAATAAGTTATGTTACTAATAACACAAATGCAAGTCATACTATACAGGCATTAGCCTTGACGTATGAGACAGCCGACAGGAGATGATACTTTGGCAGGTTACGTAAGACAGTCTATAGCAGACATAGTACCAACAGCTACACTTCGTGCAGCACCTATTAACGCTGAGTATAACAAACTCCGTGATGCATTTGCTGTATCAAGTGGACACAAGCACGATGGCTCAACAGGAGAAGGTGGATACATTCCGCTTATAGGTGATGTTGATGCATTAAACAAAGTTGTTATTGATACGTCAAACAATAGAGTTGGTGTATTCGTAGAAGTATCCTCAGCGGCTGTAGAACAAGTACGTTTCCAAGATGGTGTTATAGTTCCAGTTACAACTAATGATATTGACTTAGGTTCAAGTTCAGCTAAGTTCAAAGACTTACACTTACAAGGCACAGCTACAATAGCTACTGTAGATATTAATGCAGGTAATATTGATGGTACTATCTTAGGTGCTTCTTCACCTACAACTGCTACATTCACAAGTGCTACACTAAACAACAACTTAACTGTTACAGGTACATCAACACTTGTAGGTACTACAACCATTACATCAGTAGACCTAAACTCAGGTGCTATTGATAATGCTGTAATTGGTTCAGCTACACCAGTAGCAGGTACATTTACTACACTTAATGCTAATACATCCTTAGTAGCCGCTACAGCAGATATTAATGGTGGTACATTAGATGGAGCTACTGTAGGTGCGTCAGTACCAAGTACAGGTGCATTCACTACATTAACTGCATCAGGTACATCAACTCTTACTACTGTAGACATTAACGGTGGTAATATAGATGGTACTGTTATAGGTGCTTCTACAGCCTCTACAGGTAGCTTCACAACGCTGTCTACGTCAGGCCAAGCTACACTAGCTACTGCAGACATTAATGGTGGCTCTATAGACGGTTCTACAATAGGTGCATCATCTGCATCTACTGGTGCATTTACTACACTAACTGCTTCTGGCGGTATCACAGGTAATATTACTGGTAACGTAACTGGTAATACTGCTGGTGTTCATACAGGAAATGTAACAGGTAATGTCACTGGTAATCTAACTGGTAACGTAACAGCAGGTTCTGGTACATCTACGTTCACTAACTTAGTAGTTAACGGCAATCTTAATATGAATGCTGGTACATCTGCTACTATTACTAATCTAACAGCACCCAGTTCTGATCTTGATGCAGCCACTAAAAAATATGTAGACGATGAAATATCTACATTAGTTGGTGACGCTGGTGCAGGGTTGGATACTCTTGGTGAACTAGCTGATGCTCTAAATGATGATGATGCATTCAGCACTACAGTAACTAACTCCATTGCGACTAAACTACCTAAAGCTGGTGGCACAATGACAGGTGCTATCGCAATGAGTACCAACAAGATTACAGGTGCAGGTGATCCTACATCAGCACAAGACGTAGCAACTAAAGCATATACAGACACACAGAGAGATACTCGTGTAGCTAAAACAGGCGATACGATGTCTGGTGCATTGGCAATGGGTAACAATAAGATCACTGGTCTTGCTACACCTACTGCTGGTACTGATGTTACTAATAAAACGTATGTAGATGGTGTCTTAGGTTCAGCTACTGTTGCCGCTACTTCGGCGACAAATGCCGCTACAAGTGCAACCAATGCGGCAACTTCAGCAACTAATGCAAGTAACTCTGCAACATCTGCGGCTACAAGTGCTACTAATGCCGCATCATCTTATGACAACTTTGATGACAGATACCTTGGTGCTAAATCGTCTGCTCCTACAGTAGACAATGATGGTGATGCTCTTATTACAGGTGCATTATACTTTAACAGTACATCTAACATCATGTATGTCTATGGTGGTTCTGGATGGCAAGCCGCTGGTTCATCAGTCAATGGTACATCAGAACGTACTACATATACAGCTACGGCAGGTCAAACTGTGTTCGCCGCTACATATGACACTGGCTATATTGATGTTTACCTCAATGGTGTTAAACTACTGGTTGGCACAGACTTCACAGCTACAAATGGTACAAGCATTACATTAGCATCAGGTGCATCAGTAAATGATGTAGTTGATATTGTAGCTTATGGTACGTTTGTATTAGCAGATCATTACACTAAGACTGCATCAGATGCACGTTATGTAAATGTTGCTGGCGATACTATGTCAGGCAATCTAAATGTAACAGGCAGGACAACAACAGACAACGCAACTGTTGGCTCTGGAACAGCAAGCACATACGTTGACTTAACTGTTAATGGTGCATCAACAGCTAACTATGGGCCGATTATTGAGTTGCAATCCGCAGGTACAGCCTTTGGTAAAATTTCTAATTACGGGCGTGTCCAAGGCGGTACAAGCACAGATATGTTTGTTACCACTGCTACAACTAACAGTTTAATGCTTGGTACTAACAACACAGAACGTATGCGCATAGACTCGTCAGGCCGTGTTGGTATCGGAGCAAGTAATAATTCTTCATACGACTCTAATGCACAAAATCTTCTACTAGCATCTTCTGGCAACACTGGTATGACTATCAGAAGTGCTGGAGCTGCACCACATGCAATGATTCACTTTGCAGATGGAACAACTGATAATAATACTAAAAGAGCTGGTAGAATCATATATCAGCATGATGGTGATAATCTAACTATACACACTGCAAATACAGAACGTATGCGTTTTGATGGATCAGGAAACGTTGGTATTGGTCAAACACCAAGTGCAACAAGTTCCTACATGGTTGCTTTACAAGTTGGTGAGCAAGCGAACTTATATGGGCATGTTGATGGAACAGGGGCTGGCTCTGCTACATATTTAAGTAACAACATTACACATAACTCTGGTGAAAAATACATAAACTCTGATGCAGGAAGTTTATATAATCAATCATCTGGTAGTCATAAATGGTATACTTATCCTAGTGGAACAGCTGGTGCTACTGCTACTGCTTCAGAACGTATGCGCATCAACTCGTCAGGCAACGTTGGTATTGGCACGAGTTCAATAAGTAGCTCAGATAAATTATCTGTAGTAGGTGGTAAAATTAGAGCGAGTCAAAGCATTGCACAATCAGGTAATAGTTTAGACAATGCTACTTATTCTGGTATTACTATTAACAATAGCAATGACGCAAACGGCGACTTGGCAGGTATAGCAATGTATCCAACTAGCCAATACACAGCCGCCGCTGGATTATTTGGAGTTAGAGAAAGTCAAACAGCCGCTGGATTAAGTTTTTGGACAGGTTCAAATACTGGCGCAGAACGTATGCGCATCGACTCATCAGGCAACGTGACGGTGGGTAAGACCTCTGTAGATACTGATACAACAGGCATTGAACTTCGTGCGAATAATTTGTTGGCATCTACTAGAGCAAGTGCTGAATGTTTGTTTCTTAATAGAAAAACATCTGATGGTGATATTGCTAAGTTTGCCAAAGACGGCACAACTGTAGGTAGTATTGGTGTTAATGGCTCATACCCTTATATTGGTTCTCACGGCACATCTGGTAAAGGTATTAAAATTACCGATGCTCTACTCCCAGCGACAAACTCTGGTGCTTTTAACGATGCAAATGTAAATTTAGGTGCATCAAATGTACGTTGGAAAGACCTCTACCTATCAGGCGGTGTCTACCTCGGCGGTACTGGGTCGGCTAATAAGTTGAGTGATTATGAAGAGGGAACTTTTACTCCTCAATGGGATGGGTATGCACCTGCCAATTCCCAAGGGCGTTATACTAAAATTGGTAATCAAGTAATAGTACATGCTCATCTGGTAACAAGCACTGCTGCTGACTATTCTGGAGTAAAAATAAATAACTTACCATTTACTTCTTCTAATGTGGCAGGTGTTGGTGCGGGTATGACATGGTGTGACAATACATATTTTTATGATTTTGTTACTCACACAAGAGTTTATCCCGCCTCAACCCAATGTGTTCTAAATTTAGTACATAATGGTTCTTTACAGGCTATGGAGTATGTAGGTCGAACACCTCAGATTGGGGGTTCGGGAACATTTCGTTGGACAATTATATATCAAACAGACGCATAACCTACTGCATAGCTTTAGGTTGGACAGGTGGCAATCACGCCACGATAAAAACAGGAGGCCAATATGGCACTAACAGAAACACAAGTAGAAGATAAAATAGAGATAGTGGGCGATCACAAAATCATTCAAATAAGAACCGCCACTGTTATCTCAAGAGATGGCACAGAGATCAGCAGATCATTCCATCGTCACTCATTATCTTGCTCAACTAAATCAGGTGATACATGGGCAGACACTAACATAAGTGATCAGTCAACCGAAGTACAAGCAATATGCAATGCAGTTTGGACAGACGCAGTTAAGACTGCCTACCAAAAAGCTATGGATGCACAAGCAATATAACATAAGAGGGATTAGCCACAATGAGTAAGGCACGTACATTAGCCAATTTAATATCTGACAATGCTGAACTAGCAGATGGACAGATTTCTGTTGCGGAAGTTGTTGGTGCTGCACCCACGGCTAGTCCCACATTCACTGGCACAACTACTGTTAACGGTAATGTTTCAGTAGACGGCGGCACAATCAAGCTAGACGGAAACTATCCTGTTGGTAATGCTAATGTTGCGTTGGGTGATACTGCATTAGATAGTTTAACTTCTGGTGCAGAAAACACTGCAATTGGAGATCAAGCTGCAACCTCAAATACCACAGGATCAAAACTTTCTGCATTTGGTAGATATGCTCTTTATGGTAATACAACTGGAGAAAAAAATACTGGGTTAGGGTATATGTCTTTATTTGGCAATACCACCGCAGACAACAACACCGCAGTTGGGTATCAGTCGCTTTACTCCAACACCACCGCATCTGACAACACCGCAGTTGGTAATAATGCTTTACGAACAAACATTACAGGTGCTGGTAATACAGTATCTGGAGCATTTGCGGCTTATAGTAATACAACTGGAGGAAACAACACTGCCAGTGGCTTTAGAGCTTTCCAAGACAATACAACAGGTGGCAGTAATGTCGCTATAGGTGCGTATGCTTTAGACGATAACACCACAGCTAGCAACAACACAGCAGTTGGGTATCAAGCAGGTGGAATGGTCACAACAGGTGACAGAAATACCCTCATAGGTGGACTAGCTGGCGATGCCTTCAATACTGGTGCGGCTAACGTAGCAGTTGGTTACTTAGCATTAACTTCCGATACTAAGGGTTCTTCTAATGTTGCAATTGGGCGAGGGGCGTTACACGATCAAAACTTTACTACAGGTGTTGACTCTTTTAATACTGCTGTTGGAGATAGAGCTGGTGAATCAAACACAACAGGCCAATACAACACTCTTATTGGTGGTCTAGCAGGTGATGCACAGACTACCGCAGACCACAACGTAGCTTTAGGTATAAGCACTTTAACTACAAATACCAAAGCAAATAAGAATGTTGCAATAGGAAGTAACGCATTAAACACTTTTAATGTTACTAGCGACACAGATACTTTTAACACAGCAGTCGGGTATTCGGCAGGTGGCACAATGACCACAGGCATACTCAACACCCTTATTGGTGGCTTAGCTGGTGACGCTATGACTGATGCAGATGAGAATGTAGCTGTTGGCTATAATGCTTTAACTGCAAATATCAAAGGTAATAGGACTGTTGCAATAGGTAATGGGGCATTAATGGCTCAAACATTCCCTACAATTACCGATAGTTTCAATACTGCCGTTGGGCATTTTGCTGGTGGGTCAGTAACAACAGGCACAAACAACACCCTAATAGGTGGGCTTTCTGGTGATGCAATTACGACAGGTGGGTCAAACACTTCCGTTGGTGCATATGCTATGACTACTTTAACAACAGGAAGTCACAACGTAGCAGTAGGTACTAGCGCATTAGATGTTACGACTACAGGCTCAAACAACGTAGCCGTTGGACGTGACGCACTAGGCGCAAACACCACCGCAAGTTACAACACTCATGTTGGGTATCAGGCAGGGTATAGTAATACTACAGGGCCATCGAACACTTCAGTGGGGGCAGGTGCGTTTCTTGATAATACCACGGGGGGCTACAATGTTACTGTTGGAAGCAACTCTTTAGAAAACAATACTACGGGCAATTATAATTCAGCCTTGGGCTTTTACGCCCTAGCCTCCAACACCACCGCATCACAAAATACAGCCGTTGGGTATCAGTCTGCTTATTCTAATACTACTGGCGGTCAAAATACCGCTTTAGGCCGTGTGTCTCTGTATACAAACACGACAGGTAATTACAACGTAGCTTTGGGTTCTATTGCCCTTTACTACAATACTACTGGCTCAAACAACGTAGCTTTGGGTACACAAGCATTAAACAACAACACCACCGCATCCAACGCCACAGCAGTTGGTTATCAGGCAATGCTTAGTAACACTACTGGCTATGGGACAGCGGTAGGTGCAAATGCGTTAGACGCAAATACGACAGGTACACACAACACCTCAATCGGCTCAACGTCACTATCTACAAATAGCACAGGCTCTTATAACTCTGCATTGGGCCATCAGGCTTTAGCCTCCAACACCACCGCATCTAGAAACACTGCGGTTGGGTATCAGGCTGGATATAGTAATACAACTGGTATTGAGAATACTTTTGTTGGTAGAGGTGCGGCTAATGCTAATACTACAGGTCAGCACAATGCTGTTTTTGGAGATTTTGCTTATGGGGCTGGAAGTACAGGTAGTTATAATACAGCTATAGGTAAAAACGCACTCCGCTTCAACACCACCGCATCACAAAATACAGCCATTGGGTATAAGGCTGGGTATAATAATACTACAGGTAGCCAAAATATAGCTATTGGTGTCAGTGCCTTACTTAGTACTACTACTGCTACAGGAGTCGTTGCAATTGGTAATACTGCAGGTGAGGCACATACTACTCAATATGGTTCAACGTATATAGGTCATGCAGCAGGCTACAATTCAACAGGTCAAAACGTTTGTATTGGTTATGCGGCAGGGTATACTGGTAACGGCGCTACTTCTCTTAGAGCTGGTGGAGGTAATACTCTAATTGGTACATATACTAATGCACATGATGCTAATGCTGCTGGAACTGTAGTTATAGGGCATAATGCAACAGCTAAAGGGAATAATACAAGTTTTCTATCTCCTACTAGTGGTGCTTATCAAGGCAACAACCAAACAACGTGGGCACAAACTTCAGATCGTAGATTAAAGAAAAACATTACAGATAGTTCTATTGGTCTTGCTGAGATTAACCAATTAAGAGTTAGAAACTTTGAGTATAAAACTCAAGAGGAACTTTCTGAAATAGAATCTGATGGATTAGTAGAAAATGATATTATTGATGTATCAGGTATACAAGTTGGAGTGATAGCTCAAGAGATACAGACTGTATTACCTAAATGTGTCATAGAACAAAGTACAGGTGTACTTTCATTAGGTGCGGATAACCTTATTTGGCATCTTATCAAAGCAGTACAAGAATTATCAGCAAAGAACGATGCACTAGAAGCACGTATAGCAACCCTAGAAGGATAAAACAATGGATGAATTAACAGCAGAACAAATCGCACAGAACTACTCAGCAATGGGTGACTCAGTTGCACTTATCAATGACGTGATAGCAGGGAATGCTATGGCAGATGATGATGCAGCAGATCGACAAGACTGTGTGGATCGCAATACTCAGCACCTAGAATTAATGGTTGCTAAAGATTACTGGACAGACGAAAGTATGACAGCAACTAATGCCGCTATTACTGCTGGCAATGGTTATACAGCAAGCTAATGACAGAGAGTTGGCATCTTTCTAAGTCAGTACCAGTTACGTTAATCGTAGCTATCGTACTACAAACTATATCACTTGTATGGTATGTGTCTTCATTAGACTCATCCGTCAAAAATAATGCTCGTGATTTAGTTCGCCAAGAAACTCGTATTAATACACTAGAGAAGACAGTACAAATGCAAGCTGTTTCTCTAGGCCGTATTGACGAAAACATTAAAGCTATTCGTAACCTAGTAGAGAGAATGGCAGAACAAGATAATAAATGAAACTCTTACTTATACTATTTACCCTACTAATCGGTAGTATTGCACATGCCGATGATGATGTTATAAA
>Ga0222716_10004210_pt1 | contig 11318 bp, 10 predicted proteins | sample C33_13DmetaG_FD_165044 | JGI IMG/M metagenome (GOLD analysis project Ga0222716, IMG submission 165044) | Estuarine water microbial communities from San Francisco Bay, California, United States - C33_13D | ecosystem: Environmental > Aquatic > Marine > Unclassified | place: USA: California... | reverse complement strand
TCGTCATGTCCCTCACGAACAGGTGACGGTGGCACTTTGGCGGCATTTGCAATCCTTGACCATAGCCGTCGAAGGTGAATTGAAAACCAACGACGGTCGATTGATGGGTCGGTTGGATTTGCTGTTTGCTGACGTCGATGCAAAGGGCGACCCCGTGGGTTGGTTGGTGGCGGATTTGAAAACGGGAAACGCCCCGACAAAGGAATTGAAGCCCGAGGTGAACCGGCAACTTCGGATGTACCGGGACATCTTGCTTGCCAACAACCCCTCTGCTCCACCCGTGCGAACCGAGGGGTGGTACACCAAAACAAGCTCAAAATGGGCAGCACAAGGTGAGAGTGTTCTTTCAGATGCCTATGCGGCTTGGGAAGCAACCAAACCAACAACGCTCCCTCTAGAAGCGACACCGGGCCCTGACTCATGCGGTGGATTTTGCGATTGGAAGGCGTGGTGCCCTCACTGGTGGACATGGCGGCAGGATTCGGGCACCTTGCATCAGGGGGATTTTGCCGATGCGGTCGTTCTGCTCCTTCGTTACGATGCCTCAACGGGTGCTGCGGTCTTGGAACTCTGCGAACCTCTGGACGAGACCGGTCGTGCTATCCCCACGGGTCATCAATGCGCAGCTCGCTTTGACGGTCGTGGAAAGGAAGCCGTTGAGATGTTGCAAAGCACCGGCCATCAGGGCCCCATGTTTCTCGGTTCGGTGATGACCGCAAGGGGTTCGTGGCGGATTGGGTCGTGGTGCGATGTTTTGCCGTGGGCACCGTTCCAGGACGGCGTCCCTTCCACGCCTTCGTAAGGAAGAACGGGCGCTCGGCCACGAATTCACCCAAGACGGAGGTGAGACCGGAGGGCGTCTTTGGCTTCCTCGCACTCCAATCCGTTCGGGGAGAGCAGCCACGAAATGTAACTCGGGTCGTTGCCTTGAATTTCAAGGACGCTTCGCCCTCGGTGGCGGCCGAACGAGAGAATGTAATGCTCTCCATCGATCCGAACTTTTCCCAAATCGTCCAAAGGTTCGAGGTCGTTGAGCCCTCGCCCCAACGCCGAAGCGTCGCTTGCTCCGTCCCCGTGGACGGCCCAACGTTCCAATTCGGAAAGGGAACGACGGAACGCAGGCGCGTGGTCTACCGAGAGACGCCAGAAAAGAAGCATTGTGGCTGCGGCGTCGGCCGCAGCGGTGTGGGCCGCGTCCAAGCGTATTCCGTGGCGCCGGCACAACGCACCAAGGTTGTGCGGGCGAGGCAAGCGCAACCGGCGAACGAGTTCCAAGGTGTCCATGATGGCCTTTGGCTCGGGGGCAAGTTTGCCAAGACGCAAGAATTCGTTCTTGAGCATGGCGTAATCGAATTTCCGAACATTATGACCCACCAAGACGGCGCCATCGATCAGTTCAGCCACCTCGTCGGCCACTTCGGCGAATTTCGGTTTCCCTCGCACATCTTGGTTGTAAATACCGTGGATGCGGCTCGCATCAAGTGGAATGGACACCCCAGGGTTCACCACCCGTTCCACGTTCACAGCCGTACCGTCGGCAAGCGTCCCAATCAGCGCCAACTGGACAATGCGGTCGTTGTTGGTGGAGACGCCGGTGGTCTCCAAATCAAAAGCCAACACCTTTTCTCCGTGAAAGAGGTCTTGGGCCATGGCCTTTGAACAGCCGACACCCTCTTTCAACATCACTCCTAAACCCAATGGCGGTTTCGCAGGAGCATGGGCTTGCGTAAATGGTTTCGAAAGTCGACGGCAAACCCCTCCGAGGCTCCCTCGTCACCAGACGACGTTACCGCAGAGGCTGAGAATGCCGCAGCGTTTGCTGTTTTGCAAGAACAACGAGCAAGCGAGGCTCTCACGCTGTTGGACGCCACGGAGGACATTGAAGAGGAGGCGCTCGTCGTTGAAGCTCCATACGATGCCAGCGAAGCCGATGTTGCCACCCTGATGGAAAACGAGGCGGACGAAGCGTTCACGCATCTCGATGAGGTGACGATTGATGACGTGGCGGTTTTGGACGACCCGTACGAAACAGCAACCGTTGAGGGTGACCTTCCTCAACCCGTGGTCTTGGGTGAAAGCGAAAACATCGGTTCTGTTTAATCACGCCTCCCGAACCATTAGAAAGGGTAAGGACAGCCAAACCGCTATGGGCGGAACAGGAAGACGAGGGCACCAAACGGCGCTCGTTTTGCTGATGCTCGCCATGAGCAGCCTCGCCGGCTGCACGGGAGCACTTGACACCACGGTTGACCCTCGCGCCTCGCTTGAAGCCTACCCACTTCTCATCCAGGAGGGGGAAATGGTCACACTTGATGCCCGCGAATCGTCTCCTGTCGAGGGCGTCATTACCGCTTACGAATGGGATTTTGGTGACGGGACAACGGCGGAAACCGTGGTGGGCTTCACTTCCCACACCTACCTCCGCCACGGTCAGTACACGGTTCGCCTGACCGTGACCAACGACCAAGGTGGAACCGATGACGCCGTAGCCTCCATCAAAGTGAACGGCGCCCCTTCCATCAACATCAGCATGCCCACGTCGGTGAGGGCTGGAGACGCTGCCTTGCTCGACGCCTCCGAATCCTTTGACCCCGAGGGGGATGAACTGACCTTTGCTTGGGACTTGAACATCGCCGAAGACACCAACGGAGACGGCGACCCGACCAACGACGCAGACGAAACCACCCCAACTGTCCTTCTCGACACCTCTGCTTCTGGCCTCATGCTCGGTATGCTTCGTGTGGACGACGCTGGAGGCGCTTTTGCCGTTCAGCCGTTCGAGGTCAACGTCACCACTCGAACCTTTCAGGTCGTTTGGGTGACCGAAACCGTTGAGATGAGTTGGGACGAATACCTCGACCAAGGCGAAACATGGTCCGGGAACATGACACCGGGCGAATACGGGCGCGTCTTGGGCTTCCATGCTGTGCTGGAACTTGAGCGTGACGTCGCCCCCCCTCACGATAACTTCACGTTGACCCTGAACATCCCTGAGGAAAACACCAGGCGGACCGTGAACACCGAGCCGGGAAACTACACCACCAACGAACCCGCTCGGGCCGAAATGAAGGAGGAAGGCATGAACCCCTCCGGAGAGGACGGCATGTACACTTCAGATTCGAAAGAGGAGTTGTTGAAGCGGCTCCTCGGTTCGCGAGAAGCGGCACGAGGGCAAGGCGTTTGGATCTGGTCCGTTTTGGCCAAGCAATCCGATCCCGATGCCCTGATCGGTGAATTGGACCCTGACCCAGGAAACGAATGGAGTTTGACCGTCGAAGTCCTCATCATGCGTCCAAGTCTTACCGAAGTCTCGGTTGCAGAGGGCAACCGGTGAAAGCGAAAGGGGTATGAAGCGGGGCGCTTTGGACAGGATTGGTTACGATGGTGGACACGGTTGAAATCGGACGCGTTACACTTCGAGACACGGTTTCTGTGGACCTTTCGGTGTGGATGAACGACCCTGACGATTGGGATTTCCGACCCACCTTGAGTTATGCGGGGACCACCTTGACCGTGCGTTGTGCGATCAAAGGGCAAGTGCTGGCAACCGTGGAATTGGACGACGAACAGGACGAAGCACTGCATCGGGATCGTGTGGCCGAACTGCGCGTGAAGTTCCAAGTTCACGGCATGCACGGGCGGCTCAACGACATTCACCCCATCATTGCAGACGGAAAGGCGAAGAAACTGGCTACGGCGAACTGGAAGACGACGCAACCGGTCTCGTTTGAGTAAACCCCCAACGAATCTTTGATAACGGTTCATTTCATTTCCATCGTTCATGCCTTCAAGGACGCAACGAGGCCCTCAGAAACAAGCACGCTTTGAACGACTCTGCTCTGAAATCCATCGCTTTGTCACGGCGAACCCAGGATGCTCAGCTCAAGCCATTGTCGCCAGTCTGAACCACGACCAAAAACTTCGCAACCACGGTTTAACACCCCGGAAGGTTGGGTTCTTCATCACCAGGAACCTTCGCCAATCACTCAAGTGGTGGCAGGACCACCGAGCGGGGCGACGCGTGTACGGTCCCGTTGACGAAACGGGTGCTCAGAATTAAGCCGGGAACTTGCTTGGAGGCGAGGTGCTCATGTAGGCACCCCTCATCGCCCTAAGCATGGAGAACAGGGTCGCCGCCTATTTTGACTTGGACGGGACCTTGTTAAACGCATCAAGCGAAAAAACCCTCACGGCTCATCTTTCTCGAAAGCGCCCTTGGCGTATTCCTTGGGGTGCGGTGGCGTGGACAACGGGCTTCATCACCAACCTGCTTCGGGGCCGGGCGGTGTACGATGCAGCCCGAAACCGAGGGCACCTCTCTCTCGCTTCTTGGGAAACCTTGACTGCTTACAGCGATCATCTTGCCGAACACCGTTTGCGCATGCATGTACCCCAAGAAGCATGGGACTGCCTCGCATGGCATCGTGACCAAGGCCACCGCCTTGTGCTCGTGACCGCCACCGTTGCCCCGATGGCCGAGGCCATGGGGCGCCTCCTGAACATGGACACCGTGTACGGTTGCGGGCCTCCGCAACGTCAAGGCCGCCTCTCGGGTTCTGAGCGAGGTTGGCGCGTCCCCCGACGCAAAGGCAAGGTTCCCGTGGTCACCGCTGATGCTTTGGAAAACGGTCATGACCTTTCGGCTTGTTACGGATACGGGAACACGCTTGCCGACTCGTGGTTTATGGACGTGTGCGGCCATCCCGTGGCCGTGAGTCCTGAAGGCCCTTTGCGGCGACACGCTGAGGCGAAAGGATGGCGTGTTGTGGATTGGAATTGATTTCTTTATATCCTGTTGCACGACATACTTCTCATGAGTTTTGCAGATTTGTTTGGAGACCTTGATGAACCCACTTACCCAGAAGACCAAGAGGGTCGACGAGAAGAACTGTTGACCAACATGCTGGGGAAAGCCCGGTCCATTGAACGAGCAGCAGGGTTGGTCATGAGCATCATGGAAAAAAACGACAAGCGCGTGCGTCTGGACGACCAGAAGCGGTTGGTGATTTTTGGCACCTTGGCCAACTACCGAATCAACATGGAAGCCTTTCTTCAGAAGTTCACCAACCCCTTTTCCTACACATCCTTTGACACCGTTGAGGTTCATCCAAAACACAAGATGGTCGAGAAACCCCGCACCGCTTGCGTTCAGGTTCGTGACCAAGACAACATGCCCGCCTACGATTTGTTTGCCGGGTACATTTTGGGTTTGCTCAACGACGAAGTGACCTGGTTGCACGATTCTTTGGGGCCCCTGCGACAAGCCTTGATGGACATCTACGGCATCCACCCATCACCTCTCACCGCAAGTCTGAGCGCCCATTTCGCAGAACGTTTTGACGGGGAATTTGACTTCTCAAACGACACTTTGACGTTTGAAGGAACCAACGGCTGGAAATGGCGCCTCGGCTTTGGAAACCCTCTCACACGTGGCTATTCGCTCGCCTACCAGAAGCCTCGCCAATCTTGGTGGACCAACATCTTTGACGACCACCTTGAGGAATCCACCGGGCATTACACCCTGTGCGGTATGTTTGATTTGGTGGAGCACCTCAACCAATGCCCCGCCATGCTGAAAACCGTTGGTGATTGGGAATGCGACCCCATCTTCCTGCGAAAGGTGGCCAAGGATTACCCTCCTCTTGCAAAGGTCTTGACCCGGGATGTTTTGGAAACCAACGATTACAACCCTCATGAAATCTACACGTTCTACGACGAACAAGTCACCGGTTCCCAAGCCATGACCATCATGCAGTTGGACGAACAGGTTCGCCAGCGCGCCTCTGCTTGAAGGGTAAATGGCGGCCCCACCGCGATTCGAACACGGGTTCGAGGCTCCGCAAGCCTCTGTGATATCCAAGCTACACTATAGGGCCGATTCGCCCCAACCGCCACCCCAATATAAGCGCGAGGGTGGCCGAACCCGTCGCTGCACAAGGGTTCATGGGCGTGGTGTGCATCGCCCAAGCATGGTTCTTGAGTCGGAGCGCACCGTTGAATTTTCCATGGTCGACCTCGCCAACATTGCCTACTATCCACGGATTTTTGACCTCGCCCACCGGTTTTTTGAGGCCGCGTGGCCCTCCATCTGCGGGCAGACCTACCCCCATGTGCTGTACGAACGACGGCTTGGCTTTCCCGTACTGAACGTTGAATCCTCGTTCCATCACCCGCTTCGTTATGGAGACACCATCACCGCCCGCATCACCATTCCCCACCTCGGCACCACTTCGATTGGATGGAGATACCGCTTTTACAACCAAGAAGGCGTGTTGGTGTGGTCGTCTCGGCAAACGACGGTTTGCGTGGACATGGAAACCATGAACCCTCTCCCCCTTCCCGACGACATTCGGTCCGGCCTCCAGAAGCATTACCAAGCGGAGGATGAGGCGTGAGTTCTGAAGAACCGTTGGCCGTGCGTCCCGACCTTCGCGGGCCAAAGAACATCGCTGTTCTCCTGTTCCTCAGTTCGCTGCTGGTTGCCAGCATGGCTTGGCAGGACTGGCAGTTGCACCAAGCCGGGCTTTCGGATGAAGAGATTGAGGTCTTTTTGAAAACCCCCAACAACCAAGAGGGCGAACCAACAACGGTTGAACAATACCGGGACTTTGAAGATCAAGTACGCAACGAGAACGGCTACCTCATTCGAAGCGTCGCTTTGGCGGCCACAGCGCTGGCGCTCTTCGTCGGTGCCCCGTTGCTGTACCGTCTGCGACGTCTTGGGGCTCAGGTTTCCGTCGCAGGTGCATCGGTGGGTTTGGTCGGCGGCGTTTGGGGAAGCGCCATCATCAACCGCTCAGCCGTGGCTCACCTCGGTGATGCCTTGGTGCTGACCTTCGAGATATGGGTCTACCTTTGTGGAACGGTGATGGGTCTTTGTCTCGCCGTTGCGGCCTTGCCTTTGCTCAACGCAAGGGCGCGGTTGGCCTTGGAGCCCAAAGTCATCTTGATTCAGGAGGAGGCTTGAGAGGGGCGGGGCCATTTTTTGGCCAGCGCCTTTCGCAGGTCATCGTCCATGGTTGCGTTCCACCAATCGCTCCCCTGCCAAATGGCATACTTTCCTCGAATGCCTCGCAGGTCGGCCCCTTCAAATTTGCAATTTTTGAAGTTGGAGAGGTTCAGCCGTGCTTTTCGCAGGTCTGCACCTCGAAAGTCGGCGTGGTCAAAGGCCGATTTCATGAGGTCGGCTTCCACCATTGAAGCCCTCCGAAAGTCGCAATGGGTGAAATCACCCTCCGTGAGGTCGGCTTCGTCGAGGATGGCGCGGCGAAAAGAGGAACCCGTGTGGCGGCCTTTCCGGAAGATACCTTTGGTGTGATTTTGGTAGGAGAGGTCGATGACTTCAGCCTGCTCTGAGGTTGTTTCGTCGTCTCGTGGGTCGCCTTGACCCCCGCCGGACATCACCATGGAACCAACTCATGCGCCGGAGCGCTTGTCCAAGTGGGCTTGGCCTTCGGGTGTAAGGATTGCGAACCGGTTCTTGTCATCCTTGCCTGAGGGCACCATGAGGAAATTACGTTCTTTCAAGCGGTTGAGGTAAAGGGAAAGGTTCCCTGGTGGTTCAATACCTGCATCGGTGAACAACTCGTTCACGACCCGCGGCGGGCTGTCGTCCACACCTTCAACGTCCCGAAGATAGTGAATCGCACCGAGCACCTGATCGGGTTTGCGGGTGAGGGAACAATTCTCTAGCAGGGCTCTGAATGCTGAACCTCGCTCTGGCAGGCCGGCTTCCCTTGCAGCAGTAACGGCGGCTTCAAGCGCTTGCTCACGTGCTTCTCGGATGCGTTCGAGGAGCACGGTCCAGGTGTGTTCGGCCTTCAGTTGAGCGATTTGCTCGTCAACCTGAATCGTAGCACCTTCAAGGTCGATTTCAATCTCGCCGGTCTGTACGCTGAACCTCAATAGCCACGCCCTCGAATGCAATGCCGTTCCAATCATTCATAACATTATGTTGAGAAAAATGATACATTTTTTGGCCAAAAGGAGGGTTCATCAAGGCGAAACCGACATAACAGGTCGTGGTTCACAAGACCTTGAGGGCTCCCCATGCAACGACGCCAACTCCTCGGATTTTTGTTCGTCTTCTTGTTCGTCGCTCCTGCATGGTCCGTCTTCCTTGCCCAAGCCCAAGGCGGGACGGTGACGGTCTTCTCGTCCGGTTCTGCTGAAGAAACGGTGACCGTGACCTCCGGGCAACATGGAGCAGTTGGCTTGGATTTGATTCGGAACACGACCGTGACCTCCGCTTCGTTTTTCCTCAAACCCGATTCCAGCGGTTCTACCCCGGGAACCGTCTCGCTGGACATCAATCAAGACGGTCTGCCGGAATGGGATTTCAATCAATCCGGATACGGGCATTTGGGTCAACAAAACGAGTTCATCAACGGCACCACCACGGCCTCGGTTAGCATTCAACCAGCCAGCGTGAATCAGTCCACCCCTTCTTCTCCCGACTTTTACATGCCAAATGGCGCGGAAGTCTCCAGCGCTTCGGTGGACGTCGCCTTCTCTCCAAAAATGGGCGGAGGCTTCTTCCCGACCGGATTCATCCATGCCGTAGCCTTTGGCGACACGAACGGCGACGGTTTCGACGATGTCGCCCTGTTCTCCCAAACGGCAAACATCACGTCCTCTGGAAACGGAACTTCAGGAAATGGGACAACGGGCAACAGCACGGGTGCGTTCAGCATCGAACCCGCCTTCCGAATCATGACGTACGCCAACGCCACGGGCCTCACGATGGGCCCGTGGGAGATGACATGCGACAACGTCACCGAGACCTTCATGGCCGACCTTGACGGCGACGGGTACGACGACGTCATCAACCATGCCGCTTCGGACCGAAAACTCTGCATTCACTTCCTCAACAGCACAAGCGGGGCGTTTCAACCGCAGGTCAACGTCTCGCTCTCCTCATCCATTCGGGATTTGGCGTTTGTCGATTTCGCCGGCGTTGGCGCTGACCAGATGGTGACGGTGCAGACCAGCGGAAAGGTGGCCTACGCTGATTTCAACACCCGGAGCAACGCCTTTGACGAACGAGATTACGAAACCGTCCTCATTCAAGGGACCCAAACCGCTGCGAACCTCAACCGTTTGCTGGTGGACTTTTTCAACGGACAGGGAAACCTCCCCGTCCTCATCGCCGTGGACGTGAACAACGACGGCACCGAGGTGTTTTCCACCAGCAACGGGCTTGCTGTTGGCACGAGCTCGATTTCGGGCATCACCTCCGACGCCATTGTTGGTGACCTCGACGGTGATGGAGATTTGGACATCCTCGCCTCGCGTTCAACCGGCCATCGGTCCATCACAAAAACAAACAGCGGCGGTTGGAGCGGCGACAACCACAACAACGTTGTCAGTCTCACAAACGCCACGGTCTTCAACCACGATTTGGTGGGAGGCGTGTCGTTGTTGCAACCCAACATGGGCTCTCCAGACGGCAACCCCGCAACGGCGGAAGGCAACATCACCGTTCGCAATATTTCAACGGGGGGCTGGGGAAACCAAGCATTCACCAACCGCGTGAGCCAATTCACGGCCAATGAGATCGAGCCTTGGACCGTTCCACGAGCGATCTTCTTGGGCGACCTCGACGGTGACGGCATCATGGAACACATCGTCCTTGCCGGTGAAGGCAACCAACACGGCGTGTTCGTCTCAGCCTACCATCGCGTGGGCTACGACGTTGACCAGAACGGGCAGTCGGATGTGGAAGCAGAAGGCTACGCCGGCAACGGAAGCAACGGCTTGCAACCCCTCGCCATCGTGGACGCCGCTGGAACGTGGACGACTGCGCTTAGCACCCTCCTGCCCGGGCTGACGTACACTTCCGACGCCTACGGGATCGAAATGGCTGAGGTCAACATGACGATGCAATCCACCAGCGAGGGGGACTTCCATTTCTCGAACCTCAACGTGGGCTATCTTGCTGATTTCTTGGTCAACACCAACCCTCATGTGACCGGCAACCTCAGCAACGCACTCAACCAGCAAATGACCGGGGGCACGGGCAGCTTTACGGTTCCGTTGGCGTTCACAACAAGCCAAGACGGGATGTTCGTCATCCATGCGCCAACGGTGAACTACCAGGACGGGGCCCCAAACATCGCCCTTCCGCCCCAACCTGTCCTGATTTTGACCGACCTCCAGCCCGACAGGGTCGTGATTGAGTGGCAGAACATCACCGAGTTTGGCGACGGTTTGCTGAATTTCATGGTGTACAGGGAGGTCACTGGCCAAAACCCCGACACGACCCAGCCCAGTTACGGCACTGCGGTGGCCAACTCCACCATCGACTTCGCTGTTCAGCCCGGCGACACGTGGACGTACTGGGTGCGAAGCGTCCACGATTTCGGTGTAACGAGCAACCTATCCGCTCCCCTGGACGTGGTGGTCCCTTATCCGCTCCCGAAATCCTTCGTTCCCGATGTCACCGCCAGCGATGCGCTTGATGACGCCGGAGGGGTGCTCAACATTTCGTGGGGTCAAGGCGACGCTTCGATTGAACACCATCGCATCTACGCGTCATCAGTCGACTTCTCTTCGATAGAAGGCATGAACGCCACGGCAACCACCAACGCCACCACCTTCGGCCTCCAAATTGACCAGGACAACGATGGCCAGAACTTGACCAACGGTTTGCCGTACTACGTTGCCGTGGTCGGATTTGACCAATACGGCAACGCATCGATGAACGTCACGACGGTTGGGCCGGTGTACACGCGCAACAACACCGCACTGGAAACGCACCTCGAGGTGACGTACACGCCGTTTGTCAACGAGCCCACCGTCGAAAGCCTCCTCTTGGCCCGGAGCGAACGGTTCGGCATGGTCGCTTATTTGCACCACGAGGGGCACGGCCTTGCCAATCAGAGCATCATGTTGCATGTTGTGGGAGGCGAGGAAGAATACACCTCCTCCACGACGACCAACGAAACCGGCCACGCAAGTCTGGACTTCACAAAACTCTCCGATTTGGGCCCCATCATGGCCATCGGTGAAATGGAAGTGAAGGTCTCTTTTGCCGGATACGACCAAGACGTCACCCAACAGCCGCTGGAAGCCTCTTCCAACATCACGGCGGCTTACGGCACGGTCCCACTCGCCATCTCCGGGCCTTCCATCATTGAACTCGACGACAACGCTGGATTCACTTCCGTCTTCTCGGTTTCAACCCCCGATATCACTCAAGAAACCGCCTTAGCGAACGCGGAGGCCTACTGGGAAGCACTGACCGAGGATGGGAAGACGGCAAGCAACGGCATCGCTGAGGTTCGCGGTAACGAGATGACCATTTCGGGACTGGGAGC
>Ga0222716_10004209_pt1 | contig 11321 bp, 13 predicted proteins | sample C33_13DmetaG_FD_165044 | JGI IMG/M metagenome (GOLD analysis project Ga0222716, IMG submission 165044) | Estuarine water microbial communities from San Francisco Bay, California, United States - C33_13D | ecosystem: Environmental > Aquatic > Marine > Unclassified | place: USA: California... | reverse complement strand
GGCAGTGTTTGTAATCGCTCCATCTCTAATGGTAACAGTGGGCGATACGTTCCCTTATCCACTTGTGCATTTTTAAATCTTACACCAGTCAATACTTTAGGCTCACGATTACCGCCACCCATAGTATTCAGAGTTGGGCTTTTACCCGTATCCGAATACACACGCTTGAGTATATCGTGACCATTAATGTCTAGTGCAGTGCCAATGTGGTGACACTCTTCATCCTTGTCATACTCTCTAAGTTCACAAGTTCTGACACCAGTCATAGCTTGGTTGCCAAATCCCTTGTAATCCCTAGCTAATAGACAAGCAGCCTTATCCACATTTGTCTGCTTAACAGTTGTGCCTTGGTCAGCCACACTATCACCGTATCCTTCAACAAGTATATCTTTCAAGACTACACCTTTGTCATCGGGCTGAGTTATATCCCAGTTGGCCCAATACAAACGGTATCTGTTTTGTGCTGATACAAGTGACGAGTTTATCGCTACTGGTTCTACACCTAGATACTTGCTGATGATGTCTTGATACTCTTGCTTCATCCTTACATTTTCTAGTAAGAATTTAACATTAGGATTGTATCTTCGACACTCATCCAGGACTCTAAGAAACTCAAAGAATAGTGCTGACCTAGGGTCATCAAAAGCTAATTGCTTACCCGCAAAACTAAATCCTTGACAAGGTGAACCTGCAAGGATCAGGTCTATGTTTGGCAACTGTATCCCACTGACAAAACTAACATCGCCAACAGAAACAGTGCTTGGGTAATTTTTAAGGGCAATCTTTTCTGCATACTTATCTATCTCTGATGCAAAATAATTATTAACCTTAATCCCTGATCGTTCAAGGGCTACTTGACCGCAGCTCGAACCATCAAACAGACTTAGCACGTTAATGCCTAGATTGTTATCTGTATCCATACTTACTCCTTCCTTAGTTATAAAGAGTAAAGGATACTCGGAACTATTCCGAATATCCCTTAGTTTTTACAACTACTCAGACAAAAAATCGCCTGGACTTACAGCCTTATCTCTGTACTCATCCATAACACTTACATTCTTTTCTTCTTTTTCTAACTCGTAACCGTTTTGCTGCATAAATTGCAACGCTTCAATCGTGCAATCACTAACAGTTAGCTTACGAACAAAATCATTCCAATCTACACAAATGTAATCTAACATATCTTCAACTTGATAGATATGAATCAACTCATTTTCATATGCGTAAACAACAGAATCTAACTGTCCATCTGTAAACTTATCAATAGTCATATTTACTCCTTTAGTGGTTTAAGTAACTTACATTTTTTACACTACTATCCCAGCATTGTCTACAATCACCGCACTCGTTGTTGTTTTCAAAGGCTCTGCAAGTTGCATCATCCTTATTGGTAACAACTGTGCTAGTGTTTGCATACTTGGGTGGCTTACCATCTACAAAACTACCACTTAGCCTGATCACTAGATTTTTCGGGATAGGCTTACTGTAATTCTGTATCCAGTTGCTTTCTTTAGTAGGCAGCCAGTATTTTACATCGGGTGTAGCTTGTGCTATTTGCACAATCTTATCCAAATGCTCAACACCTTGTATGTCTCCGCTATCGTGCCATCTAAAAACTTTATCTTCTAGTATTGCTTTAGCGTGAGTCATCACAAATATCATTGCTTCAACCCACTGTGGCTTATCAATACTATCAAGACGTCTGTATTGTGCTTTCTTTACTTCGGGATAGACCGTATAAAATCCTTTATCTGCATAGCAATCAGCACACACAGAAGTAGGTATTTTTTTGAGTATCATCCCAGTCTTGCACATATCTGTAGGCAATCCGTAAGACCAACCAGGCATTTTCTTAGGTTTAGAAAATTTGCCCACATAATCTATGGCTGCCTTCAGCGTTTTGAATGGCACTAACAATAAATTGTTTTGTATATCCATATTGTTTCCTTCCTAGTTAAAAAGAGTAAAGGCTACCGATCAGGCAGCCCTTAGTTTTTCTAACTACTTTTTAACGATGTAATTACCTTGCTTATCTTTGTAATCCATTCGCATTGTTGTTGCAAAAATCCACATACCAGCTAATCCAATAACTAAGATTGTGAATACTAAAAACATAATAATAGTATCTAACATATTAAACACCCTCCATTAGTTGTTCTGTTAAAAACACATCCGCACGTTTACCACCAGCCTTGATGTAAAAAACTTTATCTAAATTGATTGTGCGATAGTCATTCGCTTGAACATCAAATACAACCCGTAAATTGGGTTTATCCTCTGGTCGATACGATAATTCACCACCTTTTAACCATTTTTTAACACCGATTCTACAATTCATTTTTCGAATTGAGCCATCAACTTTATGAAATTTAACAGTAAAGAATTTACCGCCATTCTCACTAATAATTGATTTGATTTTAGTGCGTCTGTTTAAGACTCTAAAAGTTTGTTTTCTATTCATATTGTCCCTTTTATTAGTTAATAAGATTCTCGGAATAGTTCCGAAAATAGAACAGAGAATACCTCTATTCATAGTAATATTATGCCATTTTAAGGCGTTTTAGTCAATAGGAAGGGGATAGGAAGGCTTAAGCAATAAAGATTGAAAATAGAGGTATTTACGGGGCTGGGCTTCTAGGATCAGGCAGCCACCAGGGAGCAAGATAATTTTCAATAGGCGAAAAAAAACCCCGCGATTAAGCGGGGCTTCTTAGTTGGTTAACTTAAGCGGGTTGGACCGCTTCGCCAGTCTTTCCAAAACGTTCCTCGCGTTCCTTAAGGAGTTGGTCTAGGTCTTTTCTACTAAGTCCCATAAACCACTTTTTATGGTCGCGGTATTCATCGGCTTTTTTGCTTTCCTCCGCTTCCTTCTCCGCTTGTTCCTTTTGTACTTGCTCGGCTTCTGTAAGCGGTGCGAATGTAGTCTTAAACTTCGGAATGCAATTCTCACCAGTTAACTTAGTTCCAACGTTAACAAGGCTTTTTTGGTCTTCCTTAGTAATTGGTGAGTCTTCATTCTTAGCCATTTTTCTGTAGACGTTTGATACTTGTTGTCTTAGAGTGTCTAGCATTAAAAATTCAACCGTTCCTTTTGTAAAGCCTTCTGTATTCTTAAGCCTTATTGCATAGTCTGTAATGTCTGCGATTCCAGTCTTAGATTCTTTTAAATCTGTAAATAGAATAGACATCAATAACGCTTCATAAGTCCCGTTATTCTTTACTAGCTTTTTTCCTTCCTTGTGCAAGTCTTGAATTGATTGCTTACAGTTTTTAATATCGTTAATTGTTTCCGATATTGAATTGAAGGGATTGCTAGCGTTAGCGTGCACAACTTCGGCAGTAGGCTGTTTTAGTAAATCGCCCATTGTTTTATTAATAACTTCTTTAGTGTTGCTCGACTTAGAGCTAGATTGTTTACTACTTGTTTTAATCATTGTATTTATTCCTTATTTAGACGCCCGCGAAATTGCGACCGTTTGACATAGTCTAGTCTATTACTTTGTCAATTGCAAGGAAAATATTAAAACTGTATGACTATTTATTATTATATGAAACCTCGAATTATCCCTTCAAGATAAAAACATTCTCGGAACTATTCCGAAAATCTAGGAAAGAACCCGCGACTATCCGACCGCCTATATATCCACACAGAAAGTAGGGGTATATGCGAGGGGGAGCACCTGTTTGGAATTTTCTTCACACGAGCGAAACCTATGCACAAGTAAAATTATTATTTTTTCAATATTCCGCAACACACCGCGACAGATTCGGGCATACTGTGTTAATCAATGCCAAACTGGGGTTGACTTTTAGTGGTTTATACTTTATAATATTGTTTATCTTTGTTGTGAAACACTAGATACCTAGATAATGCTAAAGAAGGTGCGTTTGTGAGTTTACCTATTTAAAATACTTTCTGATATTCTAGGAATCTAAGAGGCAACAATATTATTTTAAGGTATAATACTAGTATATGGCACAAAAAGGCAAAGCAATAGCTGACTCAGAGGATGAGATCAGGCAAATTGAAAAAGAATTAGAGGAAGAAGCTAGATATGCAGTAGCTTCAGCCAAAGGAATAGTACCAGCAGATGCTGTAATCAAGATTGAACGTAAGATGGGCAGACCAACTGGTGGCTTATCCCAGCAATCTAAGGCAGCAGGAGGCAAAAAATCTAGAATCAAGAGAGGGCAGAAGTATAAGCCTAGCGATGATGACTATTCTAAGGTAGAAGAGATGGTTACTATAGGGCTAGACCAACACACAATAGCAAAAGTGATGGGTATCTCTAATGCCACCCTAACAAAATATTTTGCACACAATTTGCTAGTTGGTAAGGACAAAAGGACCGCCCGCGTTGCTGGTGTAGCCTACGAAATGGCAGTATCTGGGGAGTCCCCTAGTATGACTACGTTCTGGCTAAAGACACAAGCTGGCTGGTCTCCAAAGCACCACGTTGTTGTAGAAGATAGACAGTTTGATATACAGTGGGCCCAGGATGAAAAGGATATTGCAGACGCTAATCAGTTTTTAAAAGACGCAGACAGTAAAGTGCACTAGCATTTATGCAAGAGGAGAGAAAGCCTATAGTAATACCCTATACACCTAGGGAATTACAAAGACATTTGCACACAACGCTAGATAGATTTAATGTTGTGGTATGCCACAGGCGATTTGGTAAGACTGTGTTTGCTATAAACCAGTTAATCAAAAGCTCTGTAGAAGATATAGGTAAAGGTAAGCCCGCACCTAGATATGCATACATAGCACCACTATTCAAGCAAGCTAAAACAGTTGCCTGGGATGAACTTAAGAGATTATGTTCTGTATTTCCCGAAGTAAAGTTTAATGAGGCAGAGCTAAGAGCCGACTTTATGGGAGCGAGGATACAGTTGTACGGGGCAGACAATTACGACACACTCCGTGGAATTTATTTAGATGGGGTCGTGCTCGATGAGTACGCTCAGATGAACCCTAAGATGTTTTCTGAGGTTATAAGGCCCGCACTATCAGATAGAAAGGGGTATGCAATATTTATTGGTACACCTAAAGGAAAGAACGAATTTTATGATTTATACCACTCTGCCCCAGAAAAGAAGGGATGGGCTAGATTCTTATACAAGGCGAGTGAAACAGGAATACTAGACGATGAAGAGCTGGAACTTGCGAAACAAGATATGGCAGAGACTGAATTTGAACAAGAATACGAGTGTTCTTGGTCTGCTGCACTTAGAGGTGCGTATTATGCTAAAGAGATTGAAACTGCTTATGAAGAAGACCGAGTGGGGAAAGTCCCTTATGACCCGGCTAAACAAGTAATAACAGCCTGGGACCTTGGGGTCTCAGACGCAACCTCAATTTGGTTCTGTCAATTTATAGGAAAGGCAGTACACGTTATAGATTACTATGAAAACTCTAATGAAGGACTACCTCACTATATAGAGGTACTTAACAGAAAGGGTTATCATTATGGTGCACACATAGCACCACACGATATAGTAGTTAGAGAATTTTCTACTGGTAAGTCAAGACGAGACCTAGCATTTGACCTAGGCATAGACTTTCAAGTAGCACCTAAGTTAAAGGTAATGGATGGTATAGATACCACCAGAACTTATTTAAACAAGTGTTGGTTTGATCAGGACAATACTAAAAAAGGACTAGAAGCATTACTGCAATATAGAAGTAGCTATGATGACAAGAAAAAGATATGGTCACAAAGACCAGTCCACGATTGGACATCACACGCTAGCGATGCATTTAGGTACTTGTGTGTAACAGATGTTGTGTTTACAGGCAATGATAGTGTCTGGGGAAGGGAACTCCCTAAGACTGATTTGAGTTGGATAGTATAGGAGAAGTATATGCCAATGAATCCCAAGTGGTTAGAAAATAGAATATTAGAGATGGCACAAGACATCAAAGACCTTAAAGAAATAATGAAGGCAGTTAGTAGTAGTCCGCCACCAGCTAAAGAAACAAAATACCCGATAAACAAAGGTAAATAACATATGGCAAAAATGACAAAGAGGGAGCTATCTGCTCACTTAGAGCAGGAAATAAGTGCTGCTCTAGGATACAAAGATGGCAAACTTACAGAGCAACGCTCAGATGCGTTAGACCGATACTATGGAAAGAAGTATGGTAACGAGCAAGAAGGCCGTTCTCAAATTGTCACAAGAGATGTAGCAGATGTAATCGAATGGATTATGCCTAGCCTTATGAAGATATTTACTTCAGGCGATAAGGTAGTACAGTTTGAACCACAAGGTCCAGAAGATGTTGAGATGGCAAAGCAGTCTACAGACTATGTAAACTATGTCATTATGAGACAGAACCCTGGCTTTTCTACTATATACCAATGGTTCAAGGATGCACTGCTACAAAAGAATGGAGTTGTCAAACATTACTGGGATGACAGCACTGAGACTTTAAAAGAAGAGTACAAGAATTTAACAGAAGAAGAGTTTATGGCTCTTCTGATGGATGACAATGTAGATGTAAAAGAACACACACAAAACGGTGGCGAAGAAGATGAGATGTCTTTACAGCCAGAGCAAGTAACACACGATGTTGTTGTAAATAGAACATATACTGATGGGCAGGTAAGAATAGAACCTGTACCACCAGAAGAATTTTTAATTGACAAGTATGCCAAGACAATTGATACCGCAAGGTTTGTTGCCCACAGAGTCAAAAGAACTAAATCAGAGTTAATACAACAAGGCTATCCAAAGTCTAAGATTGAAAATGTATTTAATAATGATGAAGCCAACTACAAAGCTGAAAGACTTTCTAGATTCTCTCACGAACAAGACAACTCACCAGAAGGTGATATTGATGATGGAATCTGGGTTACAGAGTGCTATTTAAAAGTAGACTTTGACAACGATGGCATAGCAGAATTAAGAAAAGTAACGAAGGTTGGAGACGAACTGTTAGATAATGAGGCTGTGGATAGTGTTCCCTTCTCCTCCCTTACACCTATCCCAATGCCTCATAAGTTTTACGGTCTGAGTATTTATGACTTAATCTCCGACCTTCAACTCATTAAGACTACACTAATGCGTAACTTGTTAGACAATATGTATCTAACAAACAATGGGCGATACGAGGTAGTGGAAGGTCAAGCAAATTTAGATGACCTAATGACTTCTAGACCAGGTGGAATCGTAAGAGTACGAACACCAGGTGCGGTAAATCCTTTAGGAACACCGCAACTAGACCAGAACTCTTTTAATATGTTGGGTTATTTAGACAGCATTAGAGAAGAACGAACTGGAGTTAGCAAGAACTCAATGGGTCTATCTGATGGTGCATTAAAATCGCACCAAACTGCTACAGGCGTAGGTCAAGTAATGACCGCTGCACAGCAGAAAATAGAATTAATAGCCAGAATATTTGCTGAAACAGGTATGAAAGACCTAGCAAACTCTGTTTATATGTTAGTACAAAAGTTTGAAAAGCCAGAAAAAATTGTAAGGTTAAACAACAAGTGGACCACATTATATCCGCACGAGTGGAAAGAGAAAGTAGATTGTGTAGCACAGGTTGGTCTAGGCTTTGGCAATAAAGATATGAACCTAATGCATTTAGGTAGACTGTCACAAACAATACAAATGATTGCTGGACACCCTTCTGCTGGTATGTTACTCAAGCCTAAGAATGTATACAATTTAGTGGCTGAACAAATAAAAGCAATGGGTATGAAGAATGTAGATGACTTTATTACAGACCCAGGCGATCAGGATGTTCCTAAGAAACAAGGACCTAGCCCAGAGGAACAAGCAAAGCAGATGGAAGCACAGCTTAAAGCTGAAGAAATTAAAGTTAAATTACAAAAACTACAGCAAGAGTCTGCTATTAAGCAACAAGAAATGCAACTTGAAGCTGACATAGCTGCACAAGATTTACAGCTTAAAAGAGAAGAAGCACAAGTAGATATGCAGATTAAAGCACAAGAGTTAGAAATTAAGAAAGCAGAACTTGCACTTAAACAACAAGAGCTTGTACTTGAAAGAGACCAAGAGCGAGCAGTTAAGATAGGAAACTAGTATGGGGAAGAAGGGAGAAGAGATAGCAAGGGCAGACCAAGCTAAACAAATTTTAGAACACCCTCTATATGTAGAGGCTCTAGCCACAGTCAAGCAGGCATTAGTACAATACTTACTTGACACCAAAGTTGCCGAAGAAGTGGAAAGAGATAGATTGTACATAACAATCAAAGCACTAGATTTAGTTAATCAACACATAACTTCAGTGCTTGAAACAGGCAAACTTGCTGAAAGGGAGCAAGAAGATTTTTTAACACAGTAGAGGAGAGTAACTAATGGATTCTCAAGAGAACACCCAGGAAGTTGTAAGTGACAATAGAGCTCAAGCAGGAACAACTGCTGAAGCAGGTAATAAAATCCTAAGTATGTGGGACTCACAAGAGCAAACCGCAAACGAGGAAACCGAAGCCCCTGTTGACGAGGAAGTGGTAGAGGATACAGAGGAAGCTGAAGAGGTAGAAGAAGAAGCCCCTGAATCGGAAGAGGAAGGACAAGCTGAAGAAGAAACCGAAGAAGAGGTAGCCGAAGAAGAAGAGTATGATGTAGTAGCTGAAGAAGATTTGAAATACACTATTAAAGTGGATGGAGAAGAACTAGAAGTTGGTATTGATGAACTCAAGAACGGTTATCAAAGGCAAGCTGACTATACTCGTAAGTCTCAAGCATTAGCAGAGCAACGCAAAGAAACAGAGGCAATTCAATCTGAGCGTCAGCAGTTAGAGCAAGAGAGGCAAATGTACGCTAATGGCTTACAAATGTTGCAAGAACAACAAAGCAGTAAACTTCAAGAGTTTGACAATGTTGATTGGACATCTTTAAAAACAGAAGACCCATATCAATATATGCTTAAGAAAGATGAGTACCGAGATGCCCAGGAAAAAGTACAAAACGTAGCCCAACAGCAAGTTCTTATACAACAAGAACAAGCTGAAGAAGCACAAAAAGCTAGAGCACATTTTGTTCAACAAGAATACAATAGACTAGTTGAGGCTTTACCTGAGTGGAACGATCAGGAATCTACTATTAAAAAAGACGTGCAAGAGTACGCCAAATCAGTAGGTTTCTTGCCAGACGAGATTAACCAATTGGCTGACCACCGTAGTGTTTTAGTAATTAAAAAAGCTATGGAGTATGACAAGCTAACTAAAAAGGTAGCTCCAAAAAAGAAGGCAGTTAAGACAGTTCCTAAAGTACAGAAGTCTGGAAGAGGCAACTCTAAAGAAGATACAACTGCTGAAGCTATTAAGAAAAAGCGTGCAAGGTTACAGAAGTCAGGCAAGCAAGATGATGCCGCTTCTATTTTTTATGATATGCTTTAAGGAGATAGGTAATGCCTACACAATTCAAAACATATGATGCAACTGCAATCCGTGAGGATTTGTCAGATGTCATCTATGATATTTCACCAACGGATACTCCGTTCCTATCCAGTATTACTGGTAAAGGTTCAGTATCTAACACTCTATTTGAGTGGCAAACAGAAGCACTTGCTGCTGCTGTAATTAATAACTACCATGTTGAAGGAGCTGCTGCTGGTACAGCTGCAACTACTGCGACTGTTCGTGCAACTAACCAAACACAAATTTCTAAGAAAGTTGTTGAGGTTACTGGTACACACGAAACAGTTAACAACGCTGGTAAGAAGTCAGAAATGGCTCACCAACTAGCAAAGGCTTCTAAAGAGCTTAAGCGTGATATGGAAGGTTCACTACTAGCTGACAACGCTGCTGCTGCGGGTAACGCAACAACTGCTCGTGAGACTCGTGGTGCTGCTAACTGGATTACAACTAATGTTGTAGACGCTGGTACTACTAGTACACACGCTGCTATGACTGAAGCTGATGTTCTTTCGGCTGCTGAAGCAGTATGGACACAAGGCGGTGAAGCGTCTACTATCCTACTTGGTGCAACTAACAAGAAGTTAATCACAGCTATGAATGGTCGTGCTGATGCAATCCGCTCAGTAGCAGATAACAATATGACTATCCAAAACTCAGTTGATGTATATGTATCAGACTTTGGTACTTACAACATCACTATGGATAGATTCTGTGACCAAGACGTTGTATACTTCCTAGACCACGATATGTGGTCAGTTGACTACTTGCGTGATTTCCAAACTGTGGACATCGCTAAAGAAGGTGACTCAGAGAAGAAGATGCTTCTAGTTGAGTACGGTCTACGTTGTGGCAACGAAGCTGCTAACGCTAAGATTAGATACACTACAGGTTAATATAACCGACTACCACCCTAGGCAACTGGGGTGGTTTATTTTATGACAAGCCCAATCAATACAAAAATAATAGCAAATTTAGATGGAAGCCTTACAGTAGCTAGTCAGCAAAATGACAAGGTAGTTAAGAAACTAGCCGAGCTAAACACAAAGGATAAGTTCCATAACAGAAGTACACAATACAAAGGTGATTCAGTAATGTCTCACAAAGTAGCAAGCATACCCCTGATCGTAGTAGAACAAATGATGAGAGAAGGTATATGGGGCAATCAAGAAAGAATGAAAGTTTGGATGAACGACCCAGCTAACGCTATGTGGAGAACTACTAAAGGAAAAGTATAATGGCATTAAGTACATTTACAGAATTAAAAGATGCAATAGCAGACTGGTTAGATAGGTCAGACTTGACCGCAAGGATACCAGACTTTATTGCACTAGCAGAAGCTAGGATTAATAGGGAGCTACGCATACGCCCTATGGAAGTAAGAAGCATAATGTACACAACATCTGGACAAAAGTATTTTAATTTACCAGGTGGCTACATACAAATGCGTAACATACAATTAAACACAAATCCAACACAGCCTCTTGAGTATATAACTCCAGAAATGCTAGACAGATTATATGGTAGCAACACTACTGGCAAACCAAAGGCTTATACACTAATAGGTGATGAGATACAATTGTCACCAATACCAGATTCAGCTTATGAGCTTGAGATGGCTTTCTATGAAAAGTTTACGTCACTTGGAGATGGCACGTCAGGTACAGTCACAAGCAACTGGTTAACTAAGAATGCACCAGACATATTATTATATGGTGCTCTTATGGAAGCAGAGCCTTTTATTAAGAATGATGAAAGAGTAGCAGTGTGGCTAAACGGATATGGCAATGCTGTAGACAAATTACAAAAAGCAGACCAAAGAGATAGACACTCTGGCTCTGCAATGAGAGTAAGAAATATTTACTCTGGAGTTGAAGGCTAATGGCATCTAGCACTTGGTCAGCAGACTCATCAACTTGGTCAGGTAAT
>Ga0222716_10004203_pt1 | contig 11324 bp, 10 predicted proteins | sample C33_13DmetaG_FD_165044 | JGI IMG/M metagenome (GOLD analysis project Ga0222716, IMG submission 165044) | Estuarine water microbial communities from San Francisco Bay, California, United States - C33_13D | ecosystem: Environmental > Aquatic > Marine > Unclassified | place: USA: California... | reverse complement strand
ATGAAAGTATTTTTTTTGCGGCTCAATTAATATAGCATATTTTATGTAATAATTTTTTAAAAATAAATCTGCGTACTTACCTTTATGCGCTCCAATATCGATTAAAGAATTAATTTTAATTTTTTGATCTTTAAAAAAGTTTAAAATTTTTTTTTGGTGAAGATGATCTAAAATATCAAAAAAGAAAATAGCTAAGGTTTTAAAAAATTTCATATTATTTAATTTATTTATACTAAAATTTGTTTATAATTAAAGGTTATGAAGTCTATATCTAATAGATTATTATCTAATTGTCATTACATCTTTTTTTCAATCTACTTTCTCATAGGATTTTCAATTTATAAAGATTATGGTTTTAATATTGATGAAACTTTTCAAAGGCGTAGTGGATTATACTGGCTTGAATATTTATTCAATTTTTTTGGTTTAGAAAAACTCTCTTTAATAGCAAATGAAAAATTGCTTTCATCTTCAAGTTTTACAGAACCATGGAGTGATGTTTACGGTATCATTTTCGATGTGCCTGCTGCATTAATTGAAATTATTTTTTCTCTTAATAAACCAATTCAAATGTACGAAATGAGACATTTCTTAACTTTTTTTTATTTTTATATAGGTATAATTTTTTTTTATAAAACTCTTTTGCTAAGGTTTAATAATAAATTCTTATCACTAGCAGGATGTTTTTTATTAATTTTCACGCCAAGAATATTTGGTGATAGCTTCCAAAATAATAAAGACCTTGTTTTTTTAACTTTTTTTATAATATCTACTTTTTATATCTTTAAAACTTTCGAAAACTTTAATATTAAAAATATATTTTTATTAGCAATTTTTTCGTCTATCGCTACCTCTACAAGATTGTTTGGACTTATTTTTCCTTTCACTTTTATATTTATCTATTTTTTATCAATATTATCAAATAAGGATGATTTAAAAAATATTAATAAGATCTTTATTTTTATTTTTCTATATATTTTATTTTTACTTTTACATTGGCCATATCTTTGGATTAGTCCTTTGGAAAAACTTTCATATCTTTTAAATAATTTACAAACTTTTGGCCCGACTCTCGTTTACTTCAATGATGTATTCTATAATACAGAATTAGTTCCTTTTCACTATCTTCCTTTATGGATCTTTATTTCAACTCCAGTAATAAATTTAATATTATTTTTAAGTGGATTTTTTCTACTATCTAAAGTTTTCATTTTAAAATTATTCTCCATTGAAAAATCAAAATCAAATTATGATTTTTGGAATAATAATAATGAAAAAAAAGATTTTTTTATTTTTATAACTTTTATAATATTTTCTGTTATTGGAATTTTTTTTGCTACAAAACATTATAATAGTTGGCGTATTTTTTATTTCCTTAATTTCTTTTTTATTTATTTTGCAATTTATTTTCTTAGTTTAATATTTATTGTTCCAAAATTTAAAAAATACATTAATATATTAATAGTAGTTTTATCGATAACTTCTTTATTTAATATCTATAAAATTTACGTATATCACCCTTACCAATCTCTTTATTTTAATGAATTGCTATCAAATAAATTTAAAAACAAATTTGAAATTGATTTTACTGGTCTATCCGGAATTAAATTTTTACGCGAAGTTGTGATGAGCGATAAAAGTAATGAAATTAAAATAGGTATTAATTCTTGGTATCCGTTATGGAGAATGAAAGAATTATTGCCGGAAATTGAGGAAAAACGTGTTGTTTTTGTCTATGATGATATTAAAAATGCTGATTATGTTTATTCTAATAAAATATATAATGTAAATGTTAAACTTAGTGACAAATTTTCTTTAGATGATACTTTTACACTTTATAAACAGCACTTTGTTGACGGAATTTTAATATACGAAGTGCATAAAAAAATTAAATAATGAAAATATTTATTTACAAGTCGTTGATAATTTTTTTTTTAATCATTATAGGCTTTAAGCTTACATTTACATATGCACAAAAAACAATCGAAAGAAAAATTGATAATCTTGGATCAAAAGAAAATATTGACTCCGTAAAAGATAAACTTAGATCTCAAATTAACAATGCTGTAAAAAAAGAAGACTTAATTAAAAGCGAGGATGCTGCATTAATTAATAAATTTTTAGAAAAAATCAAAAAAGAGTTAAAAGAAGATAATTAAAATTGCAAAATTTGATTTTTTTATTACCTCTGTATAACGATTGGAAATCAGTTCAGAAACTAATTGGCAATATTAATGGTCAAGTTAAAACCATAAATCACAATGCTGATATATTTATTGTTGACGATTGTTCACCCGATAAAGAAAAGTTAAATATAGATGATCTTGCTAACATCAAAAGTTTGAAAATTATCAGATTAAATAAAAATTTAGGTAGCCAAAAAGCAATATCTGTAGGTTTAAAATATTTAAAAAATATTAAAAAAAAATCAATTATAACAATTCTAGACTCAGATGGTGAGGATGATCCTGCTCAAATTAAAAACATGATTAAAAGCGTCAAACGAAATCCTAATCATGTAACTGTATCATGTCGCGACAAAAGAAAAGAGGGTTTAATCTTTAAGCTTTTATATTTTTTCCACAAATTAATAACTTTTCTATTTACGTTTAAATGGATTTCCTTTGGAAATTACGCAAGTTTTAATTCCAATTTAATAAAGAGTATACTTTATGATGATAGCTCTTGGTTTGCTCTGTCATCTGCATATGCAAAAAATACAATAATAAAACGTCTATATGCTGATAGAAAAAAGCGATATTATGGTAAATCTAAATTAAGTTTGAAAGCATTGTTTGTTCACGCTTTCAGAATTAATTGTGTTTTTTTATATAGAGTTATTTTTGCATCATTTTCTTATTTATTCTTAATTTTTTATCTTAATACATTTTTTTTTAACTTATTAATTTTACCCATAATAACATTTAATTTTTTTTCTCTAATTATTTATTTTCAAACAAACTCAAAGGAATACCTTCATTCCAAGGATCTAATCAAAAATGTTGTTGTTGTTAAATAGTTAGATTTTTTTTATAAGAATAAACATATTATTTAGTATTCTTATTTTTTTACCAATTAAATTAAATTTCATTTTTTTTAAATAAAAACTTTTTGCTCTTTTAGAGTTAGTCTCGCAAGATATGAATTTTTCTTTAACATTTTTTTTTAAATCATTAAAAATAAATTTTAAAAATTTTTTTCCAATACCAAGTGATTGATAGTTTTTATGAATTGCTAATAGATTTAAATTAAGATTATTTGAAATTTTAATTTTATCTTTTTTTTTAATAAAAATTAAATCAAATGAAAAAAAAGACAAAAATAAATTGATTATAGTGAGAAATTTAAATCTAACTATTAAGTCTAATAAGATCTTGTGTGATAATTTATAAAATTCATTGATTAAATGTTGAGTTTTATTTGCAATCAAAGCGTACCCAATGATTTCATTTTTATTATTGCATGTATATAAATGTAAATTTTTGGACTTAGTTACAACTTCAAGATATTTTTTTATATTACTATTGCCGATGTTAGCCAAAATAGAGTCGCTATTTTCATTTTTAATTAAATTAATAATTTGAACGAATTCAAATGTATTTAAATTTTTTTTAATCTCTTTAATCTTTATTTTTATCATTTAATTTTTTAACTCTTTGCAGCTTATAATTTTTAACTTATTAATATAAATGCTGATATTTTCTTTAGTAAAACAACTTGGAGGAATATAATTAAAGATTAAATGATTTAACGGTCTTTCATTTACTACCGTACTTGTTTCGAATACATAAATATTTTTAATCTCATGTTTTTTTATGTAATTTTTAAAATGATTTTTATAGATATCATAATAATAACTATTTTTTTTAGGATAACTTATATCATCGTAAGTTCTACTTGGAGTATAAATTTTTACACCCATTAATCCTGAAAAATAATTGTGCCCAGTTATCAAAATTTTATTTGCAGGGTCACTTTTTAATAATAAGTAAAATTCTTTTATAATTTTGATTTCTTTTTCTGGATTTTTAAAATTTAAGGAAATCCATTGTAAATTATTGAAAAAATTTTTTTTAAAATTTATTGAAATAGCTTTATTTAGGTTTACATTTGATAATTCATGAAATTTTCTATCTACATTATATCTATAATGGTATTTTATTGTGATTAACAAACATAAAATAATAGTTAAATTTACTAGTATTTTTTTTTTATTTAAATTTAATTGATTGATCGAATAGATTAAGAATCCGCTTAAAACTGGCACTAAAAAAAATATAAATATTTGATTTTTTGTAAAAATCTGATGATACATCAGGCTTAATGAAAAAAACAAAATTATAATAAAATAGTAAAATTTTTTATTTTTAAAAGAATTTTTTTTTGTTATTTCTTGAAAATATATATAAATAAGCGGTAGTAAAAAAATATAGATGAATTTAAACTGCCAAAATGTATTTTTTATATTCAATTCGTAGCTAGAAAATCTCTCTGATCAAAAAATTATTAGAAAAATAAATAACTGAAATATAAAATCTGAAAACTTAGTGCCGCTTATAAATAAATATATATAAAGAACTAATAAAAAAATAACCAAAGAAATAAATGAATGAATTAGTGGTGTGATTTTTTTAATTTGAGATGAATAAAATATTAAAAATATTGTGTAAAATAATATTATATACGCTGTAGGAACCTGTTTACTAAAAAAAGCTAACCCTAGAAGAATAATTGAGAAATATATATAAATATTTTTCTCACGCTTTATCGCTAGAATTAATAAATAAATAGCTATTAGTGAAAAAAATGTTGCGTGTAGATCTAAGAATGGGGTGGCACTTACTGGATAGGCTAAAATTGAAATGCATAAAGATATTATAAATGCTTGAAATTTTGTTAAATCTAGCTCCAAATAAAAATAAAACGAAACAATTGTAATTAATACATTAAATAATGATCCGTGGATTAAATATGCATTCCAATTAATGCCAAAAAAATAAAAAAAAATTGACTGAATCAAATCTACGGTTAGACCATGTACAATCCACAGATCTCTAATAGGAAGAATATTATCTAATATATTTACTGCTGGATCAAAGTGAACAAAAGTATCAATTTCGAATACCCCTCTCGATCCGGTCCAAAAATTAATAACAAATGCAAAAATTGTTAAAAAAAAGTATAGGTTTATTAAATTTAAATTTTTTTTCATATTCTTATTAATTTTTGTTAAGGTAAAAAAATTTTATATTAGACACTATGTATTCAATATATTTTTTACTAATCTTAATATGATTTGGTAAACATAAAACTTTATCTTCATAATTTTGTAGAAATTTTGCATTTTTTTTATTACTAAATATCTTGTGACAATCTATATATTGAATTTTCTTTGTCTCAATTCCTTTTTTAAAAAGGAAATCTTGTAATTTTTTTTTATTTTTAATAATTATTGGAAAATCATTGAAATTTTGAAAAGTTGGTTGCTTTAAATTAATAGTTTTTACATTGTTAATTTTGTACTTATTAAAAAGTTTAGAATAATAAATATTATTATCTTTTCTAATTTTAAAATTTTTTATAAAATTTTTTTTATCTTTAATCTGAAATTTCAATAATTTCACTGTAAACGGGTGTACTTTTTTTAAATATTTCCTATAGTTATTTTCTTTTTTAAATTTCAAACTTGGATAAATGGCTTGCAATATAAAATTATTATTATTTTTATGTGCTAATTTAATTAAATAAAAAAATATAAATCTATAAAATAAATTAAATGAAAATAATTTAAGAACCAAATAAACTATTATTTGATGAGCGTATTTTAAAAAAGAAAAATTTGAAAAATTAGCAATTTCTTTTTTGACATATTTTATAAAATCATTATTATTTGTTGAAACAAGTCCTCCATACATAGCAGATATATTTTTCATTATATTAAAACTATGTAAAGAATAATCCCCAAAACTGCCTGAGAAAATTTTTTTTCCCTTATTTAGAAAATAATTTCCATAATAAATTGCATTATCTTCAATCAAAATAACTTTTTTTTTTCTACAAATATTTTTAATTTTTATAAGCTCATGTGAGTTATTAAAAATATTTGTTACTACTACTGCGAGTGTTCTATTATTAATTTTTTTTTTTAAGTCCTCATCATGCAAGAAAATATTTTCATTTAACTTTGGATATATAATTTTTAGATTAAAATTTCTGCATATATTAACCATTTCTGCTAAATTATATGAGCTAATAATTATTTCATTTTTTTTTGGATTTTTTTTTTTCAAATATTTTAAAATAAGTATAAAACCAACCCTTAATTGACTTAATATAATTGAATGATTTTTTTTAGTTGTTTTTTTAAAGTTTTTTTCAACTAATTTTATATCTGATGAATAATTTGTGAATAAAGATTTTAAAAAAATAGGAAATTTAAGATAAATATATATTCTAAAAAAACTCATTTAGAGAGTATTTTTCCCATTCTTCGTGCATTTGCAACTGCTAATCCAAGTGGGTATTTGTTTGTTTTAAAATTAAAAACTGAGCTATCTACAATATAAATGTTTTTTTGATCTCTTAATTGACAATTTTCATTAACCGATAATCTTCCCTTTTTTTTAAAAGGAATAGTGCCGAAATAATGAAAATCCGCACCCGCACCCGGATAAAATGTTTTAAATAAAGGAAGAATTATTTTTTTTGAAGTTAAATATTTAAATATTTGAAAGTTTTTATTTTTTAAAACTTTTTTAAGATTTTTATTTTTAGAATATATTTTAAAAAAATTTTCATTTTTTTTAATATAAAGGTCACTATTTGATGAGTCTAATAATATATTTGAAAATATTAATCTATTTTTTAGTGTATTAATTATGTTTTTTAGTGGTTTCATAAATGGAAAAGCTTCAATAATTGAATCTGTTATCAGTCTATTTCCTGGTCTTAAATCAGCTGAAAAATAATCAGTTTTTTTTTTATTAATAATTTGCAATAAAGAAGGCGTAAAACTTAAATTTGATAATATTTTATAGCTTGAAATAAACATACTTGTTAATCTTGGGTGGTGTAAAATCTTGACTTCTCTTTTTATATTAAGGAAGTCCATAATTAATTTTGTTGTAGCTATCGTTCCCGCTGCTAGCACGATTTTTTTTGCTATAAATTTTTTTTGTTGCTGAGAATTTTTACAAATCAGTTCTATCAAATTTCCCTTCTTAGTTATTTTATCCACATAATAATTATGATGTTTAATTTTTTTATTATTCAATTTTTTTAAAAAATTTGATGCAGTAATTTTTGATTTTTTTTCATCAATAGAATTTAAATTTTTATTAAAAAACTTTTTTACTGAAAATGCTAGCATTGGTTTTTTTACCAAATATTTTGAATTTTTTATTTCTTCTAATTTTTCTAAGTGTGTTGGAATAGTATAATCTTTATTATATACAATTTTATCTTTATGGTGAAATTTGCCAACCAAGTTAAATTTTTTGCAAAATTTTACAAATTCATTTTCAATATCTTTAAATATATTGTTGCTTAAACTTTTTTGATCATTATTAAAATAACTGTCAAATTGAAGTCCCCAAAAATCAGATAGACCTCCTGATTTCAAAATTCCGAGTACATTTACTCCTTTTTTCATAAAAATATTATTAGATAAAAAATAATTATTCACAAAAGTTCGATTTCCTTTCATTTGTGAAGGTAGATTTTTTAAAAAGCGAACCTTCTTTCCTTTGTGTGGCTTATCTAGATTGGGAGCTATAACATTTATATATTTTTTTTTTTCCAGATATTTATCAATAAAGTTAAGGCCATTTAATCCAGATCCAATTACGATAATATCAAATACTTTTTGTTTTTTTGGCTTCATACCAAATTATAGACTTGGATCAATTTTCTTTGCAGAATCAAATAAGTCTTTTACAGCCCTAACTGATTTTTCAAAATTTTCTTTTTCTTCAACTGACAAATCTAATTCGATAACTTTTTCTACTCCGTCAGATCCAATAATAACAGGAACACCAGCATAAATATCTTTTGCATTATATTCACCATTTAAATAAACAGCACATGGTAGCTGTTTTTTTAAATTTTTAAGATAACTCTCGGCCATTTCGACTCCTGATGCTGCTGGTGCATAAAAAGCTGATCCTTTTTCCAAGTATTTAACAATTTCTGCTCCACCCTTTTTTGTTCTCTCTATTATTTGATCTAATTTTTCTTTAGAAATTCTTCCTTCTTTAACTAGATCATTAATTTTTTTTCCTTCTACTTCTGTATGTCCAAGCATAGCCACCATTGAATCTCCATGACCTCCTAGTACGAATGATCTTATTTTTTTAACTGGTACCTTTAACTCTTTAGATAAGAAATAAATAAATCTTGATGAGTCTAAAATTCCAGCCATACCTACTATTTTATTTTTTGGTAAGCCTGAGTATTTTTGTAAAGCCATCACAATTACATCTAATGGATTAGTAATACATATTACAAAAGCATTAGGAGAAGTTTTTTTTATTCCCTCTGACACTTGTTTAATAATCTTAAGATTAATGCCAAGTAAATCGTCTCTAGTCATGCCTGGTTTTCTAGGCACACCTGCAGTAATGATTATTACGTCAGAGTTTTTTGTATCCTCATAATTATCTGTACCTAATAAATTAATATTAAAGCCATTAACTGGTGATGATTGAGCTATATCTAAAGCTTTTCCTTTTGCTATACCTGCCGCTACGTCAAAAAGCACAACATCTGCTAACTCTTTTAATGCAATCAAATGAGCTAGGGTTCCTCCGATTTGCCCTGCTCCAATTAAAGTAATTTTTTTTCTCATTTATCTCCTTTTATTTCATTGTTGGCATAACGAACTCTGGATCAGATCTTGAACCCGAAGGCCACCTTGATGTCATTGTTTTTAATTTAGTATAAAATCTAACTCCCTCAGGACCATGCATATGTTGGTCCCCAAATAAAGATCTTTTCCACCCGCCAAAACTATGGAAGGCCATTGGAACTGGGATTGGGATATTTATACCAATCATTCCTATTTTTGCTTTACTAGAAAATGTTCTACCTGAGTCACCATCTCTTGTAAATATACTCGCCCCATTACCAAACTCATGGTCGTTAACTAACTTTAGGGCTTCATCAAAATTTTTTGCTCTAACTACAGATAACACTGGTCCAAAAATCTCTTCTTTATAAATTTTCATATCTTTAGTTACGTGATCAAATAGACAACCTCCGATGTAATAGCCATTTTCGTATCCTTGTAATTTTAAATTTCTTCCGTCTACAATTAATTTAGCTCCTTCTTTTTCTCCAATATCTACATAGTTTTTGACTTTTGCTAAATGTTCTTTTGTAATTAACGGGCCCATCTCAGATTTTTTATCCATTCCTGGACCAACTTTTAAAGCTTCAACTTTTTTTGCTAGACTACTGACTAGTTTATCACCCACATTCCCAACAGCTACTGCTACTGATTGAGCCATACATCTTTCTCCTGCTGAACCATATGCGGCACCCATTAAACCATTAACTGCTTGATCTAGATCACAATCAGGCATAACTACACAATGATTTTTAGCACCCCCTAATGCTTGTACTCTTTTTTCATTTTTTGCGCAATTTTCGTAAATATATTTAGCAATAGGTGTTGAGCCTACAAAACTCATTGCAACTACATCCTTGTTATTGATTAAAGCATCAACTGCTTCCTTGTCGCCGTTAACAACATTAAATACACCATCAGGTAACCCTGCATCTTTTAAAAGTTCTGCTAATCGCATAGAACAAGAGGGATCTTTTTCAGAAGGTTTTAAAACAAATGTATTTCCACAAGCGATAGCCATTGGAAACATCCACATAGGAACCATAGCTGGAAAATTAAAAGGAGTAATACCTGCACAAACACCAAGCGGTTGTCTTATAGACCAGCTATCAACATTCGTGCCTACATTTTCGGTAAATTCGCCCTTTAGCATTTGAGGTATACCACATGCATATTCTACCACTTCTAAACCTCTTGTTAGTGATCCTCTAGCGTCTTCATAAACTTTTCCGTGTTCAGCTACTATTATTTTAGTAAGTTCATCTGAATTTTTTTCAATTAATTCTTTAAATTTAAACATTACTCTAGCTCTTTGAATTGGAGGTGTGTTAGCCCATGCATCAAACGCTTTTTTAGCATTTTCAACTGCTTTGTTTACATCTTTTGTAGTAGCTAATTTTACTTCAGACTCTTGCTCGCCTGTAGCTGGGTTAAAAATTTTTCCCGTTTTTTTTGATTCACCGCTGAAAGACTTTCCATTAACAAAGTGCTCAATAGTTTTCATGATGTAATTGATTAAATAAGGTTTTAGCTTGTTGCAAGCATTTTCTTAATAGAACCGATAGCTTTTGCAGGATTTAATCCTTTTGGGCATGAATTAGTACAATTCATAATGGTGTGACACCTATATAATTTTAGTTCATCGGCAACTTTTTTTAATCTCTCTTTTCTATCTCCATCTCTACTATCATTTATCCATCGATAAGCTTGCAATAATACCGCGGGGCCCAGATATTTATCTCCATTCCACCAGTAACTTGGACAGGATGTGGAACAACAGGCACACAAAATACATTCGTAATATCCATCTAATTTTTCTCTATCTTTTTGAGTTTGTTTTAATTCTGTTTTTTCTTCACCAGTTTGTTCTGTTGTAAGCCATGGCTTAATCGATTCATATTGTTTATATAGTGTTGTTAAATCTCCAATTAAATCTTTAATTACTTTTAAGTGGGGTAGAGGATAAACATTTAAATCACCATTGATATCCGTATGTGATTTTATACAAGCTAATGTATTTACACCATCTATATTCATAGCACACGAACCACAAACTCCATGGGCGCATGATCTCCTAAAAGTGAGAGATGGATCTATTTCATTTTTAATTTTAAACAATATATCTAAAACTTTTGGTCCGCAATTATTCATATCAACTTCAAATGTATCAACTCTTGGATTTTGCCCAGTTGATGGATCCCATCTATATATGTTTACTTTTTTTAAATTATTAGATTTAGTTATGTCTTTGTAGTGCTTGCCAACTACAATTTTAGAATTTTGTGGCAAGTTAAATTGAACCATTATTTAGTAAACTCTTTCTTTAGGAGGAAAATACTGAACATCATTTGTCAAAGTTCTTGAATGAACATCTCTATATTTAATTTCTACTTTATTATCACTTTGCCAGGCTAAAGTATGCTTCATAAAGTTTTTATCATCTCTTTTACTATAATCTTCCCTCGCATGTGCACCTCTG
>Ga0222716_10004200_pt1 | contig 11327 bp, 14 predicted proteins | sample C33_13DmetaG_FD_165044 | JGI IMG/M metagenome (GOLD analysis project Ga0222716, IMG submission 165044) | Estuarine water microbial communities from San Francisco Bay, California, United States - C33_13D | ecosystem: Environmental > Aquatic > Marine > Unclassified | place: USA: California... | reverse complement strand
ATGAAGAAAAGAAAGAAGATGAAGAAAAAAAAGAAGATGAAGAAAAGAAAGAAGATGAAGAAAAAGAAGAGGAAAAAGAAGAAGAAAAAGAAGAAGAAGAGGAGGAAAAAGAAGAAGAGGAAGATGAAGAGGAATCTGAAGAAGAGTCTGACGAGGAAGAGGAGGAAGAAGAAAAGAAAAAAAAGAAAAGATCACCGCCTGTAATAGCTGCTAATTTAGTAACTATGCAAATGATAGACGGTACAGTAAGTACAGCTGCTTCGTTTGGTATGTCTCAAGCTAACTTATTAGGTACAACTACATATAGCTATAATGCTATGATTTGGTCTAACATGAAACAATTTATGATAGGTACTTCAATAAGTAACGTATGGTGGTCTTATGATAAACCAGTTGATTATTATTTAGATAATCCTTTTACTGGAGAAAAAGAACTATTTGGGACGTTTATGGATAAAGGTTCTATTAATTACGTAGATTCTAACTCATTTAACTTTATGTATATGTACGGTACTACCATGCTATCTTATAGCTATAGTAGAGTATTTATGGGTCAAAAAGAAAATAAATTTAAAGGAGCAGTTGGAGGGTATGCTGTAAGTACTGGGTTGATAAGATCATTTGGTGAAATATCATCCACTACTTCTCTCACAGGATTTGCTACTAAACCATATCAAATAGGGCAAAGCAAAAGACTAACCGTAGCACCAATGTTAGCACTATCATTACCGGTAACAGTACTGCCTTTGGACTTAAAAATTATACCGTTTGAGAATTTTACCTATATTATTGGTTTAAATAATAGTTATAAACTTTCTCAAAGATTTAACGCTAACTTAGGAATAACTACAATACATAATACTGACAAACAAATACCTATGACCTATGCTTTAACAATAGGTGCTAGGTTTGTTTTTTAAAAACTATTTATATAAAATAACGTTACACTAAAATTGTTTTATATGTTAAACTATTTAAAAAATAAATGGATGGCTTTCAAAGACATATTTAAAGACAAAAACGATATCAACGAAAAATCAGTAGTTGGTTTCGCAGCATTTGTAATTATGGTACTATTCGCTGTTGTGGACTTAGTAACTGGTTACGTTGGTAAAGATCTAGTAATTAACGAATTTATATACGATTCATTTGTATATATAGTATTAGGAGCATTTGGAATTGCAGAAGCAGGTAAAATTTTCGGAGGAAAAAAATAAAAATTATGGCTATAGTACCTAAAGGAATAGTGATACACAGTATGGGCGAGTACTTACAGTGGAAAGGAGAATGGATTACAGCTCACGATTTCTTAATAGCTCTAAACCTTTCCGTACATGGGTTTATTCATCCCGACGGTTTATATGAACCTATGGTCAAATCTCCAAATAAAGCATATCATGCTGGTAAATCTGAATGGGATGGCTTATCTAATTTAAATTCTCATTACTTAGGTTTTGAATTATTAGTGCCCGGAAAACAAACCTATGATTCTTTTTTAAAAGCAATCAAAGAACCAGGTACTTATTCCGAAGCTCAATTCGATGCTGCATTATCTACCTGCAAATGGTGGATGGATAAATATAATATCCCAGCTTCTAATGTAGTAAGACACTCAGATTGTAGTGGAGATCATGTGAGAGGTGATAGAAAAGGTAAGGTCGACCCAGGACCAGCATTTGATTGGGAGAGATTTCAAGCAGCATTAGTTGCTTAATACAATTTTATTTCTTATATTGTAAGATATGAACAGAGCAAGTGTTATATTACTATGTATTACAACCATAGTTATATTCTATATTATAGATAAAAAACCTACTATTGATATTGCTAAGTACGAAACGCAAATTAATATTCTTCAACAAAAAATTACATTACTTGAGACAGTCAATGATAGTCTTGAGTTAGAATCTAAAGAATTAGAGAAAGCTGTGGCAGCTTACGATGTAAAGATTAATAACTTAAATAGAGATATAAATGTTATCAAAAAAGAAACTAAACAGAAGCTTAAAGCTATCGATTATTTCGGTGATGATATGCTGGAGCAGTTTTTCGCAGAGCGATACGAAAGTAGACTCGCTAAAAACGATTCAATTAAGTAACCCTGTAGCAAAAGAAGTAATAAAAGATTTAATTCAAGGTGATGCTGCTTCAAAAGAATTAGAAGCAATGATTAAATTAATCACTGTAACTAATGAAAAACTTATAACTCAATCAGATTTAGTTTCTAATCTTAAGCTTCAAACTAGTACATTAAATACTATCATACTACAAAAAGATAGTCAGCTCAAGACATCTGCTGAGTTATCTGATGAACTTCAATCAGCATTAAAGAAAGCAAACAGGCAAAAAAAACTATATCAAATAGGGTCTGCTATCGGCGGAGGAGCAGTGATTCTGCTTTTGATCAAGTAACTTAACTATTTATACTAAACAATATTATGTGGAAAAATGTAAAAAAAGGGTTATTTCCTTTCATTATAGCCTTTTCTGCCCTATCGGTATCTGCATCAGCTGCATTTTACTCTGTATATGGTTTAAGTAAACTGTTTGCAGGAGCACAGTTTGAAGTAATTATAATGGCTGGTTCATTAGAAGTAGCTAAATTAGTAATAGCTTCTCTACTTTATCAGTACTGGGATACTATAAATAAAGCTCTTAGAGCGTATCTAACAGTGGCTGCTGTTATATTAGTAATTATTACTAGTATGGGTATATATGGATTTTTATCAGCGGCATATCAAGATACGTATGCTAGCTTATTAGTTAACGAAAATAAGATAGAATTCTTAGAAAATAAATCTAAATTTTATGAAGACGATATACAACGCTATGACAAAGACCTTGAACAAATTAGCAGTAATATTTCTATTCTTTCTAATGCCAAAGCTTCGTCGATCCAAGTACGAGACACCGCGGTATCTGGGGGCGTTAGATCAACCATCTCTACTGCAGAGCTTAGGCTTTCACAAGCCCGTATCGAAGTTGAAGAAGAAAATAGGAAATCTGTTCAAGAGAAAAGACAGGTAGCAGCCGATAGTTTACAGTCTATAAAATTAGAAGTACTTACATTAACTAACAATTCAGAAACTGTTGGAGAATTAGGACCTCTTAAATATTTATCTGGTCTTACCTCTACTCCGATGGATGTAATTATAAACGTCTTATTACTAGTTATCATTTTTGTATTCGATCCTTTAGCAGTATCATTAGTAGTAGCAGCAAATTTTGCTTTCGATAGAGCTTATCCTAGAAAAGAAGAAAACTTATATGGAGAATTAGAAGATGTAAAAGAACCTCCTACTAGTATTTTCCCAGAGGACTATGATGAAGATAGAATGAACATTATCGGTCAGAACGGTAATGATGGAGATCATTATAGTGAATTAGACCCTACAGAACAAGCAGTAGCTGACTCTGTTGACGAAAAACCTGATAAAAGAGTTACTAGAATCCTTCAAAAAACTCCGAGTAAAAGAAGAGTTAAGTTTAACGACGGCAGTGAAGGTTGGGTAGAAAAAGACGATAATAGAATAGATTATTTATAGTTGGATCTTAAAGTATTTTTTCTTATCTTTCTATTATGAAAGAATCTCAAAAATGCCTACCGATACTTAAGAAAGAGTACCCTCTTATTTACAAAGCCTACAAAGATATATCAGACGAACAGTTTGAACTATTTGCTAAGAAGCATTTAGATTATGGAATGGGTAACGTTGCTGCTGGAACTCAATTAGTTAACCAAGAAGAAACTGACTTTGCTCTTGTTGGACTATGGTACAGAATATCAGATAAAGTTAATAGATGGAAAAATATGATTCTATCTAATAGAAAAGCACAGAATGAATCCTTAATAGATACTTTTCAAGATCTAAGTAACTATGGTATTATTGCTCAAATAGTACAAAAGGGCTTATGGAAGAAATCTTAATAATTTATATTGAAAAGAAAACTAAAAGGACCAGTTAAGGTTGTTTGGGAGAGTAAGATTAAACAGAAACCTTCTAAGTTCACTCATATATCGTATAGCTCTATTAGTACATATAATAAATGTCCTAAACTTTGGGATTTACAATATAGAAAGAAAGTAATACCTTTTACTCAGAATATTTATACTACCTTCGGTACAGCCTTTCATGAAACTTTACAAACTTATTTAGAAGTTCTATATCATAATACTGCTAAGGAAGCTAATGAAATGGATATCAATAAGATGCTTTATGATAGTATGATTAAAGCTTATAGATCAGGTAAAGCTATTAACGGACATGAGCATTATTCTACTGCTGACGAATTAAATCAGTTTTGGTTAGACGGAAAACATATTCTTGAGTTTATTAAAAAGAAAAGAGCAGCATACTTTAGTACTAAAACTATGATGCTTGCCGGAGTAGAGACTTTATTATATCAAGAACTTAAACCTGGAGTAGTGTTTAAAGGACTAGTTGATTTAGTATTCTATCATCCTAATACCGATGAATGGACTATCATGGATATCAAAACATCTACCTCAGGATGGAGAGATAATCAAAAGAAAAATCCTAATCTAACTGCTCAAGTTGTTCTTTATAAAGAGTTCTTTGCTAAACAATTTAATATAGATAAAGATAAGATTAACGTAGAGTTTTTTATAGTTAAAAGAAGAGTACCTAAAGATGCTGAATATGCTTCAATGCAAAGAAGAGTTCAAGAGTTTAAACCTAATGCTGGTCCTAGAAAAACTAAACAAGTTATAGATTCTATGAATAATTTCTTAGAAAATGTTTTAGATAAAAATGGAAAATTTATAGATATAGATCACGAGTGTAATTCTCCTCTCGGTAAATGTTCTAATTGTAGTAGTATTTCTGTTTTTTAAGCTATTTATATATAAATATATAAAGATATATAGTTATGATTAAAAATGAAAGATTAACTTCGGTCAAAATTACTCAACCCCTTTTCGATAAATTTAAAATGTCATGCTTAGAGCATAATTTTTCTTTTAAGAAGCTTGCTGATCGTGCAATTTTTTTATACCTTACTGATAATAACTTTAGAGAAAAGATACACAGCCAGAATAGTATAAAAATTAAAAAATAGTTATGAGTACAAAACAAGGTTACATTAAAAGAGAAGATAGAAAAACTATTCTGCTACTCTGCGATGATATTAGAATGCATTCAGGTATCGCTACCATGGCTAGAGAGATAGTTATGAATACATCTCATCGTTACAATTGGGTAAACTTAGGAGCTGGATTAAATCATCCTGAGGCAGGCAAAGTATTTGACTTATCAGAAGACCTTAATAAGAGATTAGGTATAGATGATGCTTATGTACATGTAGTTCCGAATACAGGTTACGGCGATCCTTTGAAAGTAAGATCACTTATTAGTAGATGGAAACCAGATGCTATTTTTATTTTTACTGATCCAAGATACTGGGTATGGTTATTTCAAATGGAAAGAGAAATAAGATCTAAGATACCTATATTCTGGTTAAACATATGGGATGATTATCCTGCACCTAATTACAATAAAAATTATTATAACTCAGTAGACTTACTAATGGGTATTTCTAAACAAACAGTTAATGTTAATAAGTTAGTATTAGGAGAAGAGAGTAAAAATAAAATTATTAATTATATACCACACGGTATCGATCATAAAGAGTTCTTCCCTATAGTAAAAGACTCAGAAGATTATTCTAAGTTTTTAGACTTCAAAGGTAATCTCTTTAAAGGTAAAGATATAGACTTTGTAGTATTTTTTAACTCTAGAAATATTCATAGAAAGAGACCTGGTGATGTAGTACTCGCATATAAAATGTTCTGTGACCAAATAGGACCTGATGCTTATAAAAAATGTGCTTTAGTAATGCATACTAACCCTATAGATAATAATGGTACAGATTTGACTAAAATAAAAGAAGCATTATGCGAAGAAGATATGAATATTTATTTTTCTTCTGAAAAGTTATCTCCTGCTCAAATGAATTTACTTTATAATGTTGCTGATGTTACTGCTTTAATTTCTTCTAATGAAGGATGGGGATTATCTTTAACTGAATCGATGATGGCAGGTACAATGATTATACCTAACGTCACAGGAGGAATGCAAGATCAATGTAGATTTACTAACGAAAAAGGAGAGTGGATAGACTTCGATGCAGACTTTCCATCTAACCATAGAGGTACATATAAAGATTGCGGCGAATGGGCTGAACCAGTTTTTCCGTCTAACATATCTTTAGCAGGCTCAGTCCCCACACCATATATTTTTGACGATAGATGTGATCCAGAAGATGTAGCAGCAGCAATAAAGTATATATATGATTTACCTGAAGATGAAAGAAATAGGAGAGGAATGGCAGGCAGAGAATGGGCTATGTCTGATGAAGCTAAAATGACAGCAGCAGCTATGTCAAAAAATATTTGTGATTCTATGGAAGAGTCATTTAAGTCTTTTAAGCCTAGAGCTAGATATGAAGTTATTAAGACTGTGGCTAGACCTCCAAGTAAAGTTAAACATAAAATTTATAATTACTAGATATGAATAAACCTATTTGTGCTATTAGTTGTCCAGTAGATACTTACAGTGGATATGGAGCTAGAGCTAGAGATTTTATTAGATCAATTATTAAATTAGACAAGTACGATGTAAAAATACTCTCTCAAAGATGGGGTAATACTCGATTTGGATATTTAGCTGATCATTCAGATACTCAATTAAGTAGTAGAGTAGTTACTAATTTACAAAGTAAGCCTGATATCTGGATTCAAATTACTGTTCCTAACGAATTTCAACCTATGGGGACTTATAATATAGGAGTTACTGCAGCTATGGAAACTACTCTCTGTAACCATACTTGGGTAGATGGAGTTAACAGAATGGATTTAACTTTAGTATCATCTAATCATTCTAAATCTAGTTTACTTAATAGTAGCTTTGAAGAAAGAACAAAAGATAATAAATCAGTTATAAGATCAGTTAAAATAGATAAACCAATAGAGGTATTATTTGAAGGTATTAATCCTGATGTTTATTTTCCTAAACCTACTACTAATTTTTCTCTAAATAATGTAGTTGAAAGTTTTAATTTCTTAGCAGTAGGACATTGGCTTCCTGGAAGTTTAGGCCATGATAGAAAAAATATAGGGCTAACTATTAAATCTTTTCTAGAGACTTTTAAAAATAAAAAAAATGGTCCTGGGCTTATACTTAAAGTTTCGAAAGGAAGTACAAGCATTATGGATAGAGAATCTATTCTAGACGATATAGAAAAAATTAAAAAGACAGTTAAAGGTAAACTGCCAAATGTATACTTAGTACATGGAGACGTAACTGATAAAGAGGTTAACGACTTATATAATCATCCTAAAGTAAAAGCAATGATATCTCTTACTCATGGAGAAGGTTTTGGTAGACCTCTTTTAGAGTTTTCAATGGTAAAAAAGCCTATAATAGCTCCTGCATGGTCAGGGCAAGTAGACTTTTTAGATAGTACTCTAGCTTTACTTTTACCCGGTATATTAGAACCAGTACATCCTACAGCTTTAGTTAAAGATATGATTCTTCCTCAAGCTAAATGGTTTACCCCAGACCCAGCTAAGATAGCTCAATTTTATAAACAAGTATTTAAGCATTATAAGCAACAACTAATTAAAGCAAAGCAATTAGGAAATAGAAACAGAGAAATATTCAGCTTTGATTCTATGACTAACTTATTAGGCACTTATTTTGATAAGTATGTTCCTAGTTCTTTTGCTTCTCAGATAGAGTTAAAAATGCCTGAATTAAACTTACCTAAATTAAACGTATGAAAGACCAATTAACAGTTTGTAAACGATGCGGCGGTAACGCTTGTTACGAACAACATATAAACGAAAAAATGACTACATGGCTATGCATGGGATGTGGCTTTACAAGTAGTACAATGATGTTAAAGGATAGTAATCTAGTAAGAGATTTAATGGAGACATCTCCTGAATTGTATAAAGATCTTCTTTTTGAAGATGATACTAATAGAGTATGGGCTCCTTCTACTTTAACTTTACCAGGTAAAGGAATGACTTTTATAGATGGAACTAGTAAGACTGATTGGAAATGGAAAGCTGTAAGAGCAATAGAGATAACAGAAGAAGATAGAAAGGATAAACAATACCCAGCTAACCAAACTCATAGAATGGATATGGTTAATGCTAAAACATACGATCAAAGAGACTTTATGACCGCATTAGAGTATATAGATTTTTATAAAATATGACAAGAGTAACTTTACTACTGATGTTAGTTAGTACTATTGCTACAGCTCAAATGAGCAATACTTTAGACTTTAGAGCCTATGAAAAAGAAGACGGAATACATATTTACTTTAAAAATAATAACTCTGATGGATTTTATCTTGATGGAGAATTTTTTGATTCATATGGTAAGATTGTCTTGACTAAAGAAGAATTTATTAGTATGTTAGAAGCAGCTGCTAAGTTAGTTAAACGAACTGAAGGTTCATTAGAGAGAGAAAAATATAGATTAGATAAATATAGTTTTGAAGATGATGTAGTTTATTTCGGAGTAAGAGAAAAAATAGGTTCATTGACTGAAGATAAGATAAAAGAGTTAATAAGAAAGTATGAAGATTAGTTATGCTATTACAGTATGTAATGAGTTTGTAGAAATTCAAAGGTTAGTAAATTTTTTAAGAGAAAATAAAAGACAACAAGACGAGATAGTTGTCCTATTCGATCAAAAAAATGGTACTGAAGAAGTAGCTTCTTGGCTAACTAAACAAAGCAAATACCCTAACTTTCAGTTCTGGAGAGGTTTTTTTGATAATCATTTTGCTGATTGGAAAAATAAGCTTTCTGATTACTGCAATGGAGATTATATTTTTCAAATAGATGCTGATGAATTACCAAACGATATACTGATAGAAAGCATACCTAAAATTTTAGAAAGTAATCCTAACAACGAAGTATATTTAGTACCTAGAGTAAATACAGTCTCAGGATTAACTCAAGAGCATATTACAAAATGGAGATGGAATGTAGATGCTGAAAATAGAATAAACTGGCCTGATTACCAATGGCGTATATGGAAAAATAAACCTGAGATTAAATGGATAAATAAAGTACATGAAAAATTAGATGGCTTTGAGACATATGCTCCTCTTCCTGCACTAACAGAACTTTCTTTACTACATCCAAAAACTATTGGTAGACAAGAAAAACAAAATGAATATTATTCAACACTATGAGAATTATAGCTGAATTATGTCAAAATCACAACGGTGATAAAGTATTATTAGAGAAGCTAGTTAAAGCAGCAGCTGAAAGTTGCGATATAGTTAAAATACAGACTATTTTAGCTGATAGTTTAACTAAAAGAAAAGAGTATGAATCGTATAGGCCGTATGATCAAGAGTATGAAAGGCTAAAAGGTTTAGAACTTTCTTTTGAAGATGAACAATACTTTATAGAGTTATGTGAAAAGTATAATGTAGAACCCATGACTACTCTTTTTTCTCCTAAACAAATAGATAGGTTTAACCTACTAGGGTATAAAAAACTAAAGATATCAGGGTACTCTATGAAAGCTTTTGATTACGGTAAAGCATTAAAAGATGTTATCTGCGATGAAATATTCTTTTCCAACTCTAGTATGGATCATCCAGAAATGAAACGTACGGTTATTAATTTAAAAATGTTAGGTATAAAGTTTACTATGCTTCAATGTACTTGTGTATATCCTACTCCTATGGAGAAAGCTATGCTACAAAATATACCTTTCTTAAAACAAGAACTAGCATTAGATAGTATAGGATATAGTGACCATTCTAATCCTTATGAAGATGGATTACTAATACCTAAATTAGCTATATTTTCTGGAGCTGAAGTATTAGAGAGACATTTTACAATTTTGGATAAAGATGAAACTAGAGACGGTAAAGTATCTATAACTCCTGAAATGGCTAAAGAGTTAAAAACATTCAGTAGACATATTCCCTTCCAGCAGTACTGGAGATTAAATAATTTTAACGAGCAACAACAATTTAACCATGACTACTACAGAGGGAGGTTTGAATAGTGTTGCAGTTATTATACCTGCCAGATATAAGTCATCAAGGTTTCCTGGTAAACCTTTGGCTAGTATACTTGGAAAGCCGATGATAATATATGTAGCAGAAACAGCTGAATTAGCTGTCGGGAGAGAGAATGTTTTTATAGCTACTGATAGTACTGAAATATGTAAGGTTGTTGAAGAGCATGGATTTAAATGTATTATGACTAGTACTAATAATCCAACTGGTACAGATAGAGTAGCAGAGGCTTGTACAGATACCTTTGTAACTCAGAATATTATTGTTAATTTACAAGGAGACGAACCTCTAGTAAAACCAGAAGATGTTAAAAAGATAATAGCTGCTAAGTTAGAAAATATAAATACTATTATATCTACTATGTCTCATTTACCTTCTCATGAAAAAGTAGAAGATAGAAAAGTAGTTAAGGTAGTAACTAGCTTACAAGGTATGTTACTGTATGCCTCTAGAAATCCAATACCAGCTACTAAAAAAGGTAGTGGTTCTTTTGCATACAAACATGGGGGTTTATATGCTTTTACTAGAAACGAATTAGCCTTGTTTAATACTTATAAACAAAAAACTCCTTTGGAAGCTGAAGAAGATGTAGAAGTACTTAGATTTTTAGAATCTGGTATACCAGTTAAAATGGTACTTATTGATAATCCATCTACTGCTGTAGATTACCCAGAAGATATTGAAACTGTTGAAAAATTATTAAAGATATGAAAATAGGAATTATAGGTTTAGGTGTAGTAGGTACAGCTATTCAAGAAGGCTTTGAAGGATTAGATCATAAGGTTATAGTACATGATATTAAGTTAAATACATCGATAAAAGATATATTAGATACCGAAGTAGTTTTTTTATGTTTACCAACTAACTCAAAAGAAGATGGTTCTTGTAATATAGATATTATAATAGAAGTATTAGATATGCTTTCAGATATTAACTACCAAGGTTTAGTAGCTGTAAAGTCTACAATAGTCCCTGGTACTTATAATAAACTTATTACTTTCTTTGACAAGAATCGTCTATGCTTAGTACCAGAATTTTTAAGAGAAAAACATGCGGTCGAAGACTTTATTTGGAACCATAATGTACTTGTTATCGGTACAAATAATACAGACAATATTGACTTGATAATGGAAGCTCATGGACACTACCCTAAAGAAGTAAAAATACTTACACCTCAGGAATGTGAATTTGTTAAGTACTTTTCTAACTCATTTAAAGCCTATAAAACGGTCTTTGCTAATTCATTTGGT
>Ga0222716_10004190_pt1 | contig 11352 bp, 12 predicted proteins | sample C33_13DmetaG_FD_165044 | JGI IMG/M metagenome (GOLD analysis project Ga0222716, IMG submission 165044) | Estuarine water microbial communities from San Francisco Bay, California, United States - C33_13D | ecosystem: Environmental > Aquatic > Marine > Unclassified | place: USA: California... | reverse complement strand
TGGTGATAATAATAATAAACCATTAATTAATGTTAAATATAAAAATGAGGATAAAACATTTCATCCCGAAGAAATTTCGGCAATGGTAATTCAGCGTTTAAAAGAAACAACAGAATCATATTTGGGGCATCCTCTAAAAAAAGTTGTAATTACCGTGCCGGCATATTTTAATGATTCGCAGCGTCAGGCAACAAAGGATGCTGGAGCTATTGCAGGATTAGAAGTATTGCGTATTATTAATGAGCCAACAGCAGCAGCAATTGCTTATGGGCTTGATAAAACGGGAGATAAAACAGAAAAAAATATTCTTGTATTTGATTGTGGTGGCGGTACTCATGATGTATCTATTTTAACACTAGATGGTGGTATTTTTGAGGTAAAATCAACTGGTGGCGATACACATCTCGGGGGTTCTGATATTGATAATTTAATCGTTGATTATCTATGCGAGGATATCAAAAAGAAACATAAGATGGATGTTAGAGAGAATGCCAGAGCATTGAAAAGACTTAATATCGCTGCAGAAAAGGCTAAAAAGAATTTGTCAGCATCTTCAACAACTACTATTGAAGTCGATTCTTTAATGGATGGTGTTGATTATAATACTTCGTTGTCGCGAGCCAAATTTGAATCACTTGCAGATAAAGTATTTCAACGAACATTAAAACCTCTAGATCAGTTGCTAAAAGATGCTAAAATGAGTAAAGGAGATATTCACGAGATTGTTCTTGTAGGTGGTACTACACGAATTCCAAGACTTCAAGAACTTCTATCTGAATATTTTAATGGAAAACAATTGAATAAATCGCTAAATCCGGATGAGGCTGTAGCCTATGGTGCTGCGGTTCAAGCATCTATCTTAACCGGTCAAGGAAATAGTAAAACAAACGAACTACTACTACTTGATGTGGCACCACTATCTCTTGGTATTGAAACAGCGGGGGGTGTAATGACTAAAATTATTGAGAGAAATACAACTATTCCTACAAAAAAATCGCAAACTTTTTCAACATATTCAGACAATCAACCAGGTGTAGATATTAAAATTTATGAAGGTGAAAGAGGATTTACAAAGGATAATAATCTTCTAGGTAGTTTCCATTTAGATGGTATTCCACCGATGCCTCGCGGACAGGCACAAATTGAAGTATCATTTGATGTAGATGCTAATGGAATTATGAATATTACCGCAGAAGAAAAATCTACAAAGAAAACAAATAATATTACTATTACAAATGATAAAGGCAGATTGTCAAAAGAGCAGATTGAAGAAATGATTAAAAAGGCCGAAGAATTTAAAGAAGAAGATAATAAGCAAAAGGAATTGATTGAAACAAAGAATGGATTAGAAAATTATTTGTATAATCTTAAGAATTCTATGAAAAAGAATGAAAATTCTCCTCCATCTATTGATGAAATTAAGGAGGAAATTGATCCTATTATTGATGATGGATTAAAATGGTTAGAAGACAATCCTGACGAAGATATTGAAACTTATAAAAATAAGCAAAAGGAACTTGAGGAGAAGGTAAATCCTCTAATGCAGAAGTTCTATAGCAGTCAAATGCCGGCAGGTGGAATGCCGGATATGCCGGATATGCCTTCGGGAGGAATCCCAGAAGAACCTAATGTGGAAGACCTTGATTAGATATTAGAGATATTTATCTATTTTTCATGCTCATTACAACAAATGGGATAGATATTAACATAAATATTATTACTAATAATATTATAGATGCCAATATTATATTGTAAATCCAATATACCTCGCGTTTAATATCTTCACTACATTCACAATTTATTTCTTTTAGTTTATTGATAAAAATTATAGCAATAAATATATTTACGAATCCAAATAGGGATACGATACCTACAAACCCTTCATATATAGTCATAACAGGGTTATTATCTGATAATAATACTCTATAATCATTTGCCGCGAATGCGTATAAATTTATAATTAAATGTATTATAAATACGGGTATAGCTACATATAAATAATATTTAATATATTCGCGCATCCAGTGGCCGCTACATTCGCATTTTATGGTTTCTAATTTATTTAACCATACTAAAGCATTTATATTAATAATTATAGCAACTATACCACCTATAATATTTAATACTATGCCGCCGCTTTTTAATGAACCATCAGTTTCTTCGCTGTTATTTAGAGAAAGAGATGTTGCCATTTTAATCTTCTGCTGAAAATTTTCAACATCAAAATTATTCATAGTTCGCGAGCTTCTTGATTTAGGGCTTCTTGATTTAGGGCTTCTTGATTTAGGGCTTCTTGATGAAGTTTTTCCCGGTGATGCTTTTACACTTTTTTTACTTGGCATATCTATTATAAAGACATATATTTTTTTACAAGATGATATAAAAATATTTCGTAAGTATATAATAATGTATTATGCAAGGATTAGAAAACTTAGGTTCTACGTGTGCTATAAATAGTTTAGTACAAATTATATGTCGCAACAATTATCTTAGAAATATAATATTAGAATATGATTTAAAGAAAGATGGAATCGCAGATAATTTAAAAGAAATATTAGTATTAATGCACGAAAAGAAAAAATCCTTGAGACCTCGCAAATTTATTAATAATATATTTAAAATACTAAATGGTATATTTAAATATGGGGAGCAAATTGATATATATGAATTGTGGATATTTTTATCACAAGAAATAATAAATGAGGTTAATGAAGACGATAGATATTATAGCAGAATAAGTAATATAAAAATTAAGGATATATTAAATAAAGGTATTGTCATAAATAGCTATAATGATTTTGCAAAACTATTATTGGATAAAAGTCCATTAAAAAAGAGATTTGAACATTATAATATTAAATTAAATAAAAATAAGGTTTCTAAATATCAGTCATGTATACAAGGATTTTACCTAAATATAATAACATGTCTTAATTGTAATAATACGTTATATAATTTTGAATCATTTATTACATTAAATTTAAATATTACGCGAAGTAATATGTCAGTTGTCGAAATGATAAATGAATTATATAAAGAAGAGGTAAAATGTGACGAATGGAAATGTGAAAATTGTAATACAAAATCTATATATAAAAAACAATCAAAAATATGGGATTTGCCAAAAGTATTAGTAATAGTTGTTAATAGATTCTGTGATTTATATAAAAAAAACGATGAACCAATTAATATAAATGATGTATTAAAATTCACAAAAGGAACTATATTAAATAACGTAAACGTGGAAAAAAAATATTCATTATCATCATTGGCATTACATACTGGTAACATTGACGGGGGCCATTATGTCGCAATATGTAATAATGATACACCAGAATATCATTTATATAATGATATAGATGTTTCTAATATTGATAATTTCAATATTAATAATAAATATGCTTATATGATTTTTTATAATGAGTTATAATGAGTTATAATGAGTTATAATGAGTTATAAAGACTTATTAAATTTATTTGGTAATCCGTGACCGAATACGATCATATATATCAATATTACTGCCGCGATTAATATACTTCTATTTTCTGCTATTTCTGGTTTTTGTTTTAATAAAAAAACCATAAATATGTATAAAATTAATCCTATAATTACAGAATGTAAAACCATAATCATTCCTCTTTCCATTTTATGTTTATATATCTATTAAGTAAATATATAAAAAATATAAATATAATAATATATTAAATGGAAAATATAGAAAATAGTATTGTATCAATTAATATAGTAGATGAAGAAATTAATATACTTTATGATAATGATATGACAGAAACTTTAATGATTAATAAAGATACTTATAAGAAAATGCGAGATAATTGGTTAATAGACCAACCACCTTTTATATCTGATAAATATAAAAAGCAAATGAATAATATTATTTTATCTGTTATACAAAATAAGCAAATGTGTATTGATGAGCTAAAATCATTTTTTACACAAGATAATATAGAAGAAGTTAAAAATTTCTTAGTATATATGAGAAATAGAGATTTAACGGAAGAAAAATCAAAATGGGTTAAAAAATAAAAAAATTAAAAAATTAAATTAAAATAAGTATATGAAAAAAGTATTGCTAATATCATTAAGTATTTTAAACCAAGTATTAAACGCGATGGGATATATAAATATAAATGTATTTGGAACAGGCTTGTTCTTACCATATAGCATAGGTGTTGTTGGATATATTAAGAAACACGTAAATATAACTGACAAAACAGATTATAGAATAAATGGTATTTCAGGGGGAGCATGGTGCTCTCTTTTATATACACAAGAAGATGATTTAAGCGACCATGACAAAATATGGGATTATGCGATTGGTGGAGAATTGACAAATATTAAATTACAGAATGACATGAAAACCTTTCAAAAGAATGTAGAAAATAATTTAAAAAATCGTTATAAAAATAAAGATGCTAAAAACTTAAACAAAATATCAATAATATCAACGAAAATAGTAGGTAATTTTTTTAATATGGATATAGAAAAAAAAAGTAATTTTGATAATATAGATGATTTAATTAATTTTTGCCTATGTAGTTCGTATTTACCATATTTATCAGGCAATAGCTTTTCAAGAGAATATAAGGGTTCGCATTATATTGACGGAGATATTAAATATAATTATAAAAATCAAAAAAATAAATTAACGGATGAAGAAAATGTTAATAACATAATAATACATAAAAATATGTGGGGTAGGACTTTTTCAGCAGAAAATTATATATATATAGATAAAGATAAATCAAGAAAATTGTTTCAGCAAGGATGGGAAGACACGGAAAAAAATATAGATTTTATACACGCTAAAATAAAAAATTGATTATGTGTTCTTATTATTATATTATAATAAGATATGCCACCTAAATCAGTCAATACTCAGACAACTAAGAGAGGAACAGCAGATTTAAAAATACCCACAAAGGCGGATGGGACAAAAGATAAACGTTATAATATGCCTCAATTTGTGAATAAGGATGGTAGCAGAGATATGCGCACGACACTTACAAATAACAGAAAATAGCATAATCTACTAATTTAAAAATAATTTATTAGCTTTATTATATGATTTTTCAATACGTTTATCATATTTTTCTAACCTTTTTAATCGCATCATTTCTTCTTTTTCTTCTTTTATCCTTTTTAACTCTTGATGTTTTAATTCTTTTTGTGATAATTGTTTTTCAATTTTAGAATCACTATATTTTTTATATTCATCAATATTTTTAAATGTCTTATTATTATTTATTATAGAAGTGTCAACAAGTCGCGAACCATCATGTGCCTTCATATAATCTGTATATGCTAATATTTTAGATTTTTCAGGTGTACATGTATAATCGTCGGATTTTTTACTTCCTAACTCTGTGAAATTTAAAGTTTTAGCCATCAATAGTGGTTCGGGCTCTTTATATTTTACCAATTGTTTGTTGATAGGAACTTTTTTATTAAATAAATTATTAAAAGTTTCATTATCTATTTTGTCTTTTTTTATAACTTTTTCTATATTAATATCTTCGCGTATTTTGGAAGATATTTGCATTTTTTCACCATAGCCAAAATCAATATCTTCGTCATATACCTTACATTTTTCAAAGTTTCTATTGAATTTAGTAGAAAATGCTTCATCACCATTATTGCTTAAAATATCACTAGGATGCGGTGTAGTTTCACTAGTCATTTTGTGAAAATATTCTGTAGATTGTTTTTTAAGTTCATAATGATCTAAGTCACTATTTCGTTTTTTATATTCTATCGCTAATTTTTTAAAAGAATACGTAATAATACTAAATAAATCTTTATTTCCACCAGGTTTATCAGGATGTGTATTTATTGCGAGTTTTTTATAAGCATCTTTAAGTTCGTCCCAAGTAAAATTTTTTTTTAGATTTAACACTTCATAATGGTTAAGTTTTTTCATATCTATATTTTTTAAATCTATAGTATCTTTCGTAGAGTTTTCATAATTCATGGAATTAGTCGAATTCGCTATATTATTATGTTGAAATGAGTTATGATAGTCTTGATATATATTTTGTCTTGAAGATGTGTTCCCCATATCATTAAATATAGTAGATTTCTTATTAATTAATATTAACTTAATATTTATAATTTATAATACGCATATATAAAAATATATTGGATATTATTTAATAATTAAATATGTATAATAATATAGTTATCGCAGGGTGCAATTTTATAGGTTTATATTCAGCAATTAAATGTATAGATAGTGGATATAATAGGGGTATTATAATAATAGACAAAAAAGGGGCATTTATAGATAATAAAACAAATTATTTAATTTTCAACAAAAATCATACATCATATATCAATTTGCTAAATAAATTTTCAATTAAATATATTAAATATGTGTTAAAATATAATAATAAAACATCAAATATTTTAAATAATATTATTAATAACTCTAAAATGATAACAAAAAAATCTCTAAATAATCAAACCTTTATAAAATTTTGTAGAACTATACTTAATCCAAATGATTATAATATTTTAAAAAATAATATTGAAGACTTTGAATATATATATAATAATGTATCTGCTATGTTTGCGATAACTTTGTTTACCAATGAATTAAATAATGAGCACGAATATTATATACTGGAAGATGAAAAAAATTTATTGATTGATCGTATGTATAATTATGTGATAGATAGAGGAGTTACAATATTATTTAATACGGAGATTAAAGATATAATATATAAAAATAATATTTATATATTATCAAAAAATAAAACATATATATCAAATATACTTATATTATCATTATCAAAAGAAAGTTTATTAAAATTAAAGTTCTTTAGTAAAGAAAATAGAAAATTATTAAATTCTGTGTCAAAACATAATATAGATATTGATAAAATTTTTTGCGATAATAAAATACAATATGGAGACGACATTAAATCACATTTATTAAATACGATGCATATAGTATGTCCTATTAAAAAATATAATGTATATTTATGGAACGTAGGTATAAATGAAATAATTATAAAAGAAAAGATAAGGCAAATGTTTAATCATATATATATATGTAGCGAATCGTATTCGAGAAATTCATTTTTTGCTAATTATTCTATAGAAACATATGATGATATACATAATAAGGTAATTAATAAAATTACTAAAAAATGATAGACATCTTTATATAATAGTACTATATTACTATATTGAATGACACAATATTATGATGAAGAATACCTCATTGAAGAATGTAAAAACTATCTTTATAAATTGTTTAAGAATAATTTTTATCTTAATGACATGTGGTTTATATTTTTGGATTATTATGAAATTAATATAAACGCGACAAAATATAAAGCATTACCTATTATTATAATATTTATCATAATGCTATTTATTCAATTAATTTTATTTTATATAATATTTTATGTAATGGTGATGTATATAAAATATTATTCTAATAAAAGCAATTCATTAAAATATAGAGAACGTCATTATATAGCTAAATTATTTCCCCGTACTACCAAACCCCCCCAGACCTCTATTAGTATTGCTAAAATCTTCACTTGATATTTCTAAATTAACGTATTCTTGCTTTTTAAAAATTATTTGGCAACATTTACAAGGTAATTGAATATCGGGAACATCTTTATTTATTTTTATTAGAGCTACATAAAGATTTCCCCTATAACTCTGATCTATAATACCAATATTATTTGCGAGCATATACCCAGACTTACTTATAGAACTACGTGGAACAATTTCAACATAATATCCATTTGGAATATCTAATTTAATGCCAGTATCATACAAAATAACACCACTATCTAATTTTTTATATTCTTTAATAATTGTCAAATCATATCCGGTATCGCTATAAGATGCTTTGCTAGGTATTACCGCGTCACTATCGGTTTTAAATACTTTTAATATAGGTAAATTATCATTATTATTAAAATTATAAATGTTGTAATTAATATACATTGATTTACCATAATGAGAGTATATTTTTCCCAAAAAATCAAGCATATTAGAATTACGATATTCAATAGTATATCCAATTTTTTCTTGCTCAACTATATATGGGATATTATATAGTTTCCCTATTTTTAAGAAATTATCTGCTTTATCAAATACCACATATAGCGATTTACCAATTATATTTCCATATACCTCTATATATGCTTTAATAAACTGATTTAAGTAATTGTCAGATATATTATGTAACTTATCAATAAAATTAGTTAAATCTTGCTTATAAATAGCATCCAATTTAATATCACCGATATGTTTAATAATATCATTAATTAAACACGAAGATGTTATAGTTAATTCAATATTATTATACTCGCTAATTTTAACATCACCTATTTTTTCCAATATATTTATAATATTGTTTATATTATGAAAATATTTAATATTATTATATTTCTTTTTAGACCTAATATAATTGTTATATGTAGCTGATTTATTTTCTCCTTTATCTATATGATGTATTGTAAATTCTGATTTTAAAGATATATTATTATATTTTTCTTTTAAATTTAATAAAATTAAACTTAATATATAAACTTTCTCTGGTGTATCCAAAGTATCAAAATATTTAGTATTTATCATTTTAATAATAAAAAAGTCTAAAACTTTATATAATTATTAATTAAATAATGAATGATAATTATTATAAGTATTATACTATAGAAAAATCAGTATTGTTGTGCTATAAAGCTATAAAAAACTATGTTAAAATTGATAAGAATGATTTATTAATAGAACCGAGTGCGGGGAATGGTGCGTTTATTAAGTATATTAGTAAATTATCTGACAATTATATATTTTACGATATTAAACCTGAACACAATGATATAATTAAACGCAATTTTTTAAAAGTTAAGATAGAAGATATAAATAGAGACTTTAAAAATATACATATTATTGGCAATCCACCATTTGGTAATAAATCAAGTATAGCAATTAAATTCATAAAACATAGTGCTAAACTAAATGCTAAAACGATCGCATTTATATTACCTATAAGTTTTAATAAAGCAAGTTTTAAGAAAGCGTTTCCTACAAATTATCATTTAATATATAATAAAAATATGCCAGACTATTCATTTAAAAAAAATAATAAAATAGAAAATATTAAAACAACGTTTCAAATATGGGAAAAGAGAGATTATAAAAGAAAGGTTAATAAAAAATTAATACCAGCAATTTGGTATAATTTTTGTAAAAAATCAGAGTGTGATATATCTATAAGAAGAGTTGGATTTAGCGCGGGAAGAGCCAAAATATGCGAAGATAATGATAATGAAAATACTAATTGGTTTATTAAAATAAATATAACAGATAAATCACAATTATATAAAAAGTTACATATGATGAATAAAATAAAATATAATTTTAAAAATAACGTAGGGGCATATAGTATATCAAAGCAAGATATTATATTGAAATATAATTCAATATAATATTATACGCGAGTTATCATTTGCGTTAACACCTTCAATAGTTTTTGCGCTTGTACTCTTTGGATACAATGTATATGCTGTATTTGTCATTTCTTTATTTTCATTATTTATTTCGGGTATATATTTATAAATATATTCTAAGCCGTCATGTTCTGATTCATTTTTTTTCTTTGGCTTTTCAAATCTATCTGGATTTTCTTTAATAATATCTCTTTTAATTTCCTTGTATAGATCTATAGAAACTTCGCTTATTTTATTTATTACATCTCTTTCTTTTGAACTCCATCCAGGCGAAGCATCCTTTTTATGGGTATATATACATATTAATGCCATAGAATGTAAGAGACCAGTTCTCGTATTTCTATATTTCTTTTTATATTCATAATTAAAAAGTGAATAAGCATTATCAACATAATCTTCCTTGTATAATAAACTATATACACCCCATAAAAACCAAACTACATCATCGTCGCTGTTATTAAATTTAGTTTCAAATTTAAATTTTTTTCTCAAAATATATTCAATAACAAGTCGCAAATCATTAGATATATTTGTTAGTTTATCTAAATCATCTACAGATATATCATCGGTACTTTTAATATTTTTAATTATAATTGATATGATTTTGAGTGCTATAGAGTAATTTTCATTATCCGGTGGTGGTAATATACCTTCAAATTTTATAACTCCGTTTTGCGATAATTTCATTTCATTGCTATTAATAATATTTGATATCTTAGATTTTAATACTAACAAAGACATACTATTACATTTAGCAGTAGGGTGTTTATTATATATATCACATATTATACACATTTTTGTTAATAAAATATAAACGTCTTTGATATTGATTTTTTCGGTCTCTATTAGTAAAATAGTATTTTGATATATATCAATAACTTTACTAATATCTTTTAAATATACGAAAGTTCCAATATAAGAGCATATATCAACATAAACGTATTCCAATTTTTCAGGTTCTTCATATAAAAATATAATTTTTGTTGCTAATAATATGCTTTTTTGAATATCTCCATTTGTTATTGATGTATATAATTCATTATTCATAACAACATTTATAATATTATATTATTTATTTTAATCTATTATAAACGAATATTTGAATATAAAAAATATGTAGTTTTTATATGTTAATTTAATAATATAATTATGTAAATATGTCGCTATTTTTAATTATAAAATCGTGGTAATTATTAATAATTTTATAACATTTTACTATAGTAACTTCGGATACGTTACAAGCCTTAGCAAATTTTTTTTTACTATATCCTAAGTTTTTAACAACAGAATAATAATATAGAATACCTGCAGCAGAAGATGTAGGAGAGTTATCGTTCATTATTTCATTATCTTCTATTATTTTAACAAGCTCTTTGCATTTATTAATGTCACCAATATACATATTAAGATTGTTACCATATTGTGAAATAAAATCTATAGGATCTGGAGAAGAAACATTTATTTGTAATAAAGTTTGAAAACGCGAGTTTCCTTTATTTAAAGTCACATGCGATATGTTAAACATAGCGGCTATATCTTTAGAACTTTTCGGGATTTTATTAAGTAAACAAGAATGATATATACAAGATGCTATTAATCCTTCTTTATTATCACCTCTTGATATTTTTTTTTCAGATGCTTTTTTATATAGCACTTTTGCGTTATCTATGACTTTTTGAGGAATACCATTATTTATAGTATTTGCGGTCATTTTATCAAATACGTTCCACAATGTTCTTTCGTCATATGGCATGCTATTCCACATTTGAAACATTCTTATTCGTCGTATATCTATATTATCTTTGTATCCGCATCCAATCATCGAACCCATTGATGATTTTGGTAATAAATTATTAG
>Ga0222716_10004187_pt1 | contig 11355 bp, 17 predicted proteins | sample C33_13DmetaG_FD_165044 | JGI IMG/M metagenome (GOLD analysis project Ga0222716, IMG submission 165044) | Estuarine water microbial communities from San Francisco Bay, California, United States - C33_13D | ecosystem: Environmental > Aquatic > Marine > Unclassified | place: USA: California... | reverse complement strand
TGTTTCAGTAATGAACTCAATTTCTCGTGACGAAGGACTCCACCAGGAATTCGCGGTCGAACTTTTCAAGGTCTTGCGTAACACACCGACGACTGAGACTATTCACTCTATCGTAAAGGAAGCAGTCGAGATCGAGAAGGAGTTCATCACGGAGTCGCTTCCGTGTAATCTCATAGGCATGAATTCTGAAAAGATGTCACAGTACATCGAATACGTGTCCGACCGTCTTCTTAAACAGATTGGTCAGCCGACGATTTGGAATTCTAAGAATCCATTCGACTTTATGGAAAATATATCGCTCGATGGAAAGACGAATTTCTTTGAAAAGCGGGTAGGTGACTATGGAAAACTCGATGATGATTCAGGCGATATTGGTTTCGATGACGATTTTTAATCTGTGATTATTGTATAAATGGATTTGAAAGCGATTATTATTCTGATACTCTCTGTCGCACTCGCGGGTGTGCTTGGATTTATGTACGCCAAGCGAGGTAATAATGGTATGTTCAAGCGTAAGATGAAGACAATTACACCGAAGGCCAAGGCCAAGGCCAATGCGAAGGGTGAGCCCGTGGTGATGCTCCAACCGAAACCGAATACCGTGAAGGGTGAAGCCAACGCGAAGGGTGAGCCTGCGGAAGTGCAGAGCATGGTTGCTCAGTACATGATTGAGAACGGACTTTAAGAAATTATAACAGAGTAAGTATATGCTAGAGATTCTTCAAGCAGCGATCGGGGAGAATGGTCCACTGATTGTCGAACATAAAGGTGCCATATTTTTCGAAGATTGTTATTTAATTTGCGAAAAACATGTCCTACACATGATTGAACAAATAAAAGATATTACGTATTCTAAAATAGAACAAACGACTGAACGTTCATTCATATTACATTAGCGCATGAGCATGAGTTCATTACCATCAGAACACTTACACGACGTGTATTTGCCACTCTTCTTCGCCGTCGGCGTCGTGATTGGGGCAACACCCACATCCATACCTAAATCGAGAGAACCGAGAACTGTCTTGTTCGGCGATGGCGACGGCGCGAACGAGATTTCAGACATATACGGTTCAGCCGTTGGCATGTCCTTCATCGCCGGAATTTCTTCTTGCTCGTCTTCTTCTTCCTCATCCGCGTCAAGTTCGGCTTCAATGCGCGCGAGTTCCTCCTCCGAAACCATCTGCGACGGACCCGTTTGGTCTTCACTCGAGTATCCTTCTTTCTGAATGTGCATCATGCCCCATACAATCAAAAAGAACACAAGCGTGTGTACACCGAGCCCGGCGATCGTCGGGCACCCGTTCGGACTCGCAATCCATCCACCAAGAATTCTACGCACGATGATAAACGTGCTCGGGTTCGCCACGATAAAGAAAAGCAAAGCTGATATGATTGAGATCACAAATTTGTTTCGTGCCTTGGCGCCATCGCACCCACACCCACAATCCTTAAAGAGACCCATTTTGTTTACTGTTCCTGGAGAAAAAAATTTACTTAAAGTTTGGGATCCTAGTAGATATATAACACACTACAATGTCGCTCTCTATCCAACAAGCATCTGAATTCAACCCTGCGTCCGTGGGATTTTCGAAACTTCGTAAGAACAAAAACGGTGGAAAGGCGGTCTACCTCAACGGCGACAACAACAAGAAACTCTACATTCAACTTCCCTTCATGCGCTCTCCGTATGGTTTGAGTGCGTACACTGATGAAACCAGTGGACGCACGTCGTATTCGCTCGACCTGTCGTTTGACTCCGATAATGCTGATGCTATGGCTCTTCACGACAAACTGAAGCAACTCGACGATATCATCGTTGAAACCGTCGCCAAGAACTCTAAGGAGTGGCTCGGTAAGGAGTTCAATGTCGCGGTTTTGAAGGAGGCGCTGTATAAGCCGCTCGTGCGTCCGGGTAAGGAACAATACCCGGCCACGATTAAGTTGAAGGTTCTCACGAAGCCCGATGGTGGTTTTGTGCCTGAAGCCTACAACACGAAGAAGGAGAATGTTTCCCTCGACACTGTTGAAAAGGGTCAGAAGGTCTTGACCATCGTTGACGTGAATCAAATCTGGTTCATTGACAATAAGTTTGGTGTGACTGTCCGACTCCAACAGGCACTTCTCGAACCGTCTGCAAAGCTTCCGTCGTTTGCCTTCCAAGGTGTCGAATCCACATCTTCGGGTGATGAAGACGAAGAGGAAGAAGAGGATGACATCGAAGTTGATGAAGAATAAATACACAAACAAACAAAACCGGTGTGAAAACACACCACCTAACGCTTCTATAGTACAATGGTTAATACGCGCGACTTGTAATCTCGAAATCCGTGTTCGATTCACGGTAGAAGCAAATTGACACTGTGTCACACGTGACTTACGCCCTAAGTCTCGTGTGAAACTTGATAAATCAAAAAACAAATATGGAAGCCGCGAAAGCCATTCGATACGGTAATGTCGAATCTCTTCGATATAATGAACATCAAATCCTTTATGAAGTTGAAAGTCGACTCCTTGATTATTCTACCGAACATGAGGATTATATGACGTTTTGGATCGCGTGTTGCAGAGAACGTGACGTCGCCACTGAAATGTTTGAAGTCTTCATGGACACGTGTTCGACTGCATTCAGAGTTGATAGATATGAAGACATCATGGAATTGTACTCGTGGGCCGCGATGATCGGTGCAATCGGTGCTGAAAATATCGACATTCTCGACCATATCAAGGGGTATAAATCTAAACAGGAAATATACGATGAATTGTATGATCAACATGGTAATCGAGAAGACTGGCCGGTGACGCTTTTGAAATGGTACGATGAAAACTTTTCTTAGTATGTATTAAGAATGGTCAAACTTGCGGACCTCATCCACATCGCCAACGCATCCAAGACGGAGGCCCAGAAGGATGCGGTCGGCAAAGAATTGAAAAAGTTTATACACGGTAAAAAGGCGTGCGATCCAAAACGATACCTGTTTTCAAATACAGGAATTAAAATTGAAAATGGTACACCACTCCGAGTGCTTGGCAAGGGTGTACAAGGTGCGGTATTCTATGGGTGTCTCGACGATGCGTGTAAGACCAAGATTGCCGTAAAGATTATGGATGAGGTTCGTGCGAACACGGAATATTATATCGCCCGAAAACTTCGAGGTATGGGTGTTCCGCGTATGTATTATTTCAAATCGTGCGAGGATCACGATGTTCTTTATTTTGAATACATCGATGGTATATCACTTGAAAAATGGATGAAAGGTAATCGCACGGTTAATGACTATCGTCGCGTGATTTCGAGAGTTATTAACATGCTCAAAAAGATCCATACAAAGTATCCGTCGTTTAGACATCATGATCTTCACTGGAATAACATACTCATCACGCGTGACCTCACACCGATAATCATTGACTTTGGGTTGTCTACTATGCATGGTGTACGAAACCCAAATGTGAACAATGGTACGTACATAACATCTGGAATTTCACCAAAGTCGCATCCCATGTATGACGCGCACTATTTTTTGAACATCATGCATACGTATAGCGCATTAACGCGTGTTAGAAAATTTGTCACCGATGTATTACCACAAGACTATCTTGGAAAAAGTACGAATCGTGTCAGGGATTCGCGTCTTCGTTTTGACCGCGCTCACGATGATCTTCCGACGTATGATGATATATTGAAACATCCATTCTTAACAGGAAAGAATCGAATGAGTGGTGTATTGAAAAAAATCACATCAAAACCAAAACCAAAACCAAAACCGAAACCACAACCTCCCATGAAGGTTGGTACATCATCGGCGATACGTCGCGCGAAAGCTATTCTTCAAAAAGACGCCGAAAAGAAAACCCAACCGGTCAAGAGAGCTCCAATTCGTACACGAGACCCGTCGGTTATGAATCAAGTTCGTGAAATTGAAAAGAGACTTCAACCCGAGGTTGTCGTGAAACCGAAAACACCAAAGCCCAAGGTTTTCATCAATAAAAATGGTGACCTCAAGATTGGTACGCGCAAGTGTCGACTCTATAAAAAGGATGAACTCGTGAAATTGTTCAAGCTCGACCCGAAATTAACAAAAGAAGACATGTGTAAGCTCATAAAAAATATGTAATGATATACTATAAAACTATGTACGCGTTCGTGATTTTACTCATCATCGCGCTTTATGTGTTGTCGCGAATGCCTACACGTATCCCAAGAGGTAAACCTTGGACTATTTACGGAACCATGGGATGTGGATGGACCCGTAAACAGTTGGACTATATGCGAAGAACTGGTACGCCCTTCGTATTCGTTGACTGTGATACAAAGGAGTGTGGTGATGCCGAAGCGTTTCCAACACTTGTTAACCCGGAAGGTGTGCGCACAGTTGGGTACAAAGAAGTTTAGATACCACGGACGGCGGCGATGGACACGGACAACACGAACGCGTCAAAGAGCGTCGAGATCGGCTTGAGCACGGTGATGTGCTTGGCGAGCGATCGGTTCCAGAACACTCGGAGAAGGAAGGTCCCAATCAAGATATTGAGCAAAAACACGAGGGCTTCTGTGATCATGTCGGACTTATTTTCAGCCTTGACGATTTCCTTAAACATTTTATTATGTATCTATATTTTTTTCTGAGTCAATTATATGGCTCCTCTCCCTCTGAGTGGCTCCGAAAGAAAATTCACGAATCGACGATGGGCTACGTCGACGGGAATCGGTAACAACAACTGCTACGCGTATGCAGTCGGAGACTATGAAGCGTATCGGTTTCAAAAGTCAATTCCCGGTGATCGATCGGGCATGTCCAACTTACCCCACAACTACACACACTGTAAGAGTCTTCCACAGCGCGTTATTTCGGATAACCCAAAGAAAGTGTACCCGGTGAAAGCGAATGAAAAATGTAAGAAGGGATACTACAAGGTTATGATGTTCGTGTGTCCTGGGCGTCCGACGAATTATATTCGACAAGGTGATTTCCACTTCTATGTGCAACACGGTGTCGTCGAGTACAAGGTCAAGGATGGAGACACTGCGGCGAAGATTGCGAAGTTCTTCAAGGTTCCTGAATCGAGAATTAGAAGTGCGGGAAAAATTCAAACGGGAAAGCGACTCGTGTTTAAGGCGAACGTCTTCAGTCACAAGCGTGGGTGGGCGACGGGTCCACTTCTGACTGATGCGAAAGGAAAATCTATTGTTGATCCTAGAAAGGCGTCTAGAAACTATCCTGGATTAAATTACAGTAAATATTGTAGTTCATTCTGTGTCAGTGATCGAGGGATCAAAGTCGGCAAGACTCACCCCAAGGTCGCTCAGCAAGCTGTTAAGATCTAGTGTATTTTCTACGTCGAATGAAATGTCAAACAAATCCATCACGTTAAATACAACATCTTCGTGTAGTGTCATGCTATTCGATGTGGCTGCGTAATTGTTATGTATTGAAAGAGTGACTTTGAACTGTGAAACATCGAATACCTTCCTACACATTGGGCACGTATTCTTACCTTTTTCTTTCCAGTTATCTAGGCACTTCGAATGAAATATATGCCCACATCGAATAGGTGGATTCAATCTCGATGATCTCACCTGATTAAGACATATAGAACACGTGCTCATCCTAGAGTACGAAAGTAATCTTTTTTGTCATATTTTACTCACAAAGGCTTGTCACACGTCGAGCATCGATCGTTGCTATCTTGTGTCGATTGGTATTTGTCAATCAAACCCGGACCACTCTTTTGAAGGAGTTGACGGTACGCGTAATTATCAACGAGTTGGACATTATTCGTTTCCATAATCTTATTGTTAAGCAACTGCGAAGACGTGTTGATGGTGAAGCATCGCCCATCGGCCATACCAAGTCGTTGAGACATATTGTTAATATTACATTAGAAATTTATTGGCCTGTTCTCAATGGTGCGTAACCATGAATGAAATCCACGTTCCCTGATTCTTGGAATCAATGATTCACACGTGTAGCCAAGGAATATGTTAAATTTTTCCTTTTCTACTGTTTCGGAGACACGAATCGCTGGATTTTCATTGATGTGTTGATTGATGATATTGTATGCAAAAACAATCTCTTTCAACGTCTCGGCGCCGGTGATGATGATCTTCCCCGTTGAAAAGATGCTTGTCGTGATCTCCTTCATCTCTTCTGCTGGTTTGAATTTGATTTTTACGGCTGAATATCTATCTGGTTCAAACGACACCTTGAACAGACCGTCGTGTTTCTCGAAATGACTCGCCACCATCATGAGATTGATGTTATAGTTCAAACTAAAATTGGAGTTAATCATCACCACCCTGAAAGATTCTGGTGATACGTGACGCTTCATGTTGAGACATATCTTCATGATATATGTCAGTTGTGTAATGATCCGTTTACAGTCAAAAAGATCGGAACATCCCGCCACTTGAATGCTCCCATTAGGAAACACTTTGATCGATTTTGTGCTATATACATCTTCATACGTCAATGTGATCTGATTAAAAAAGGTTGTCGGTTTGAGTTTCCATTCAAAACCGTCAAACTTCGAGCCATGACGTCGAAGTTTGATAGACCCGAGCGTTTCAAAAGCAGTGCGTAGTTTTTTGATATCAATCTCTTCGATAAAGTTAGAAATCATTGTGATGGTCGTAATCTTTATCCAAGAGGGTTTCGTCTCTTCCGGCATTTTACTTCTAAACTCATCGAGCGTAAGAAGGTATGAGAATGTGTTGTTGGCTATCGCCGCGTAATTCATGGTTAAGTTTAAATTCCATGATATCGACACACACTTAGGCGTTCATAAATAATGGTTTAGAGACAAGAGTGGTTTTCCACATAGAGAAAGTGATGAGTTCATTCTTGAAGAGAGCTCTGGTCGTACACGACGTAGAATCCGATCTCTCGTATGTTGAAATCAATTACTTAAAATACGTACCCGGTCGGGGGTACATTGATTTCGTCGACTATCTGAACACGAAATCGCGTGGGGACTGGACCGAAATCGTCTCACGAAAACAATCCATCCAGTACGAAAACTTCCTCGAAACGATGGTTGAACCGACGAGAGAAACGCGTGTTAAAATGGCGACGATTGCATTAGAGAACATTCTCTATGGAAACGTCGACATAAAAACGTATATCAGAGTCATGAATACCGTAAAGATACTCGATCCTTCGTTCATTCCTCCTATTATCAATAAGAAGAGCCCGTGGCAACGCAAATACGTCGAAGACTTTTGTAAGGAAACACTTCCGGATATCATAGAGCGCACGTCATCTATGAAAAGACTTCAACGCATATTTAGCGTCTTAAAATTAATAGAATTGCGATGATCGATATAATAAAAATAAAAATCAAATCAAAACGGATCCCTCGTCGAGCCCGTCTATGTCCACCTGGATTAGTGTTTCGCGCGACCGTGAATCCATAGTCAATATTTCGCTGTGGATAAAGAGGTCGCGCATCAAAGCAATTTGGTTTTTGTGGATTACACAATTGTTCTGCTCGCGCATACTTACAATACGGACTCTTCTCTTCCTGGACCTCCATACCAGATTTCTCTTTGACGAGGCTTCTGTCGGCGAAATCACCGAGCTGACGGACACCACCCGGCAAAGAAAAATCGCGAGACACAAACGGATTAATATCGTTTATTGTATCCTGATCGCAAAGCATATATTCGCTCATATTTAATAATAGGTTACATTTTATATTTTTTGGTCTTGATTTTATGTCGATGTTCATCCCACATCTTATCCAGATCTACATCAAGCATGTGCGCGAGTTGAAAGAGATAACTGAAGACGTCTCCCATTTCCATCATGACATCAGTTCCTCTGTCCTTCTTGAGATTTGTCTTCTTGTACGTTTTTTTCTGTTGTCTAATCGCCGACGCGAGTTCTCCAAATTCCTCAGTGAGTAAAAGCCATACGGTATCTACGGCAGCACGATCCCACCCTTTAGATTTACACACCTTTTCTGTTTCATTCTTGTAAAAATTCAGGCTCATCTTATACAGTCGTCGTGTGAAAACTTTAAATATTTGTAAATAACAAATGGTACTCAATAACGTTGATCGTATGTCAATCGCTTCTATTGCATCTCTGATTGTCATGATGACAATCATGATCCGACTTCGTATTCAGGCGGAAAGGTCTCGAAAAAACCTGGTATAAATAATACATACATAGTGTATAATGAATTACTTACCCGTACATTTGTATAAAAGTATTAAAAAATTGCAGGACGTGCATGATTTTTTAACAGTGCATTACGACACGCGTGACGTATCAATTTCTAAAATGAAGCGTCTCATTGATGTGAGTGTGAAGCGTATCCAAGATCTCAATCGTATTTCGCCGGATGCGGCTGCTGTGATTGATGCCATGGATCCGACGAACATGGTGCATTTATCAGTGCACCTGTACAATTTACAATCCTATCTTTGCACTTAAATCAATCTTCTTCCCGTAGGTGCTCGTGTTAATCGGTTGCGCCAATGGTACACTTAATGTATCGATATCGCGAACATATCCCATGTACTGAGACACACCACTTTGAATTTGTGACATTGCCGTTTGAATAACACGTGCATTCATTTCCTTGACTTGCTCATTCACTTTTTCAAAATGGTTACCAGAGTTGTTAATAAATACGACACGCATGATACCATACAGATCATCCTTGTTTTGATAATCGATGGCGATCCCAGTCTTATTCTTAAACTCTTGCCTGATTGCCCGCTGGAGAATGTTGGTGTTGAACTCTGAAAAAAAGAGTGTGTTCAGTGGAGTCTGACATTGCTTCAGGGAATTAAGATGAAGTTCGTCACACATTTAATATAACACCGGAAAAAAAACTGTTGGTAGATATTAAATTATGTTTGTGCTCGCTGACTTTGATGCGACATATAATGCCAAGCCTGATAACAAGGAACGTGTCCCAGATAAGAGCGCCGAACCGTTTATTGGTTCGTACGCACCGATCACGAAACCTGGGGAAGAGGGTCCGTTCAATGTGAACACGTACCTTCTCCAGCCGAATAGAAAAGTTGAAATCGCTGGTCCTGTTCGTGTGAGAAGTACTGATATCGAGTGTCGTCGTAAGTAAGTTAAAAATAAAACAAGTAGAGTAGGTATAAGAATGAGGGTCACTAAACGCTCAGGTCGTATTGAGGATATGAAATTTGATAATGTCACCAATAGGATCAAGAATTTAACATATGGACTCTCCGAAAAGTGTGACTCTTCGAAAGTTGCACAACAAGTATTTTCGTCCATGTATGATGGGATTTCCGCACAGGAAATAGACACCCTTTCGGCTGAAATTTGTATTGGGATGATTACATCGGACCCGGATTATGAGATACTCGCGACTCGAATCATCGCGAGTAACATCCAAAAAGTATGCCCGAATAACTTTCACGTCGCCATGAAAAAGCTCGCAAAAGCGGGTATCGTGACGGAAAATGTTGCGAGAATTTCGGGACGTGTTCGTGACGATATCGTCACGAAACGTGATTACGATTTCGGATACTTTGGCCTGAAAACTCTCGAAAAGTCATACTTGCAAAAACTTGACGGTGTCTTGATGGAAACACCCCAATACATGTTCATGCGGGTCGCGATCGGTATTCACGGGGATGACATTCCATCGGTCTTGGAAACCTATGATAAGATGTCACAAGGCTTTTTCATTCATGCGACACCGACACTCTTCAATGCGGGTACACCGAGACCCCAAATGTCGAGTTGCTTTCTCATCGCGAACAAGGAAGACTCGATTAATGGCATTTACGGAACACTTACAGAGTGTGCGCAAATTTCCAAGTGGGCTGGGGGTATTGGTATGCACATTCACGGTGTAAGAGCCAATAAGTCTCGTATTCGGGGTACAAATGGTCAATCTGATGGTATTATTCCCATGCTTCGCGTATTTAATGCCACGGCACGCTATGTAAACCAAGCTGGTCGTCGCAAAGGCTCTATCGCAGTCTACTTGGAACCCTGGCACGCGGATATCATGGATTTCTTGGAGTTGCGTCTCAACCAAGGGGATGAGGAGGCGCGGTGTCGCGATCTGTTCTCTGCATTGTGGATTCCCGATCTCTTCATGAAACGCGTCGAGGAGGGTGGCAACTGGTCACTCTTCTGTCCGGACAAGGCGAAGGGTCTCTCCGATGTATACGGTGAAGAGTTCGAAGCCCTCTATACAAAGTACGAGAATGAGGATCTCGCGACGTCGACGGTTCCCGCGACTGAGGTGTGGAAGGCAATTCTCAAGAGTCAAACGGAGACTGGGACACCGTACATGCTCTACAAGGATGCGTGCAATGCAAAATCGAATCAAAAGAACTTGGGTGTGATTAAGAGTTCAAATTTATGTACGGAAATTATCGAGTACACAGACAAGGACGAGACCTCCGTGTGTAATCTCGCCTCGGTCGCTCTTCCAAAGTGTGTCGACGAAGACACGAATACATTTAATTACGAAAAGCTTCACGAGATTACGAAGACTGTCACTCGAAATTTAAATAGGGTGATTGATAACAATTTTTATCCCGTAGAGACCGCCAGAAAATCCAATATGCGCCACAGACCCATTGGTCTCGGTGTCCAAGGTCTCGCGGACGTATTTATTAAATGCCGTCTCGCATTCGACTCGGATGAGGCTAAGGAGATTAATGCACGTATTTTCGAAACCATGTATCACGCCGCCCTCGAGGCGAGTTGTGATTTAGCGGAGCTCGAAGGACCGTATGACACGTTCGAGGGGTCTCCGGCGTCGCAGGGTATTCTCCAATTTGATATGTGGGAAGGTGAAACCAAGCTTCACTACGATTGGGATGCACTCAAGGCACGCATCAAGGCCAAGGGACTTCGTAACAGTCTTTTGATGGCGCCCATGCCCACCGCATCCACCGCACAGATTCTTGGTAATAATGAATGCTTCGAGCCATACACGACAAATATCTATTTGAGACGAACTCTCGCCGGTGAGTTTGTGGTGGTGAACCGACACCTCGTGGATGATCTCAAAAAGATTGGTTTATGGTCGAAAGACATGAAGGATCTCATGGTGAAGGCGGGTGGTTCCATTCAAAACATTGTGGACATCCCCGATGATATCAAAAAACTCTACAGAACTGTGTGGGAAATCAAGATGAAGGATGTCATTGACATGGCTGCGCAACGTGGTCGGTTTATCGATCAATCACAAAGCATGAATCTTTTCATGGAGAGTCCAACACTCGCAAAGTTGTCGAGTATGCACATGTATGCATGGAAACAAGGTCTCAAGACGGGTATGTATTATCTTCGATCCAAAGCTAAGGCTCGCCCCATTCAGTTCAGTTTAGAACCTGACTGTGTG
>Ga0222716_10004186_pt1 | contig 11355 bp, 16 predicted proteins | sample C33_13DmetaG_FD_165044 | JGI IMG/M metagenome (GOLD analysis project Ga0222716, IMG submission 165044) | Estuarine water microbial communities from San Francisco Bay, California, United States - C33_13D | ecosystem: Environmental > Aquatic > Marine > Unclassified | place: USA: California... | reverse complement strand
CAGAGGTAGGCGCGTCACGCGATACCTGGGGGACCAAGCTCAACAGCGACCTTGATACCCTCGATGCTCTGTTTACAGCCAATGGAACAGGAACCTCGGTCGGCCTGAATGTTGGAACAGGTAAAACATTGACGGTTGGTGGGACGCTGACTTCTACCGGCACTTCCACATTTAGCACAGTAGACATAAACGGCGGCACTATAGACGGCGCAACAATCGGTGGATCAAGCGCTGCTGCCATTACAGGCACAACCATCACAGGCACGTCTTTTGTGTCGTCGGGCGATATGTCCTTCGGCGACAATAACAAAGCCACGTTTGGAGATGCTGTTGGCGGTGATCTACAGATTTATCACGATGGTTCGAATAGTTATATTAAGGATGTAGGGACGGGTAATCTTTTTGTTGATGCCCAAGACTTGCGTATGCGTGGCTCAAATGGAGATGTTTACGCTACCTTTATTGAAAACGGAGCCTCCACTCTTTACTACGACAACGCTGCCAAACTCGCCACCACCAGCACAGGCATCGACGTAACAGGCACGGCAGTAACAGACGGCGTAACCGTTGCAGGTAACCTCTCAGTAGACGGCGGCACGATCAAGCTCGATGGGAATTATCCTGTTGGTACAGAAAATGTGGCGTTGGGTGATACTGCGCTGGATAGCCTTACTTCAGGGACTAACAACACCGCGCTTGGTTCTGCCGCTTTGACCGCAACGTCTAGTGGGTCCAATAATGTTGCTGTAGGTTTTAATGCTTTAACAGCAAATACAACTGCGGGATACAATGCTGCATTCGGCACAAACGCTCTTGCTGGCAACACAACTGGGTCAGAAAACGCTGTCTTTGGTGGCGCGGCAGCATTAGCCAATACAACTGGTACTGGTCTAACAGGTGCAGGTTATACTGCATTAAGGTTTAACACTACGGGCAACTACAATACCGCTATTGGTGACGCCGCTCTCTACTCCAACACCACCGCAAGTAACAATACGGCTGTAGGGTATCAGGCTGGGTATAGTAATACGACTGGCAGTTTAGTGGCTATGGGTTATAAAGCGGGTTTTGCTCAAACCACAGGCTCCGCAAATACACACATTGGTTATCGTTCTGGCGAAAGCACCACGGGCAGCAACAACACATCTATCGGGAATACCTCCTTACTGTCTAACACAACAGGCGGCTCCAATACTGCTTTAGGTCGTGATGCTCTTTATCTCAACACCACCGGAAGTAACAACACGGCAGTAGGTTATCAGGCTGCGTATACGCAAACTACGGGTGGTCCAACAACGGCTGTTGGCTATCAGGCCGCATATACAAACAACAACGGCAATATTGTCGCTGTTGGTTATAAGGCTTTGCATCTAAACAGTTCTGGATACCAAGACGTCGCTGTCGGTGATGAGGCTTTGTATTCAAACACAACCGGGGTTTATAACACCGCACTTGGGGGGCAGGCTCTCCGTTCCAACACCACCGCAAGCAACAACACGGCTGTAGGGTATCAGGCAGGGTATTCAGTCACGACTGGTCAAATCACCGCGTTAGGTAGTAAAGCGGCATATTCTGCGACTACCAACACTGGTGTTACGGCATTTGGTAATGATGCAGCTTGGCAGACAACAGCAAGTTACATTACAGCAATCGGGGGCGGAACGCTTTATAGCAATACTTCTGGTACACGCATTGTTGGTATCGGCTCTAACATTCTTGGTGGCAATCCAGTTTTATATGCAAACACGACAGGTAGCGATCTAGTTGCTGTTGGTTCCAACGCGATGGGCGCAAATACAACAGGTTCGTATAACACAGCAATTGGTGTAAGTGCATTAAGATTCAACACCACCGCAAACGGAAGCACTGCAATAGGTTATAGGGCTGGATATAGTCAAACTACTGGCGCTTACAATACATTTTTAGGCAAAGATGCTGGTTATGCAGTAACGACTGGCACAAAAAATATCTTTATCGGCGGTGAGAACAACGTAACTGGCGGCGCTGGTAGTTCTGTAACAACTGGTTCTGCCAACACCATACTCGGCGCATACAACGGCAACCAAGGCGGCTTAGACATCCGCACCAGCAACAACAACATCGTGCTGTCGGATGGGGATGGTAATCCAAGAGCTAATTTTATTAGTAATGGAAATTGCTTCATCGGTCGTGCATCACAAAGCGTTTGGACAGAAGGTTTTGGAATAGAGAGCGTTGGCTCTGGAAGCTCTGGAACTTACTTAGTTACTGCACACAACGCAGGTTCTACTAGTGGAAGACCATATCATTACTTTTTTTATAACAACAGTGTTATTGGCTCTATTACTCAAAACGGAACAACGGCTGTTGCTTATAATACATCGTCCGACTATCGCCTGAAAGAAAATGTAGTTGAACTGACTGGCGCAACGGATCGTATCAAGCAAATCCCTGTTCACCGCTTTAATTTCATTGCTGATCCCGACAGAACAGTTGATGGCTTCTTAGCACACGAAGTCCAAGCAATTGTCCCTGAAGCAGTCACTGGTGAGAAAGATGCAGTAGATGGAGACGGCAATATTAAACCGCAAGGCATAGATCAGTCTAAATTGGTTCCATTGCTAACCGCAGCCTTGAAGGACGCAATCACAAAGATCGAAACACTTGAAGCTCGTATCACAGCTTTAGAAAACGCTTAACTTAGTCAGACAGAAAGGAGTAAAGAAATGTCAGACGAAATCACCGCAGAGCAAATTGCCCAGCACTACAAAGCAATGGGCGATAGTGTAGACCTGCTAAACGCTGGTCAACCAGAGGACATGGACGATGCAGAATGGGCGGATTGCGTACAGCGCAACGTCGATCATCTGAAAATCATGGTCGCTAAAGACTTCTGGACTACAGAAGATATGACCGCTGCCAACGCTGCTATTGCTGCAAACGAATAGGAGTTTTAAATGGCAACCACTTGGTCTATTACACAGCTTGACTACGCGCTGTCCCAAGACGGACACACAGACGTGGTGAACAATTCGCATTGGCAGTGCGTCGATGCTGACGATGCTGGCAACCAAGCTCGGTCTTATGGCACAGTGGGTATTCCTACTGATGACCTGTCAAACTTCACCCCCTACGCCGATATTACCGAGGCACAGGCTCTTCAATGGACCTTGGATGCCTTGGGTGCAGAGCAGGTTTCAGCTATTGAAGCAGGCGTGGCACAGCAGCTAAATCTTATCGAAAATCCCACAGAGGGTAGCGGCACCCCGTGGGCTTCCTGACCGCCGCATAACTAGGAGCAAGTAATGGCTAAAAACAAAACAGCCCCCGTTACTAGCAATAAAAACTCTGTAACGATTGACGACGTTGAGTATGACATTAACGAGATGACGGAACAGCAGCAGATGCTGCTCAACCACGTTGCCGATCTTGACCGAAAACTAGGCGCTGCCCGGTTTAACGTCGATCAGCTAGAAGTTGGCCGTCGTGCGTTCTTTGACATGCTCAAGGCGTCGTTATCTGTAGAGGAATAAAAGATGCCACCCGGCATGACTTTATGGTCAACTCCTGACCTAGTCATTGCCGGGTTAATTGTGCTATTAGTCGTCTTGGTTTTAAGGAAAAACTGATGAGCCAAGACGACATCCGCATCTTTGATTTGAGCGCCCTTGGTATCACCATCGGAACCGTGGCTGAGATATTACCCAGTATCGCAGCCCTACTTTCAATCGTGTGGATGTCGATCAGGATTTGGCAGACCATAAAAGAGTTGCGCGATGGCCGCAGCAAAGATAAATGACACGACACAAGTAGCACTGCCAATCCGCAATTTGATTTCGTTGATTGCGGCTGCTGCTGTTTCGACTTACGCATATTTCCAAGTGATTGAGCGTCTCAATAAGATCGAGACCAATCAGCACTTGATGCAAAACGATCTGAACATGAATACCGAATTTCGGATCAAATGGCCTAGAGGCGAGATGGGTAATCTTCCTGCTGACAGCGAACAGTTTATGTTGATTGAGCATCTGACAGGTGAATTGGAAAAGCTCACGAAAGAGATCGAGAGTGGGCAGGCTCCTTTTGACCAGCAGCAAAAGCTAACACTAGATTTTTACGAGAAGCGTATCGCTAACCTTGAAGCGCAAATGGAGAAGCTCAAGGATAGCCAGATGGAAATGTACCACAAGAACAACGGAGCGAAGGGAGATGGGCATTGATAACAACTATGTCGTTTGTCCTTTTGCTCTTCTCAAATGGTGCATTAGAAGGCTTCAAACATCACGAAAACCTATCTGACTGCCTTGCTGTAAAACGTAAGATAAAGCGCTACAATGGGCAGGCGCATGGTTTTGAGGATCGTTGGGTATGTCAGCGCATGAAAGTTGAGATGACGCAAGGTCCAGATGGAACGTGGAACATTAGGCGTTTGTTAGAGGGAGTAAAGAAATGACCGAAACTACCGACCACATTCCCGATAAAGCTGCGTATCAGGTCAACAGGCGTCGCATGTGCTGGGTTGCTCTAGGCATGATGATGGCGGTTGTGATTTGCTTTCTTATTGATCCTGAGAAGTATGGCGGCGCAGAACTAGGACCTATCTTTTACGGGTTAAGTGGACTTGTGGCCGTTTACTTCGGTGCAACCAGCTGGCAACAAAAGAAATGATTTCTCTACTCGGAACCCTACTCGGCTTTGGTACGTCAATCGTTCCAGAGATCCTCGGCTACTTCAAACAGAAGCAAGCTAATCAGCAAGAGTTGGCAATGCTTGAAGCAAAGGCTAAATACGCTGAAAAGTTGTCTGAATTGAAGCTAAAGGAGCTGGACGCCCAAGCAGATATTGTCGAGGCGCAGTCTATTTATAGCCATGATAGCAATATTGATAGCGGTAGTTTTGTTAATGCTCTACGGGGTTCTGTTAGGCCTGTTATTACTTATGCTTTCTTTATTCTTTTCGCGGCGATCAAAACGACAGCGCTGATAACAATGATGTCCAACGATGGCGTCGATCTATCGGTTGCTTTGATTGCGATATGGGATGATGAAACACAGGCAATCTTTAGTGCTATAATCGCTTTCTGGTTTGGCAATCGTGCCATGAGCAAAGCTAGAGCAAGAACCAGTAAGTGATGGTTAATTGATTAGTGCAAAGCATATTGGTACCGCTGGTGAGCATTTAACGTGCAGTGTCTTGTTTGCCTTTGGCTGGAGCCCCGCAATCATTGACGCGGAGGGCATGGACATAGTTGCCGTGAGAAACCAGGAAATTGTTAGGGTTCAGGCTAAGTCTACACTGAAGAGGCTCGACGGCTACAGCTATCAGTGGCAGGTGAGCAAAGGTTTGCCGAAACGCAGCTTAACCAAAGAGGATTGCGACATAGTTGCCTGCGTGGCCTTGGATCTCAGAAAGATAGCATTCTTCCCAATTGACGTTATCTCAAAGCAGCTTACGAGGCGCATGGCGTTGTCCAAAATGCAGTCACCCACACTTGAGGAGGACAGCTGGCAGTCAGCACTTTCGGCTATGCTTAAAACTTAATCTGTGGTTAATATGCAAAAAACCGATAAAAAGGTTATGAACTATGGCAAAACAATCAGTAGGCAGCGTTTGGCGACCTATTCCCGTTCGTAAAAAGACGTCGATTGGACAGTCACCAATGAGCCGTCCTGCTAATAAGCACAAACGGCGTAACTGGAAAAAGTATCGTGGTCAGGGGAAATAACGATGGCTAAAAAACCAGGCCTGTGGGCCAACATCCACGCAAAACGTGAACGGATCAAAGCAGGCAGCGGCGAAAAGATGCGCAAGCCTGGAGACAAAGGAGCGCCGACAGCTGCTGCTTTAAAGAGATCCGCCACCAAGAAACCTGGCACGAAAAAATGAAATCCAATTTTCTGACAGCCTTGGAGATGACCCTGGAACACGAAGGTGGGTGGTCCGATCACCCTGATGACCCAGGTGGTGCCACCATGCGTGGCATAACACTGAAAACCTATAGCGATTACCTGGGCCGCAAAGCGACAAAAGACGAGCTTAGAGAGATCGATGATGACGAGATCGAAGAGATCTACAAGACGGGCTACTGGGACAAGGTGCGAGGTGACGACATCTCAAGTGGCCCAGATATAGTCCTATTTGACTTCGCGGTTAACAGTGGTCCGAAACGTGCTATAATAACTGTGCAGAGGCTCTGCTTTGCCGAGGATGATGGCATCTTTGGGCATAAGACGCTGAAGCGGGTCTGGGAACGGATTGCCACCTACGGGTCAGAGCAATTCGTTGAAGACTACTGCGACAGGCGTTTAGAGTTTTTGCAAGGGCTGTCCACCTTCGGAACCTTCGGAAGAGGTTGGACTGCAAGAGTGGATGACATCCGCGAACGCGCAGCTGATATAGCGAGGGACCAACCAATATGACAGTAGTGTCGTTATCATTACCAGCTGGCGTTGTTCGTCCAACATCACCGCTGCAAGCTGCTGGTCGATACTATGACGCTAACTTGATCCGTTGGCGGCAAGGCAAGCTGCTGCCCGTTGGTGGCTGGGAACGTATTACCAGCTCTGCTTTGGCCTCTCCGGTTCGCAATATCTACACATGGACAACTAATTCAGATTTAGCTTTGGCAGCTCTTGGATGTGATGCAAAGCTTTATGCTTTGGATGGATCAAGTTACACAGACATCACGCCTGCTAACTTCATTCCAGCTGAAACCGGGGACGTTGGCGGTTACGGTGCCTACAACTACAACGCAGAACTATACGGTGATGATACCGACGCAACGTATCCCCGGCCACCCTCTCTCTTAGACAGGGCCACGTTCTCGTGGACGATTGCAGGCTGGGGCGAGGACATCCTGGCTGTGGCTTCCAGCGACGGCAGGTTGCTGCATTGGGAGTATGGTGAGACAGAAGCGCATCCTGTTGGGTCAGCTGAAATAGACGAAGCAGAGCGCGTCAGCAATGTGGTTACAGTAACCACTGTGTTTCACCACGACTTCCAGGTGGGTGACAGCGTTGTGATTACCGGCAACTCTGAAAGCACATTTAATGGCACCTGGACAGTGGCCTCTGTTCCCACGTCAACCACCTTTACTTTTGCTGATAGCGGAACCGATCAAACAGGCACAGGAGGCACTGCCACACATGGCACAGTGCCGACGAGTAATACAGGTGTCATTGTAACGCAAGAGCGCCATGCAGTTCTGCTTGGCTGTGGTGGCGAGCCTAGGCGGGTAGCCTGGTCAGATGTCGAGGACTACAGCGATTGGGACTTCGCTGACGCAACAACGCAGGCCGGTTTCTTTGACCTGGAAACAGATAGCCCTATCCAGATGGCAGTGAACGTCAGGGAGGGAACCCTGATATTTACCGAGACCGAGGCCTGGCTGATGCGCTATGTGGGGCTCCCATATATCTATGGGTTTGAGAAAATCGGTATGGGTTGTGGTTTAATGGCTCCGATGAGTTTTGCCACTACTGCTGGTCGCTGTGTATGGATGGGGCGTGAAAGCTTTTGGATTTACGAAGGAGGTGCCGTTCGACCACTGGACTGTGACGTTGCCAGCTTTGTATTTGAGGATGGCGATGCCACAGCGTCGCGTCTTTATGCTCATGGAGCAGAGAATAACGTATTTCCAGAAGTCTGGTTTTGGTTTCCTAGTCAGGGAAGCTCAGTTCCTGACAGCTACGTCATTTGGAACTACGCCGAGAACTGGTGGTCTCTTGGCTCATTAACTCGCACAGCTGCAACTGGGGCTGGAGCATTTCCGTTCCCGATGACGGCTGACGACACAAACAACGTGTATTACCAGGAGTACGGTTGGACGAATGCTGGTACTTCTCTCGTTGGTTCTCGCTATGCTGAGAGCGGCAGCTTGAACAGTGCTGGTGGCCAGGTAATCACCAGCGTGAGACAGGCAATGACGAACAGTGGATCTGGTTACGACAGCACCAAGCTGACGTTCTACGGATCATTTACCCCTGATGGCGCAGAGAGCAGCTTTGGGCCATATACACCCAGGTCCGATGGCTATACAGATGTGCGTTTTACGGCTCGTGACTTCAGGGTACGTTTTGAGGCGGCAGAAGACGCCGAGTGGTCGGTTGGCGGTCTCCGGCTTGATGTCGTGCAGAGAGGTGGTCGCTGATGCAGATATTCATCACACCAGCTCCAGAACGCTACGAGAGGGCAGCTATAGCGCGAGCCTTTGACAATATTCGCAGGGCTTTAACTTTTGCTGTTTCAACTGACGAGGCGGTCAGCAGCGTGCTTCTGGAAGCGCCGAACGGAACAGTGTATAAGGTAGAAGTCGATAACTCTGGAAATTTAACAACTACGGTGGTTCCCCTTGGCTCTCGATAGAGAAAAATTTGAATGGCTTTTAAGCAAAGGTTTGCGGCATGGCGGTGACACGCATTCTGTTGAGGACGTTATTGCAAGCTTGCAATCTGGCGAGCTTCAAGCGTTCTACAATGACGATGGAATGATAATGACGACGCTTGCCGAATATCCGCAGAAAAAAGTGCTTGAGGTGTTCATGGCTCTCGGAAGTCAGGAAGCTATTGCAGAATTGTTTACCAATGAGGTTATTCCACACGGTGAAGCGGTGGGCGCTGACTATGCCAGAGCTATGGTGAGGCCTGGTCTAGTTGATTTGTTCAAAGGTTTAGACTGTAAACCACGAGGCACAATGCTTTATCGTGAGTTTGGCGCGGAGGTGTAAATGGGCGGTATTGTTAACCCTATTGGCAGACTTATTGGCGGCGGCGGTGGTGGTGGCGGTGGCCAAACCGTTGTGCAAAGAAGTGAGCTTCCTGATTGGCTTGAAGCGCCTATTAAAGAAAACATTGATTTAGCGAAACAGATTGCAAGCAGGCCATATCAAGCTTATGGCGGTCAAACAGTTGCAGGCCTGTCTCCGCTTCAAAACCAAGCATTAGCCCTTACCCAAAGCGGTCTCGGAACTGGTCAAGCGCAACTTAATGCAGCCCAACAAGCCGTGCAGAACGCCATTTCTGGCTATGGCAATGTGGGCATGGCTGGGCCAGCTAATATATCCGCAATGAGCCTGACCCCGCAGCAGGTAGGCGCACAACAGATTGGCGCAGGAAATGTCGGCGCTCAAACCATAGGCGCACAGAATGTTGCAGCCCAGCAAGCAGGTGCCGCTGGTTACAACGCCGCCTTAATGCAAGGTCCAGCTAATGTGCAAGCTCAAAACTTTTTGAGCGGCGACGTTGGCGCATATATGAACCCCTATACGCAGAACGTCCTCGATGCGGCCATGAAAGACTTGGCCTCTGCTTCGCAATATGGAATACAGCAAATAGGGCAACAGGCGCGCCAGGCCGGTGCCTTCGGTGGATCTCGGCAAGGCATTGCTGAAGCTTTACAGCGCTCACAAGACGTGGAAAGCGCTGGCCAGCTATCCGCTAACTTGCGCAGTCAGGCGTTCCAAGATGCAGCTTCTCGCTTGGCCGCAGATCAAGCGCGTGCATTGCAAGCTGACTTGGCCAACCAACAGATGGGCTTCAATGTAGGCGCTAGAAACCAAGATGCCGTTATGCGTGCATTAAGCGAAAGCGCAGGCTATCAGCAACAAGCAAACCTTGCAAACCAGGACGTTGCAATGCGTGCTGCCTTAGCCAACCAGCAAGCTGGCCTGACATCAGGTCAAGCTAATCAGCAAGCAGCACTTCAAGCTGCGTTGGCAAATCAGCAGGCCGGTATAACCACAAGCCAAGCAAACCAAGATGCCGCTCTGCGCGCAGCTCTGGCCAATCAACAGGCTGGCCTAACAGCTGGACAGCTTAACCAAGCTGCCGCACTGCAGGCCGCGCAAGCTAATCAGCGTATGGGCTTTGATGTTGCGCAGGCCAATCAGCAGGCCCGCCTTGCCGGGTTGCAGGGCCAGCTTTCAGGTGCGCAACAGCTCGGTCAACTGGGTGTCCTGGGCAGAGAGTTCCAGAACCAGAACATTGCACAGCTTATGCAAGGTGGTGCGGTTCAACAAACGCAGCAGCAAGCTATGCTGGATGACGCATACAGCCGCTATCTTGAGCAACTCAATTACCCAATCCAGGCTCTCAATCTCAGGATTGGCGCCACGACTTCGGCACCTATTACACCGACAACCACGCAAACTGGCGGCGGTAGTGGCGGCAGCTCGTTCCTGTCTACGCTGGGTGGCATAGGATCTGCGGCAGCTGGTATTGCTCAACTTGCTGGTCTCTTTCCTGGCATTGTTCCTTCTGATGAAAACATGAAGACCGACATCAAGAAGGTGGGCAAGGACAAAGAAACCGGCCTTAACCTGTATGCTTATCGCTATAAAGGTGATCCTAAGAGCTATCCGAAAGTCGTTGGGCCAATGGCGCAGGAAGTCGAGAAAAAGTTCCCGGATCAGGTCGTGGATATTGGCAAGTATAAAGCAGTCAACCTGGGCTTCGGTCCTATGCAGAGAGCGTTTAGCTAAAGGAGCAAAGTGATGAACCTGCCTTTCGAGGACATCTTAAAGTTAATCGGGTCAAGCGGCCTCCTGGGGCTCACAGACATCAGCAGCCCTGAAAACGCTCTTGCGCAATTAGGTGGCGGCGTTCTTCCTGGCGCAGCAGCAAGCGGCGGCATCCCAGGAGCAATAGGCGCTGCTTTAGGCGGCGGCATTCCTGGTGCCATAGCCGGTCAAGTTCCACTTGGCGACATAGCCGATGCCGTTGGCTCAGTTGCACGGCAGGGTGGCGCAGCTGGCGCTGTCCTTGGCGCGCTACCTGTAGCCCGCAACCTTCCTGCAGCAGCTGCGCTTTCTGCAGCTGGTGGTGCCGCTGGTGGCGTAATGGATGAGCAGGAAAGAATGCGCCGCATGCTCATGGGTCTCTACACATGATATTTGACTTTGACGACCTTGTTCCTGGCGATCAGTTTCCTTATCGCATGGCTATGGCTATTAATGGTTATTCACCGACTAACACAGACATGAATAATCTCATTGAGCCTGGTCCTTTGGCTCAAGCTGGCTCTGACCCCAACATTGCTAGGCAGTTTGGCAACAGAGAACTAGCTGGTCAGTATCCTGGCTTGCTTGGTAATGTAGCCGACGACTACACAGACGTGGCTAATTATGAAGAAAAGTATGGTCCTGAAAACGTGTACTCTTCTAGTCTTGGCACACAACTACAGTGGCTTGGCAACCGGCTTGGCATAAGCGACGCACCATTGCCTTTGACGCTGGACGAGCAAAAGAAAGAGGTTGAACGCACTGCTGAGTTAGCGGCTCAATCCAAAGCTGCCCAAGCTGCCGGTAAAAATTTTAAAGCTGCAATGGCTGCAGTAAAGCCGAAAGAAGAAGAGAAGATGAAGCTTTTGGCTTCAAGGGCT
>Ga0222716_10004177_pt1 | contig 11373 bp, 21 predicted proteins | sample C33_13DmetaG_FD_165044 | JGI IMG/M metagenome (GOLD analysis project Ga0222716, IMG submission 165044) | Estuarine water microbial communities from San Francisco Bay, California, United States - C33_13D | ecosystem: Environmental > Aquatic > Marine > Unclassified | place: USA: California... | reverse complement strand
AATTCCAGAAGTTTTGGTTGAATATTTAATAGAGCGGTTTTATGCTAAAGTCGATAATAAATGGCTTGCTACTAGAAAACATATATTAAGCAATATATCACTAGAAGATATTAACCAAGCATTAAATGAAGTTTGGCAAGGACCCGGATCACTCGATACCGTTCGAGCATATATTGCAGAATCAAGAGGTGCTCGTTTGAGCGAAATAGTCGATTCACAGCCTACAAATAAGAAGGCAGTAGCAGTTCCTACCCTAGATTCTGATCTAAAAGTCATGGATTAATTTGTAAGTCATTGATTTACAAAGAAACGTTTTTCTTGACATATACATATATTGGTGCTATAATATATGTATAACTTGTAAAACAATGGGTGGCATTATGAAAATACGAGTAAAAGGCGGTAGCAAAGCAAAACAAGATCATAGCAAGAAAATGGTAACATTTATTGCTAAGAAACTAATGCCCCGCATTAAAGATCTTGAAGTGAGAATTATCTTTAAAAATCTTACCAAGACAGATGCTTACGGTTTTTGTCTATCCAATGCAGACGGTGAAGACCGTAGCGACCGCCCTCGTACTTTTGAAATTGAACTACACAACGGAATGAAGCTACGCAGGACACTTGAAGTGTTAGCACATGAGATGATACATGTCAAACAGTATGCACGTGGTGAACTGTACGTTAGTGCTGATAACGAAAGAACTCGTTGGCAAGGCAAGTGGGTTAGAGGTGAAAACGATTACTGGGACCATCCTTGGGAAATTGAAGCACATGGACGAGAAAGTGGACTATTCATTCAATACGCTGAAAAAAATGATCTTGGGAAATACAGTTGGACTCAAGAGAACTCTTAACATCTTGCTAAGATGTTATTATTAAAACAGAGGCAACTATATAAAGGCAAAATAAATGAATACTATTTACTTGTATACTACTAACAGTCAAAGTAAGCGTAGTGTAGCAACAATCGACGGTGAAGTCTTTAATGTAAGACTTAAAGTTGGCCAAACAATGCTAACAGCAGATGAGCGTGTTGCACAGCAAGATAGTACTTCTAATTCTGAGAAACTTGAAATAATTTATTCAAGACAAGTTCCTTCGCATATTACAGATATTGTATTACACAAATCGTTGCAACGTAAAGGTTACTTTAAAAGCCGCGACGATAAGAATCGTGAATGGTTCGACTTTCCAGATTGTGATACAGCAAAAGAAGCAAGTCAATCTGTACGAACAGTACTCAACGGGTTAATTAATGGAGTTGAGGCACTTGAAGACTGGAAGAGTTTTAACTACCAGCAAGATATTATTGATTGGGCTGTACAGCGTTCAAGTGTTTCATCTGACGTCTTAATTAATGCTATTATGCGAGCAGGCAAATGTCGAATTAGTTACGAAATTGCTAGAGCATTGGATGCTAAGAAGATTCTAATAGTTACAGCAAAAGTTGGCGTAAACGATAGTTGGGCTAGTTTGTTGCCAGGTGGCGAAGAAAATCATATTGACTATACAGGGTGGAAGTACCATAACTATAAAAAAATTAAATCACTTGAGTATTCAAACACTACAGATGTTGTCTTTGTTAGTCTACAGTTTATTAATAAACATATGGGCACTGATAATAAGTTCCTAAAAGAAGTACTAGCTACTAATTGGGACAGTGTGTTCTTTGACGAACAACACTATGCTACATCAACTGATAACACACGGCGGCTTTGGGAAAGTTTAACCTTTAAGTTTAAAGTAGAACTAAGCGGTACACCTTACAAAACTATGTTGAGTGGTCGATATACAAGTGAAGACACATACAACTTTGACTACGTAGACGAGCAAACTATACGTAAGCAATTGTTGGATGTAAACGCAGATGACTTCTTAACAAGCCAGTTCCGTAAACGTGCTGATATTAACTATGCACTAGTTAGCGTGCCAACTAAAGTTAAAGCACTATTAGGCGATGAAGGCTTTACATTTTCTAAACTGTTTGCAACCGAAAATGGAAACTTTAAGAATGTAATGGGCGTTAATGAGTTTGTTACGTTTATTATGAAAAACTTTAAAAAACCGCCAGCTAAGTTTAGTAATGTTGCTGACAAACTTAGTCGTCATACTCTTTTTGTATTACCTGATAACGTAGAAGCAATTGAATTATTTGCAAAAGTATTAGAAGCACATCCGTTCTTTTGTAAGCGTAAGATTATTAATGCAAGCGGCAAAGGTGTTAAGAACATACAGAAAGTAAAAGATATCATTTCTCGAAATGATCATGATGGCGGCGCAGGCACTATCACACTTACTTGTGGACGTTTCTTAGAAGGAACTACAGTACCCGAATGGTGGAGCGTACACCAAATTAATAATGACAAAAGTGCGTCAGACTATTTTCAAGGTAGTTTCCGTTGCAAGAGTCCTGCAGACGGCAAAGAGAGTGTATTAGTATACGACTATGCACCTGAACGTTTTGTTAGCGTAGTATACGACTACTGTGAACGTGTTGCGGATGCAGATAATACAACACCTGAAAAAGTAATTAGCACTTGGTTAGAAGTTAGTGACGTATATGACTACGACGGCAATGCTTGGAACATCTTAACAGGCGCCGAAATTAGTACACGATTCCTTGCTGACATAAGAAATCATATTGACCGTATTGGCTCATCCATCAATCAACATGAAATTGACGATACTATTGTTGCTTTGCTACAAAATAAAAGTAAAGACTCTAACAGTAATAAAAGTCGAACACAGTTTAATGCTAACGACATAGAAGAAGGTAAGAATACAGAACGCAAGAAAAATTACAATCAGCCTACGGACACTGAAGAAGATGCGTTAAATGTAACCATACAACGTATTCGTTACAGTTTAAAGCAGATTTATAAATTAGCAGATATTGCATGGGCTAACGATTTAGAGTTTGAAAAAATCCAAGACGTAACACAATTAGATAGTGATATCGTTGCACAAGTTACGGGGTTGACAAATAGTGAATGGTCTAGTATAATGAATACTATAAACACTGTGTCAGCAAACCGGGCGTTAGGGCAATACTATGAGTATCAATAATATATCAAATCGTCTTGCACAACTTAATGCATACGATAGCAATGGTAGTCAAACTATTATTCAAGAAAAATTTGCAAAAGATGCAATTAGTCTGCTGGATCAAAAACTACTTAAAAATCCAAAAACAACATATTACGATCCACAATGTGGAAGCGGAACACTTTTAATCTATCTTGCTGAACGTCTAATGGTAACACTAGCAAAGGCTATTCCGGACGAAATCGAACGCATTGAACACATCTTCAGCAAACAACTTTATGCAAATGATATTAATAGTTTGCAAGTATTAGTATGCAAAACAAACTTTAAGAAAGCACTAAACAATAAAACATTTGAAGTTAATGTTACACAACAGGATTTTGCTGACACAGACGAAGAGTATACTGTAGTGTTAAGTGCTATAGACTTTGCAACAACTAACAACTTTGTAACAAAGTTTAAAGCAATGTGTAAGCATGTATTAGTGCTTACACGACCAAATAAGAATCGTTATACAAAGCCAAAGAATATAAACGAAATATCCAAGTATAAGTTCTTAGGCATTACTAAAACTTCAACACCGATCTGTGCTATGTACTTTACGCCAAAGACACATACTAAAGTAGAGTTTATTACAGATACCGACAGTGTTATTGTCGATAACCCTAGTTACTTGCCTGCATATGATCTAAAGACTTACTTGTTTGTAAAAGAACTGTTTGAACAAGAATTTGACTCGTTTGATGCAAACTACGGATCATACTATATCAATCATGAAAAGGTAGTTAACAATCCGGGCAAAGTTGAGCTTATCTACCAAGTTGGTACAGATGGAGCAGGTTTTAGGAAAACAGTTGGCGTAGATAAAAGTATTATTACACCACGTGAAGGAGTTGGAGTACATAAAGTTGTTATTAGTAAAAACGGTAACAGAACTATACAAAGTGTTTTAAAATATGCTGCGCCTAAATACGGAACTGGCCATAATGCTATTTGGATCCAGACTAAAGATAAAAAAGAAGCAGAAGAAATAATTAATTATTATAACAGCAAAGAAATTAGACGTTTAGTATTGAGCTTAAAGGAAACTAGTCCAGCAAACGGCGTAGGGCATTGGGCAAAGATTCCTCATTACAAAAATTACAAAAAGGTACAGGAAATTTATGACAAACACTTTAGTTGAAAATTACTACAATCATATATGTCAAGAGTGGGGAGTGGTTCCTACTAGCGATACCTACACAGGTTATGAAACTGTAGAACAGCAACTAATGTTATACTCTAAAGAACGCTGGACACAGGCTGATGACGCTGGCAAAGATAAACTAGTCGAAGATGTATTTAATATCTATCGTAGTATAAACATTATTCCAATTACATATTTTACACTAGATGGGTGTAAGGCTGAACTGAAATCTATAAGTCTTAAGTCACATAGTGTACAGGATAAAAAGATTAGTGTTGGTAATACATCCGGACAAAATTTAAGTAGATTTTGGTTTCCTAACATGCAAGAAGCATACACACGCAAAGATAAAATGGTTAGTATGCGGGCAAGATTCTATGATGATACTAGACTAAAACGAGCAATCAGTTTTTGTTACAAATACAGAGACGAAGGTGATAAAAGTGTATTGCCAGCAAATATCCGCAGAGCACTAGATCTAGTTAGCGGAGGAACTATTGCTAACTTTAAACCAATGAATGCTAGGGCTGTATATGATTACATTTGTCCTACTATGTGGGGTAATGTTTTAGACTTTAGTTCAGGCTATGGTGGTCGTATGATTGGTGCATTAACTAGTAATATGAGGTTTAGTTATACAGGCATTGATCCTAATACTAAAACATACAACGGTCTCGAAGCATTAGGAGAATTAATGACCGAACTAGGATTAGGTAGCGGATATCAAATGAATCATATGCCTAGCGAACAGTTTAGTCCAGAGCCTGGGTCGTTCGATGCCGCATTTAGTAGTCCACCTTATTTTAATTTAGAAACATACACAGACGAAGATACACAATGTATGAATAGTTGTAGTACACTAGATGATTGGTTTGGAAACTATGTAGAACCAACTGTACAGATGCTACATACAGCTCTAGCAAAGGATGCGCTCTATGCTGTAAACATAGCAGACTACAAAGATGGTAAAGAAGAATTTAAAATTGTAGATCGTTGGAAAGAACTAAGTGAACAAAAAGGCTTTAAGTTTATTGAGCAAATTGATATGCTTTTGAACGTTAGACCTGGCACAGGCAATAATAAACTTGAAAATGCATATAAAAGTGAAGGCATTTATTTGTTTAAAAAGACTTGACAACAGCCAGATCTGGTGCTATAATAGTTATATTAATTAGGCAAACACAGAGGCACACAATGTTCGCAGAAGTTAAAAACGGCTATGTACACAAGGGCGCAAAAACAATGAAACCATTAAAAACAGTACCTACGCAAGAAGCACTAGCTGTTGCAGTAGCGGCACACCGTATTAATGGTAGTTACATCAAAGACACTCGTAGATTCAGCTGTGAAGAAAACAAAACACAGTTTAGCAACAAAGAGATTGTAAAGTTTGCGTTTCATGAAGATCCTACATATTTGCCTACTGATTTTGAGCGTCCAATACCTACAGCAGAAGACTACGCAGAAGTAGCTGAAATCCACAAGTGGATGAAGCGTTATGTGATGCTAGGACTTGCTGACTTAGACGACTTCAAACGTGATATGATTGAAAGTGTATCGCAAGATACTGTTGCTGTAAACAATTTAGGACGAGTTGCGTTTATACCCGAGTTTGTAAAACGTGACAAGCACGAAACAGGACTAAAAAAAGAAATTCGTGTAGAGTACCGTGACAGTCAATACTTAGGCAAAGAGAAAGACAAAGTCGAAGGTGTTGTTAAGATTCTTGATAAACGTTTTAGTAGTCATTGGGAATCATACAATTATACAGCAGTTACCCCAGAAGGCAACCTTGTGTCGTTTATGAATAAGCATGAACATGCTATAGGTGACACAAAGCGAATCAAAGCCAAAGTAAAAGCACAAACACAAAACAAATTGTTTAGCGCAAATCAAACACGACTCAACTATGTAAAACTATATAAGGTATAATCAAATGAGCAAGATTGGAAATTGGGTAGTAGAAATGCAAGAAGATGCCACATGGAGTAGCCGAGATGTGTTTATTCGTAGACATGGTTTGAGCAATGTAGCTGTATGGGACGAAGTACACCGTCAAATGGATGAAGATACAGTAGAGCCAGAAAACTACTGGGGACACTTTGAAATGGATGACGGAGCATAAAATGTTTACAGAAAATGTAATGTGGTTATTGGCAGCATATGTTGCAGGGTCAGGAGCAACTTGGTATTTGTTTCTACGACAAAATTTCTTAAACGCAACAGAAGCAACAATTGACAGTCTTATTGACAACGGCTTCTTGCGCTACAAGCGTGGCGACGACGGCGAGTTAGAAATACTCAAATGGAATGAAACTGATGACTCTGAAAAAGAACAAAAATGATAGCAAAAAATTGTTCAAAGAATGGAAACGCTATCTTAGTGATAGTAGACTAAATGAAACTGAAATTGTTCGTAGAGCAAAAAGTTTTACTAAAAAAGGTATGAGACCAGATGATAACAGGATTTGAATTAGTTGGATTAACAATCTGTGCTGTACTATTATTTGTTTGGTTAATGATTGATAAGGAGCAGTAATAATGGATATTAAACACCCAAAAATATTTGATACAGATGCATTAGAAGAACACTATTCAGAAAAAGACGGTGTACCTGTACATTATGTATGTACTACTGATCTAAAAGCAAGTGATAAACCTGCGGATATATTTTATAGAGATACTCCGCACCCGGAGTTTGGTAATAAGTATTTTGGTTTACTTTGGAATAACAAAGAAGTGCTAATCACAAATGCTGACATGGTAGAAGACTTTGAATTTGGTATGATTAAAGACAAAGACAACAAATGGTTTTATTCAAGCAGTCACCATGATTGTATTTTTGTTGATGGCAAAATGATTGATGGCGGAAGAGCATATACACGTTCGACAGGGTTGGACGGTACATTTAGAATTAAAAATGGACAGTTTACTAAGATATGAAAGACGACATGTTCGAACCCACTAACCCAGATGTAAAAGTGTTAGTTGAACTTGCTAGAGAAGGCGAGACAATGGATCCTATTGATTGGGGCGATTTAAATATTTCAGAAGATGAAGCATACGTAATGATGGCAGCACATGTTTTAGAAATGGAAAGAAATCACTTGACAGATGGCGCAATTATTGTTAAACTGTTAGTTGAGAACTTTGTACTTAACCTTAGATTAATGGGAAAACAGTAATGAGAACTATTGTAGATAATACAGCAATTTTAACTAATACTAGAAATGACCAAAGTGTTGAAGCAGAATGTGACAATTTTAGAGAAGGACAATCTTTTGACGCATTTGTTGCAACTAACAAAATTGTAATGCGTTGGAATGGTAAAATATTTGTTGGAAATGCACACGGAATGGAATTTACTTCTAATGGACCTGAAGTACGCCAAATTAGAGAAGGGCGTATATAGGTTGAACATTTATTATTCCAATGACGAAATAATAAGATCCAATGATCGTAGAGTACAACCAGGTGCTGATATGTCAATGGCTTTTATGCCACCTGAGCCATTAAATAAACATATACCGCAAAACATTAAATTAAGCAACTATGTAAGATGTCCTGCATTTACTGATACAGTAAAGAATACTTATGCTTTAAAATTTCCTTTTAGTTTTAAAGTAAAAATTGATCAATCCACAGGCGAAGTTGAATCGGATGCCCCCGAGTTGGTAAAATTATATTTTATTCCTCCAACTGATAAAAGTGGCATAATACAAATGCAATTAGGAACTTTATTTTTTGCAGACAAACCGTGTATTGCTAGTCAAATGCATCCTTACTTGCATAATAACACATTAACGCAACAGTGTAATATACTACAAGGAGAGTACGATATTGGCAAATGGCTAAGACCAATAAACCTTGCGTTTGTTGTAAACGGTTCAAAGAAACAAATAATTTTAGATTTTAAAAGAGGCGACATTTATAGTTATATGCGTTTTTTCACAGATGAAAAAATTAAGATGACTGAGTTCGGGCTTACAAACGATATACAAGACATTGTTTCTAGATGTTTAAGTTTGAAGTTTTGTAAAACTGGTAACACAATGCCTCTGAAAGAAGTATACAGTAATTTTTTACGAAAAAGATATAATAAAAAATTACTTAGATTGATTAACGAAAATAAAATAGGAGAAATATAAAATGCCAATGATTCCAATGGTAGTTGAACAAGAAGCTCGCGGCGAACGCTCTTGGGATATTTACAGCCGCTTGATGAAGGACCGCATCATTATGCTTAACGGTCCAGTTGAAGATATGATGGCGAATGTTATTGTAGCACAAATGTTATATCTTGAATCGGAAAATCCCGACAAAGAAATTAACTTGTACATCAACTCGCCCGGTGGCGCTGTAACAGCAGGATTGGCTATCTACGATACTATGCAGTACATCAAATGCGATGTGCGTACAATTGTAATGGGTCAAGCATGTTCAATGGGCTCGTTCCTAGCACAAGCAGGCACAGCAGGCAAGCGTGTAGTGTTGCCAGAGTCACGTACAATGATCCATAGAGTGTCAAGTGGTACACGTGGTACAAGCGGTAGCGTACACGTACAAGAGCTACAGTTTGAAGATGCACAACGTGCATTTGAAGAGTCAAAGAAGATCAACAAGCGTCTTACTGAGCTCTACGTTAGACATAACACCGCTAATAAGACATATGATGAACTGTTTGAAACTATGAAGTTTGATACGTTCCTTACAGCAGAAGAAGCTGTAGAGCATGGTCTTGCTGATAAGGTAGTTGTCAAGCGATGATCGTAATACTAGGAATAGGTTGTGTAATGATGATTGCTCCTATTTGTATAGGCATTACACTATATTATAGTGCGAAAGAAACTGAAGAAATAGGGAGATTACCTGAAGATGGCTGAACCAGTAGATGTAAGTAAGAAACACTTTTATATTAGTCTTATTAAAAGTGGAGTGCGTATTGTAGCAGGTGTAGAATTATGTTTTGGTAATTTTTTTGTTGCAGGGGTACTATTCATTGTAGCTGAAGTATTAGGTATTGTGGAAGAATTATGAGTCAATGGCATGGAGGTAAAGGAAGTGGAAGAAGAAAAGGTGCAGACGATGCAAAATACAGAGACAACTGGGACGCAATTTTCAGTAAGCGAGACAGTAGCAAGTCTAAAGGGGATCCCGACAAAGACAGATCTAAAAAACCTACTGGATCAAAATGTAGTAGTAGTTGACTTTAATAAGATCAGCGGTGACAAGCGTGTAATGACTTGTACACTACGGGAAGACATGAAGCCACCTGCAACTAAAACAGAAACAATAAGCCAAAAGAAAGTCCGTGCGATGACAGACACCGTTATAAGTGTTTGGGATGTTAATGCAAAAGGTTGGCGTAGCTTCCGTTATGATCGTATCAACAGTGTAGACATTGTTGAAGAATATCTAACAGAATGGTATAATAAAGGTTGACACAACTGTGTAATTGTGTTACTATATATTATAACTTAATTTTACGGAGTACAATATGAAACGTTTACTAGCAACTGTAGCAGTATTAACAATGGCATCTACAGTACAAGCTGCCGAACTAGCTACAGTTATAAAGATTCAAACTAATTGGGAACAGGTACAGGTACCTGCAACACGCCAAAAATGTATTATACAAGAAGTACCGATCTACGGAAGTACACAAGGACAAGCCAGCACAGGAGACACAGTGTTAGGTGCAGTTATTGGCGGCGCCTTAGGTAATCAAGTAGGCGGCGGCAGTGGCAAAGATATTGCAACTGTGCTAGGTGCTATTGTAGGTGCTGATGTTGCTAATAAAAGAGCTGGGCAACGCCGACAGATTATTGGTTACGAATCACAACGACAGTGTAGCGATGTATTGTTTTATGAAGATCAAGAAAGAGTAAAAAACTATACAATTTGGTACGACTGGAATGGTATTCAAGGAAGTAGCTATACATATAACAAATATAATGTCGGCGACCGTATTCCTGTATCAATATCAATTAATGCAAACTAGAGGTTACTACTATGTCAGATAAGTTTGAAGGTATTAGTTACAGTTTTAGTTACACTCCAAACTATAATGGATGGACTGCTCCGCAGATTTATGATTCTTTAGTTGATGTAGAAAATGAGCTTGCTCGTCTAGATTTTTTAGAAGATGAAATCCAAGAAATGACAGAGTATCCAGAAGCAAAGGCATTGTTAGCAAACATATTTAAATACTAGAGTTGGAGAGTTGGCCGAGTGGCTTAAGGCGGGGGATTACTAATCCCTTGAACGTTTATGGCGTTCCATGGGTTCGAATCCCATACTCTCTTCCATAGTTAATGCGAGCATGGTGGAATTGGTAGACACGACGGCTTTAGGTGCCGTTGCCGCAAGGCGTGGAGGTTCAAGTCCTCTTGCTCGTACCATAAGACAAGGCCCTAGTAGCTCAGTTGGCAGAGCGCGACATTTGTAATGTCGATGTCGGCGGTTCGAATCCGTCCTGGGGCTCCACTAACAAAATCAAGACTTGACATTAATTTATTTTGAGTATATAATTAATGTATAGATTAACTAATTTGTCCCGTTCGTCTATCGGTTAGGACTACGGCTTTTCAAGCCGTCAAGAGGAGTTCGATTCTCCTACGGGATACCATAACAAACATAAGGAAAGGATTATGGACTTGAGAGAACAGATGATAGCGGCAGCAACCAAACACGCTGAGGCGGAGTTAGAGTTGCACAAAACTAACATTGAAGTTTACATGCAGAAAGTTGTAGGCATTGGTGAACATTCAGATATTATTGAAACTATTCAAAAAGAACTGGATGCAATGGCTGCGGCACACGATCGTCTTGAAATGATAAACAAATATTTTTAATATATGGTCAAAGTAAATTACAAGCATTGGCAAACTGGAGAAGAATTGTTCGTAGTTGGAACAATTCTTACTCATGTTAGCGAAGATAGTGATCGCATTGTTGTAAAAACTGATGAAGGTCACTACGAAGATATAATTAAAACTACAATTATTGAAATAATAGAATTACCTTAAATTTGTAGGTAAATGCTGATGTCAGCATTTATTTGGACGTTTAAGGAAATATATGAAATATCTATTAATTAGTATTGTATTATTCTTAGTTGCATGTGACAGCCCTAATTC